>Ga0247609_10003711_pt1 | contig 15390 bp, 13 predicted proteins | sample 172DNAGHGlowgp2_FD_193487 | JGI IMG/M metagenome (GOLD analysis project Ga0247609, IMG submission 193487) | Sheep rumen microbial communities from Palmerston North, Manawatu-Wanganui, New Zealand - 1728 DNA GHGlow gp2 | ecosystem: Host-associated > Mammals > Digestive system > Stomach > Rumen ...
CTTTAGTAGAACTTATCATCGTTATTGCTATCATGGCAATCCTCGTTGGTGTTATGGCACCTCAGCTTATTAAGTACATCGAGAAGACAAACGTTTCTTCAGACGTTCAGCTTTGCGATACAGTACGTGAAGCAGTACAGACAGCTATGATGGATCCTTCAGTTATCGCTGCATCTAACAACGGTATTCCCGGTGCTGGATCTACTTTAACTGGTGCTACATTCCCTTCAAACGGTACACCTTTCCAGGCTGCTGTTTATGAAATTCTTGGAACATCAGATCCTTCTACACAGTTCAAGTCATCTGCTAAGAATGCTTCTGGTCAGCTCGTTGTTAAGGTTGGTACAAACTCTGTTCTTGTTTACATCACAAACTCTGATGATTCAGGTAAGAAGAGTTCATACTCAACATACAACACAACTCCTGGTGCTATCCATGCTGGTGATACAACACTCTAATTTTTAACTGATTATTTCAAAAGGGTTTAGTCTTACTAAACCCTTTTTTTATTTTCATTTTATTAGTTTAAGCGATTATATTCTTTATCTGTAATAACAGTTTAAAATAAGGCTTTTATGTGTTATAATATTATCTAAATTTAATTGTAAAATCATAGGGGAATTATGTTAAAGAATATTAAAAAATACATTACAAATAATTGGTTGTTTTTATGCATTTTAATTATTCAATTATTAGCACTTATATTCACGTTTGCATTTTTTAAACAGGGTTATCATTCAGATGAACTTTATGAATATGGGTTTGCGAATAGTTATGACTTGACTGTGTTAGAAAAGGATAATAATGGGAATGGTCTTGATAGACAGTGGATTGATTCGAATGAATTAAATAAATATATTACAGTAGATAAGGATCATAGATTTTCTTATATAAATATATACAAACATGCAACGATGGATTATTATAATCCTCCTTTAAAATTATTTATTCTTCATACAATTTGTTCTTTTTTTCCGGAACGGTTTTCTAAATGGTTTTCATTTGTTATTAATATTGTAAGTTTTATTATTATTCAATTTGCTTTATATCATCTGTTGTATAAAATGTTTAATAATAAATTTGCAACTATTGCAGGTGTGGTTTTATTTGGGTTTGGTGCGGGTTGCTTTGACTCTATGGTATTTCTTAGGATGTATGCATTAGGAATGGCATTTGGAGTCTTGTTTCTTTATTTTTCTTATTGCATATTTGAAAATACTTTTAAAAAGAAATTGACATTTTATATTTTAACGTTTGTTTCTTTGTTTTTAGGAGCATTTACATTACATCTTTTCTTAGTTTTTGCTTTTCCTATAGTAGTGGTTTTTTGCTTCGGTTTTCTTTTTTCTAAAAGAATAAAAAAGATGTTTGCATATGGATTTACTTGTTTGTTTTCTGTGATAGTTTCAGTTATCGCTTTCCCCAAAACTATTGGAGATACCGCTCCAAGTAATGAAACTTTAACGTATGCGCTATCTTCTTATTCACAACCACTACAATTTAGGATTTATTCGCACATCGCAACTATAGATAATATTGGTTTTCATACAAGCGTTTATTCAAACCCTTGGATTAAAAATTCGATAGCGATATTTATTTTTCTTGTTATTGTTTTTATTCCTCTTTTTCTCCTTATTAGGAAAGAAAATTGGTTTAAGAATGTAATAAAAAGAATAATTAACAAACTTAAAAGCATTTTGAAGTCTATGAAATATTCACATATTGTTATTATTGCATGTATATGCTCAATAGTATTTACTGTTTATATTTGCTCGATTAGAACTTCTGTTCATTTAATGTCATTTAAGTTCTCGTCCAGATATTTGTTTTTAATTTATCCGTTAGTTAGTATTGTAGTTGTTTCTGTTCTTTATTATTTTTTGGCTATTATTATGCCTAGAATAAGAATTGTTGCTATATATGTTTTGTTGATTTCATTTTTGTTGGCTCTTTATAGCCAATTTTTGACACAACAGAATTACCTGCTTCGACATAACGAGGAAGGCATTACTTTAAAAGATATCGAAAGTAATGCTAATTGTATTGCTACGTTATATTTAAATTGGATGGTTTTGTGTCTTGCTCCAGAAATTAATCATACCAACTCTTATTATTTTGTTAATTATAGTGACTATAAGACTGATTACAGTTGTTTTGATGAAGTCGATAAGAATGCTCCGATGTATTTGATTATGGATCGTTCGGTCGTATTATCTAAAGAAGAAATGAAGATAATGGAGGAGGATAAAGATTCTGTTTATAATATATTCTTTAATCGATCTGCTATTTTGGATGAAGATATATTAAATCATTATTCTTCATTATCATCTGTAAAAAACATAGAATTGGTCGGCTATGATGAAGTTTTTTGCAGACCATTAGAAATATATCGTATTACTTTTAATTGATATAATTGTTTTTCCTACGTATTATAAAAAATTATCTATCTAAAAAATGGAACTTATCTCTATTATTCTTCCTGTTTACAATAGTGAAGAATATTTATCAAAATGCATAAAGTCTATTATTGAACAAACCTATCATAAATGGGAATTGATTGTTATTAATGATGGTTCGACAGATGGTTCTAAAAATATAATAGATTATTATTCACAAATTGATAACAGGATAAATGCGTTTCATTTTGATAATAGGGGAGTATCCTGTTCTAGAAATTTTGGGATAGAACAAGCACTAGGAGAATTTGTTACATTTGTAGATTCGGATGATTATATTAAACCAGATTATTTGGAAAAATTGATGATTAGCATAACAGAAAATAATAGTGATTTATCTGTTTGCGATGTTCTTGAAGTATACAAAAATGATAGTCATATAATAAAATCTTTTGATACTATAAGAGAAACTGTAACGGTAGTAGAATCTCAAAGGATATTAGACGATTTATTATATCATAAGATAAAAAATGGTTTTTGTTGTGCTAAAGCTTTTAGAAAAAGTATAATTAAACAATTATTTCAATCTTTTTGTTATTGTGAAGATGTATTATTTTTAGTAAATTATTTAGCTTATAATGACTTGACTATAAGTATAGTCCATGAACCACTTTATGTTTACGTTAAAAATGAAAATAGTGTAACCATGAAGAAAGACCCGGATAAGATTATAGATATGCTAAATGTTTCTGAAAAAATTATTGATGAATCAAGTACTAATAAAAAAATCAAATTAAAAGCAGCTCAGGCTTTGATAATCGATTATTCATTTTATATTTTTTTGTTTTCTAGAAAAGTGATGGGATTAGAACAATTATCAATCATTTGCAAGAATAACATAAAAAAATACAGAAAAAAAGTATTATTTGATATTCATTCTTCCTTGAAAACCAAAATAGCATGTATATTATCATTTTTTCCAGATTTTATAATGATGTTTATATATAATCATCAACCGAAAAAATCGTTATAAAAAATTTATTTCTTAGATAATTAACATTATGAAAGATTTTAAAATTATTACTTTTTATCTTCCTCAATTTCATACTATTCCCGAAAATGATGAATGGTGGGGTGCAGGTTTTACCGAATGGACAAATGTAAAAAAGGCTGAGCCATTATTTGAAGGTCATTATCAACCTCGCATTCCGTTAAATTATAATTATTACGATTTGTCAGATGCAGAAAATATGAAGTGGCAGGTGGATATTGCAAAAAAATATGGTATATATGGTTTTTGCTTTTATCATTATTGGTTTTCTGAAAAACCTCTTTTGGAAAAGCCATTATTAAATTTTTTGGAACATAAAAAAATCAATATACCTTTTTGCTTGTGTTGGGCAAATGAGTCTTGGACAAACGCATGGGCAAAACCAGATAATACGATTTTAATTGAGCAAACATATGGTGACAAAGATGAATGGGAGAGACACTTTAATTTTCTATTACCTTTTTTAAAAGATGAAAGGTATATTGTTGAAGATAATAAACCGTTAATTGTTATTTACAGACCCTATTTATGTGATCGAATGATTGATATGCTGAATTATTGGCAGGTACTTGCGCGAAATAATGGATTTGATGGTCTTAAAGTGGCGTCTCAAAGATTTGAAAATCCGTCAAAACACCAAGAATTATTTAATTATTTAGATTATCATATAGAATATCAACCCAATCGATGTTTTGAGGAAATAAATAAACAGTCGTTTCTTATGAAAAGACTTGTTTCGCTTCAAGATTATATATTAAAAAAGTTTAATATTGATTTATCGTTTAGAAAGAAAAAAGGGAAGTTAATAAAATATAATTTTGATGTGCTTTGGGAAATAATATTAAAAGAAAAGCCTATATCCGATAAGGCTATAGCAGGTGCTTTCGTGGATTTTGATAATACTCCACGTTATAAATACAGGGGCCGAATTGTTGTTGGCTCTTCGCCGGAAAAATTTAAAACTTATTTATATAAACAATTTAAACATATAGAAGAAGAATATAATAATAACTATTTGTTTGTATTTGCCTGGAATGAGTGGGGCGAAGGGGGATATTTGGAACCCGATGAAAAAAATAAATTTGGGTATTTAGAAGCTATAAAAGAATCGTTGGAATATAATAAATAAAAATATATTATGAATATAATTAATAAGATAATATTTAAAAGACATAAATTTTCTTCTCTTGGAAAAATGAAATATGTAGGGAAAAGAATAAAGGTTTTAGCTCCCCAATACATTAAGATTGGAAAAAATTTTACTATTGGTGATAATTGTTATTTGCAAACATGGCCGGAGTATTTGGGTAAAAAAAATAATTATATTCCAGAACTAACAATTGGAGATAATGTCTCGATGATGTCAAATTGCCACATTTCTTGCATGAATAAAGTTATGATTGGTAATGGTTGTCTTTTGGGGGATAATGTTTATATCACAGATAATTTCCATGGAAATAATAAATTAGAAGAGAAAGATGTTATACCAATCGATAGGCCATTAAGTTCTAAAGGCCCTGTAATAATAGGGAAAAATGTCTGGATAGGAAGAAATGTATGCATTATGCCAGGTGTTATTATTGGCGATAATGTAATAATTGGTGCTAATTCCGTTGTTACAAGTTCTGTGAATTCTTATACTATTGTTGCGGGAAATCCGGCAAAAACGATAAAGGATATCGAATAATCTTTAAGCGTGGTTTGGAGAAAAATAATGGACAAAAAAATTATTTTATCATTATGTTTACCCACTAATGGGATAGAAGAATGGGTGTTGCCTGTTCTTGAGAATATTTATAATCAAACTGCAAATATTGAAGAATGGGAATTGATTCTGACTGATAATGGCAATAATGTTTTGTTTTCTGACCATATGACTAAATTTGCAGAAGAGCATGTTAATATGATTTATAAAAGAACCTGTGCTGTTATGTTTGAAAATCAAATTGAGGCTTTAAGACTGGCCTCTGGTGAATATCTAAAATTTATAAATCATAGATCTATTCTTGAACCAGGAGCATTACAATGGATGATTGACTTTGTTAAAGATAATCTTGAAGATAAACCTGTTATGTTTTTTTCGAATGGCGTATTGAAGTATAGCGAAAAGAGAGTCTTTGATTCTTTTGATGAATTTGTTAAAGGATTGCATGAATTTGCTTCATGGACTACAGGTGTTGGAGTATGGAAAAGCGATTTTGAAAAGATTCCTAGTGATTGGTCGTATAATAAAATATCACCACATTCAGATGTTTTGTTTTGGGTAAAGGATCGAACGAAATATATCATTGAAGATAATGCTTGGAGCCATGATATTGATACAAGCCATGCGAAAAAAGGAAAGTATGATTTATACAGGGCTTTTGGCGTGGAGGAAATATCGATTACATTAAATCTCTTGAATGAGAGATACATTAGTCCTGAAACATTTAAATTTGTTTTAAAATGTTATGAAAAGTGCGTCGCCTCTTTTTATATGCAATTCAACATTTTACATGAACCTTGTTCTTATTCGCTAAACGGATTTAATGATGCTATGGGTATTTTTATGAATAAAAAAAGAGTATTATTTTTAGCTTATTTAATGTTTTTTAAGCATATTATAAAAAAACTGTTTCGAAGGAAATAATGTATATGGGTATTTTTCAATCACCGAAAATTAGCGTAATCATTCCAATATATAATTGCGAAGATTATTTGGTGGCTTGTGTCAATAGCGTTCTTCAACAATCTTTTAATGATTTTGAAATTGTTCTTATTAATGACGGATCAACAGATGGGAGTGGAGAGATTTGTGAAAGTTTCGCTAAACTAGACAATAGGATTAAGGTCACTCATATAAGTAATCATGGCCTTTCTTATGCGAGGAATATTGGAATTGATTTGAGTAGTGGAGAGTATGTTACTTTTATTGATAGTGATGATATTATTTTCCCGGATTACTTAAAAATCTTGTTTTCTCTGGTTGAAAAACATGAGGCCGATATTTCTTCTTGTGAATTGTTGATTTGCGATGAAAACAGAAATCCACGATTAAATAAAAAAAAGTATTTATATGGGGTTGTTTCGGGAAAAGAAATGACTATTAATATTCTTAGAGGAAAAATCCATGGCACTAGTGCTTGCGGATTATTAATAAGAAAGAACATTGCTTCAATATTTAAGTTTCCAGTAGGCAAATATCATGAAGATGATTTAACTACTTATAAATATTTTTTTAATGCAAACAAAGTTGCATATACGCTAACTCCTTTATATGTATATTTTCAAAGAAAAGGGAGCTTGATGCATAATCATTTCTGCCAAATAGATATTGATGAATTGGATGCGGGAGATATATTATATGAGAATTTAAAAAATTCAGGTGACAAATTTGAACAAGCTGCTTTTGAAAAAAGAACACAGAATTATTTACAAATATATTTTAAATATAATGATTTAAAATATATTGATATCGAAACTTTTAAAAGAATAAATAATTATTTAAAAATAAATTTAAAAAGGATTATTTGTAATAAAGGATTTCCATTAATAACAAAAATTAAACTTATGATTAAAATATAAAAATGATATTTTTTTAGTATTAGTTTGAATATTATAATTATTTTGACAGGTTTATATGAATTACTTAGAAATAGAAAAAAAATATAATAATGAATTTAATCCGGATTATTTTGATGACAATATATACTCATTGATTAATCCCATAGGTAAATATGATTATTACTCTACTGCAAATATGCTTTCTTGGTATATCGATAAGATTGTTTCCTATGGGAAAAATATTTCCGATATAACTTTGCTTGATGCGGGATGTGGTGATGGTCGCAAGTCAAGAATAATGGCTGAATTAATTGGAAATTCAAATCATATTAGCGGGTTTGAACTAACAGAAGAGGGTTTGAATTGTTGTAAAAGATTAAACAATTTAATTAATTATCAATATGGCGATATTGTATCAGAATTTCCACATTATAATGATTCTTTTGATGGTATTATTTGCTGTTGCGTTTTTATGTTTTTAAGGAGAGATGAAGAGATTCTTTCTTCTTTAAGAAACATAAAGAACAATCTGAAAGATGATGGATTATTTTTATGGTTTGATGCTAATGAGAAATCCCATATGCTTAATCCGGATAATCTTTATTGTGGTTTTTCAGCAAAAGAAATGGACAAATATACGAGTGAAGTTGGTTTTGAAATAGTGGATAAGTCATATCTTTTTAAGAATATTGAAATACTTAACAGAAGAATTAGTACTTATTATTTAGTGGATAAGATTGGTATTTTGAATTGCGAATTGATTAATAAACTATTTTTTTTGAAACCTTCATTTAATGCAAGAATATATAAAAAAATAATGTAATGAGATGTGAGCGAAATATATATTCATTATACATATATTTTATATGTTTAACGTTGTAAAGGAAAAAACTAATGAATAAAAAAACTACTTTGGTTAATATTGTTTTTTCTCTTATTTTTCAAATTTTTAACGCGTTTTGCGGTTTTTTTATTTCGAGAGAAATTTTATTATATTTTGGTTCTAATATCTTTGGACTAACAAATTCTATTAATCAATTTTTAAATTATATTGTTCTTTTAGAGGGAGGCATAACTGGAGTAATTGCTGCAAATTTATACAAACCAATAGTCGATAACGATAATTTATGTTTGAGTTCTGTTATGGTTACGGCACGCTCTTTTTATAAAAGGATTGGTTTGTTTCTCGCTATTTACACGGTTTTAATTGGAATTATATATCCTCGAGTTGTTAATACTGGATTTGAGAATAAATATATATTTATTCTTACTTGTGCTCTTTCTTTTCATCTATTTCTTGAATATATGTTTTCGATAACATATATATCTTTGTTGAATGCTGATAAAAAAGGATATGTAGTTAATATTGTATCAACCTTTTTGATTATTGGAAATGTTGGATTAACAATCTTTGTTTTAAAGAAATATCCAGATATTATAGTTTTACAATTTTTTTCTGCCTTATTATTTATACTGAAACCTCTTATTTTTTGTTACTATATAAAAAAGAATTATAAGATAAATTGGAAGGCTCCAATTGTAAATTCTTTAATAAAGCAAAGATGGGATGGGTTTATTATTAACTTTGCCTTTTTTATACATATTGGAACAGATGTGACAGTTTTGACTTTGATGTCTGATTTAGAAACGGTTTCGGTATACAGTGCTTATTATTTGGTTATTAGTAAGATATGCGTTGTTATACATTCAATTGCTTCGGGCATTGAACCAACTATTGGACAGGCCTATGCAAAAGGAGATAATGATGATTTATGCTTGAAACTTGATTTATATGAGTTCATTATTTTGTTTTTTGTTTCTCTTCTTTTTTCACTTACTGGTCTTTTGGTTTGTCCTTTTGTTATGATTTATACTAGAGGTGTAACAGATACAAATTATTATCAACCTTTATTTGGTATTTTATTAGTCTTGGCTGAAGCCCTGTATTTAGTTAAATATCCTCATGTATCATTAGCGTATTCAGCTAATAAGTTTAAAGAATTAACTGTTCCGGCTCTAATAGAAGCATTTATTAACATTTTAGTTTCTATTTTGCTATTTAGATATTTGGGCCTGGTTGGCGTAGCCATCGGTACAATATGTGCTATGTTATATAGGATGATTTTTCATATATTTTTTACCAATAAACTTCTGCACAATCGAAAACCTTATATTTTTATAAAAAAATTATTATTATTTAGTGTTTCGAGTTTATTAGGAACTATTATTTGTTATTTTTTCATACCTTTTTATTCGTTTTCTATTATATCTTGGGTTCTGCATGCTGTAGTGTATGGTTTAATTTTACTAATTTGTTCTGTGTTAATAAGCTTAATATTTTTTAAAAAGGAAGTGAGTTCTTTATTTGAATATTTAAATATTAATTTTAGAATTAAAGGTTAGGAATTAAGATGAAGGATTATATTCAAATTCATGATTTAAAAGATAAACAAAAGTTATTATTAATTTTATTAAAAGAATTCCATAATATTTGTGATAAATATGGTTTGATTTATAATATTTTCGGCGGGACAATGCTTGGCGCGATTAGACATAAAGGTTTTATTCCATGGGATGATGATGTAGATGTTACTATGCCATTAAATGATTATTATAAATTTATAAATATAATAAGAAGAGATTATTTAGAAGATTTTGTTATTCATGTTTATCCGGATATTAATTATATATATGCTTTTGCTAAATTTGGATTTAAAAATAGTATTTTATATGAAGATATTGTTGCTGCACCTTACAATAAATTGTCTTTTAATATTGATATATTTCCGAATTATGGATATCCGACGAAAGAATCTGTTTTTAAACTATATAATAAATATGAACAAAATATTATTTTATTGACTTATAAAATCCCAAAAGACAATAACTTTTTGAAAGATTTTTTTATCACTTTTCTAAAATCTATAAAAAAAATTAGAGGTACCAGCTTCTATATAAATAAACAAATATTATTATTATCAAAAACAAAAGAAGATGGAGTCGAATATATAGTATGCCAAGGTGGTGGATGGGGAAAAAAGGGAAGACTGGAAAAAAGAAAATACTACGATCGTGTTCTTTATGATTTTGAGAATATTAAAGTATGGGGCATTAGAGATTATCACCAACATTTAACAAATTTATACGGTGATTATTTAACTTTACCACCTGCGGATGAAAGAATAAATACGCATAAAACAACCGCATTTGTTAGTAAAGAAATTTATAAAATGTACTTGGAGGAGTAATATGGTTATTGGTTATACAACTGGAGTTTTTGATTTGTTTCATATTGGTCATTTAAATTTATTAAAAAATGCTCGCGGTATGTGTGATAAACTAGTAGTAGGTGTTTCGGTTGATGAGTTAGTTCAGTATAAAGGAAAAAAAGCATTGATTCCTTTCGAAGATAGGATTGAAATTGTTCGAAGCGTTAAATATGTTGATGCTGCGATTCCTCAATACGATATGGATAAATTAAAAACATGTATGGAACTAGGGGCGAGTATTTTATTTGTTGGTGATGATTGGTACGGGACTGAAAAGTGGAAAAACTACGAAAAAGAGTTTATGAAAGAAGGAATAAAAATTGTTTATTTTCCGTATACGAAAGGTGTTTCGTCGACTATTATCTCGGATGCATTAAAAAATGTACGCGGATGGACTAATGAAGACAATAAATAGAAGCATAATTATGAAGGTAAAGAAATGGTTGATAAAGATTTTTGCATAAGTTCTTTTCTTGTATACAGATATATAATTGATGATCAGAAAGAGTTTTGTTCAAATTTAAAACATCAAGTATACAAGCATATTGATAAATCAAATAGGGTTTTGGTTAGTAATGCAAAGGATGTGGATGACTACTTAACCTATAGTTTTAAATCACTTAAAGAACAACAAATTGGTATTTTACTTTCTGGTGGGATGGATTCGGCATGTCTTGCTTCTTATATGAGAGGATGTAATGCGTATACTTTTAGGTTTTGTGATGGAGAATATCAAAAAGATGAATTAAAACGAGCTGAATCATTTGCGAAAACTTATGAATTAAAACTGCACTATGTTGACATCTCATGGAATAAAATAACTGAGTGTTTAGATGAGTTAATGATTAATAAAGGTGCCCCGGTTCATTCGATTGAACCCCAGATTTATGTTGCTGCTAAACAAGCAGAAAAAGACGGAGTAAAAAGCATAGTAATTGGAGATGCTGCAGATTATGTTTTTGGTGGAATGGATAAACTTCATGAGAAAGATTGGGAATTTGATGAATTCGTTAAAAGATATACCTTCTTGGATCCTTTTGAAGTTTTAATTAATCCGGTTGATGTTTATTATGCTTTTGAAGAATTTAGACAAGGGAATAAAATAGATTTTATTAAATTTATGCATAAATATGCTGATACTGAAAGTTTCGCATCTTATGAAAATGCTTTTCTATCTGCTAAAGTAAATTATGTGGACCCCTATGAACCTTTAAAAATGAAAGAACCCCTGGATCTGAATCGCATTCGTAGTGGTGAGTCAAAATATATTATTAGAGAATTATTTAAAATGAAGTATCCTCAATTCGATATTCCAGAAAAAAACCCTATGCCTCGTCCTGTGGATTTATATTTTGAGAATTGGGACGGACCTAAAAGAAAAGAATTTGTAAAAAATTTAGATTTGAATAGGTTTACTGGAAATCAAAAGTGGCAATTGTTTTGTCTCGAATATTTTTTGAATTTATGCGATAAGTTGATTAATAAATAATTACAGGCTTTTTATATAAATACTTATATACTTATATATTTTCATAACAAAGGGTTGACGAGTTGGATAATTCTTATATGAAAGAAATAAAAGAATTATTGTTTGGTTTTATTATTTATAGGTTACGATATAGTAGTATAATCTTTAAAAAGCGATAAAGAATTGGAATTATTTTTCGCAAAGATTCTGTTCTAAACTGAAGAAAGGAAATGAAAAGTGAAACTTATTAATCTACAAAATAACTGGCTTGAAGGAAAAATTAACAAAAAATTATATTGGGAACTTGCTAGAGAACAATTTACGAGCGCGATGCCCAATTTAAATGATATATTAAAAAATAGTAAAGAATGTAATGAAATCAGAATTACTAAAGATGGATGTATATTAATTAAATCAAATGGCCTAAAAATGTATTTTGATTTTGGACAGTCTATTTGTCGCGCAGAAGCAGATTTGCTTATGAAAGAAGATCCTGAGACTGAAGGAATTGAGTTCATTATCGAATATTTAAAAAATAATGATTGTTTAAGAATATTAGACATTGGTGCGAATGTGGGTTTATTTAGCCTTGAGTTGGCGCTTAAGAATCCTGATATTGAATATCATTTGTTTGAACCATTACCTACAACGTTTGAAATGTTGAAAAAGACGGTCAAATTAAATGATGTCAAAGAAGAAAAATTTATTTTTAATAATTTGGGTATGTCGGATGAAGAAGGTAGTTTCGATTTTTATCTTCCAGGTTCTTCGGAAGCTGCTTCATTAAAACCAATTGATGATGAATTTTATCTTAAAGAATCTGATGAATATGGAAATTATAGTGGTAACTCTACAATGAAAAAAGTGGAATGCCGAGTTACAACTTTAGATGCATATGTTTCAGAAAATAAGATTGATGGTATTGATTTTATTAAGATTGATGTTGAGGGAAATGAAAAGGCTGTATTACTAGGCGCGAAAAAGACATTGGAGATGTTCCATCCTCTTATATATTGTGAATTGTTAAGAAAACACGCAGCAAGATTTGGCTATCATCCTAATGAAGTTATAGAGTATCTAAAGGTTTTTGGATATAAATGCAAGACAATTAGAAATAATACTATGGTTGATATTCAAGAGATTGATAATGATACAGTAGAAACCAATTTCTTTTTTATGGTTTAAAGGACAAATATGAAAAAAATAAGTATAGTTACTCCGTGCTATAACGAAAAAGGAAATATTAAAGCATTAACAGACAGAGTTCGTGAGATTATGTCTGAACTTAATTATGAATATGAGCATTTAATTATAGATAACTGCTCTACTGATGAATCATGGGATATTATATGTGAATGCAGTAAAGCAGATCCTCATATTAAGGGAATTCATAATGCCAGAAATTTCGGTCCGCTCAGGTCATTGTCTTATGGTTTGTTCCAGGCAGATGGAGATGCAGTGATTTCTATTGCCGGAGATTTCCAGGATCCTCCTGAATTAATTAAGGATTTTGTATCAGAATGGGAAAAGGGATACAAAGTTGTTCTCGGCCAAAAAAACAAAAGCGATGAAGGTTTAATTATGCGAGCTTGTCGCAGTCTTTATTATTTTATCATTAATAAACTTTCAGATATCCAGCAGTTTAAACAAACCACAGGTTTTGGTTTGTATGACAGAAGCGTAATTGAAGTTTTAAAGCAGATAAATGAACCCGAACCCTCTATCAGACATATAATTGCTGAACTTGGGTATAAAGTCAGTTTTGTTAAATACTCACAACCTAAAAGGAAGTCAGGTAAAAGCAGTTTTAATTTTGGGTCTTACGCTGACTATGCTTTTAATACTATGATTAATACTTCCATAGTACCTCTTAAGCTTGCTGTCATACTAGGTCTTATCACTTCGTTTATAAGTTTTGGAATAGGTATAGCTTATCTGGTATGGAAACTGATTAATTGGAATTACTTTGATACAGGCCAGGCACCCATTCTGATTGGTATATTCTTTATAGGCGGTGTTCTTCTGATGTTCGTTGGAGTTATTGGAGAATATGTAGGAGAAATACTTAAGAGAATTAAAGTCAGACCTCTTGTTATTGAAGAGGAAAGGATTGGTTTTGATGATAAAGACAAAAATAACTAATAAATTGAAGACCGGAATTTGAAATGGATAGGATTAAGACCTTTTTTAAAAAGAATAATTGCCTCATCTCTTTTGCGGTAGGTGCTGTCTGTATGTATATGATTCTTTCATATGCAGGTGTTTTAAGAACGGGCAAGTATTGCATCTTGGAAGGTGATCTTTTTGAAATATATGTTCCTGTTATTAGAAACTTCTGCAGGAATATAATGAGCGGACAGAGCATATATTATTCCTGGAATAATTCTTTGGGAATGAATACTGCTGTTATGCTTTCTTTTTATGGTGCTTATAATCCATTTAATATTCTTTATCTTATTTTCTATAAAGTTGATCCCAATGTTATAACTGCATTAACAGTTATTTTAAAAGCAGGCCTTGCTGCGTTAACTTTTCAGCTGTTTGAAAAAAAGGTTCTTAAAGTTGACGGATTAATGTCTGTTGTTTTCTCTGTTCTTTATGCTCTTTGCTCTTTTCAGGTGGCGTATGGTATAGTTAATATCATTTGGACAGATGCTCTTTATATATTGCCTTTAGTATTTCTTTCTTTATATATTCTTCGCGAAAAAGGCAATCCCATACCATTGACTCTTTCATATGCCTATATTTTTATAATACAGCCTTATATGGGATTTGTAGTAGGCATTTTTAGTTTCGTCTACTTTATCATCAGTATTTTCCTTTCAGAAAGAAAAGTTAAGCTATATAAATATATTTTAGGCTTTACGATAAGCGTTATTATTGCAATCCTTCTTTCTTCAGCTACGTGGCTTCCTGCACTATACCAGTTAAGTAAGAGTGGAATAGCATCTTCAGAAGGATTTGCTTCTTTTGGCATCAATCCTTTGGATGTATATAATCAGTTATTTTTTGGCAATAATAACTCTATAGTTGAATGCATGCCAAATATTTATTGTGGGGTTTTATCGCTTATTCTGCTTCCTATATTCTTTATTGATAAAAAGAATGACATGAAGTCAAAGATTAAAGGCGGAATATTACTTTTAATTCTTGTTTTATCCTGCTTGATTCTTCCGCTTTATAAAGTTTGGTGCGCTTTTGATGCTCCGGACGGATGGCCATTTAGATTTTCTTTCTGTTTAAGTTTCATAATTGTAACACTGGCTGCAATTGAATCTAAACATCTAAAGGAAGTAAAATATAAAGTTATATTTGCTGTAGCAGGTATTGATATTGCGATTTATGTGATTGAAATATTCCTTCTCAGAAGAGCGAATATAATTTATCCGATTAATAATTTTTTATATCTTCTGATTAATATAGGTATTATTTTTGCATGGATTGGAGCGGTATATCTTATAAAGAAAAATGCAGAAGATGAGAAAAAGTTGAATGGAGCTATTCTGCTCTTTGTTCTTCTTGCTGTTTTTGAGTGTGTTGGAAACGGCTTTAGTTCGTACTATAAGGGAGAGAATTATTATACGGTTCCGGAAACTAATGAAACACAGTTTTATTCGTGGTACGAGAATCAGAAGCAGCTTATGGAATATATTAAAAATGATG
>Ga0247609_10003712_pt1 | contig 15384 bp, 13 predicted proteins | sample 172DNAGHGlowgp2_FD_193487 | JGI IMG/M metagenome (GOLD analysis project Ga0247609, IMG submission 193487) | Sheep rumen microbial communities from Palmerston North, Manawatu-Wanganui, New Zealand - 1728 DNA GHGlow gp2 | ecosystem: Host-associated > Mammals > Digestive system > Stomach > Rumen ...
CAGCGAGTTGCCAAGGAACTCCGTATGATCCATGCCGATATTGGTGATAACCGACATGATGGGGGTGATGATGTTCGTACAGTCCAGGCGTCCGCCCATACCTACTTCAACTACGGCAATGTCCACCTTCTTGTCGGCAAAGTATTTGAAAGCCATAGCGGTAACCACCTCAAAGAACGAAGGACTCAACGGTGCGAAGAAGCGCTTCTCGTTCTCCACGAAGTCTACGACATATTCTTCCGAGATAGGATGACCGTTCACGCGGATTCTCTCGCTGAAGTCAACGAGATGTGGTGAGGTGTAGAGTCCCACCTTATATCCACACGACTGCAGGATGGCGGCTAACGTGTGAGCACATGATCCCTTGCCGTTGGTGCCTGCCACATGAATCGTGGTGTACTGACGGTGGGGATGATCGAAGTGCTGGTCCAGCGTGTGGCTGTTATCCAGCCCCTCTTTGTATCCACTGGCCCCCTGCCGCTCAAACATCGGCATCTGGCTATAGAGGTATTCACACGTTTCCTGATAAGTCATACCTTATTAAAATATTAATTAAAGTAATTCTTGAATTTCTGGAAGATAGAGTCGCGTGTCTGCTTGTCGCCCTTGAAGTTGTCGCTACCCTTGAACTGTTCGATAGCCTGCTTTTCTTCGCGGCTCAGTGTCTTGGGGATATATACGCTGATATTAACCACCAGATCGCCTTTTCCGCTTCCGTAACCCTGAACGGCGGGCAGACCCTTGCCTCTCAGACGGAGTGTCTTTCCAGGCTGGGTACCATTGTCGAGTTTCACCTTGAGCTTGGTGCCCTCGATGGTGGGAATCTCAATCTCTCCACCTAAGGCTGCTGTCGGGAAGTCGAGCAACAGGTTGTAAATCAGGTCATTACCGTCGCGAACGAAGATCTCATGAGGCTCTTCCTCGATAAACACCTGTATGTCGCCAGGCATACCGTTATGCTTGCCTGCATTTCCCTTGCCAGGAACATTGACTACCATACCTTCGGCAACACCAGCGGGGATGGTGATCTCAACCACCTCTTCGCCCTTCTTGACACCAGTGCCGCCACAGTGCTGACATTTATTCTTGATTACCTGACCTTCACCACCGCATACAGGACAAACGCTCTGCTGCTGCATCATGCCGAAGATGCTCTGTGTGGTGTGGGTGATGACGCCCGATCCGTGACAGGTCTGACAAGTCTCCTTGCCGCTGCCTTTCTCGGCACCCGAACCGCTGCACTCAGGACAGGGGATATCCTTGCGTACCTTGAACTTCTTAGTGACGCCGGTATTGATTTCTTCCAGTGTCAGCTTTACCTTCAGACGAAGGTCGCTACCGCGATGCTGCTGCGGACGACGCTGTCCGCCTCCGAAACCTCCGAATCCGTGACCGCCGAAAATGTCACCAAACATAGAGAAAATATCGTCCATGTTCATCGAAGCACCTCCGAATCCGCTGAATCCTCCGAATCCGCCACCCATGTTGGGACCGTCGAATCCGAACTGGTCGTACTGCTGACGTGTCTTCGGGTCGTGGAGCACGTTATAGGCCTCGGCGGCCTCCTTGAATTTCTCCTCAGCCTCCTTGTCACCCGGATTGCGGTCAGGGTGGTATTTGATGGCTATCTTGCGATACGCTTTCTTGATCTCGTCCTCTGTTGCGCCTTTGCTGACGCCCAGCACCTCGTAGTAATCTCGTTTCTGTGCCATTTATCTTTTACTTCTTATTGTCCTACGGCCACCTTCGCGTGGCGGATTACCTTGTCGTTTAGTTTATAACCCTGCTGCAAGCAGTCAATTACCTTACCTTTCTTGTCGTCGCCCATACCTGGCACCATAGCCACAGCCTCGTGCAGGTCGGTATCGAAGTCGGCATTCTCGGTATCGATCTTGCTGACACCCTGAGCCTCCAGTGTCTTCATGAACTTCTGGTGAATCAGTTCCATACCCTCGCGCAGTACAGCGGGATCATCGGTCTTCTCGCCGTTCTCGATGGCACGTTCCATATCATCAATAATGGGTAGAACGGCAGTGATGAATTTCTCACCACCATTCAGGATCAGCTCTGCGCGCTCCTTAAGGGTACGCTTGCGGTAGTTGTCAAACTCTGCCACTTTGTACAGCAGTTGTGTCTTCAACTCCTCAATCTCCTTCTGGGCTTTCTCCAGTGGATCTAATTCCTCGGCTTCCTCAGAGTTCTCTGTATTCTCAGAGTTCTCAGTATCTTCTGCCTCTTTGTCAGTTTCTTCAACGGGAGCCTCGTTCAGAGTCTCCTCGTCTTCGATGTTGATATCTTTTTCTGTCATAATAGCGTTATTTTAAAGTTCTTTGCTAACCTCCTAGCAAAAACCGTGCCTAATTATACATCTCCTCCTTCTTTGCCTTGATGGCCTCGTCGTAGATGTAGTCATCGTAGGTCATCAGCTTGTCGATTGTACCCTTCGGTGTCAGCTCGATAATGCGGTCGGCCACAGTATTGATGAACTCATGGTCGTGCGAAGCGAAGATGATGTTGCCCTTAAAGCTGATCAGGTTGTTGTTGAATGCCTGAATCGACTCCAAATCCAAGTGGTTCGTCGGCGTATCGAGAATCAGGCAGTTGGCATTCTTCAGCTGCATACGGGCTATCATACAACGCATCTTCTCACCTCCGGAGAGTACGCACACCTTCTTCAGGATATCCTCTTCCTTGAACAGCATACGACCTAAGAACGACTTCATCGTCACCTCATTGCCCGGTCCCCACTGCGAGAGCCAGTCTACCAGGTTCATCTCGCTCTGGAAGAACTCGGTATTATCGAGTGGCAGATATGCGGTGGTGATGGTCACACCCCACTTATATGTACCAGCCTGAGCCTCGCGATTACCATTGATAATCTCGAACAGCGCAGTCATAGCCTTGGGGTTATGCGAGAGGAATACGGTCTTCTGTCCCTTCTCGATGGTGAACGATACATTGTCGAACAATACGGTTCCGTCAGTATCTACAGCCTTCAGGCCTTCTACTTCCAGAATCTGAGTACCAGGTTCGCGCTCCATCTGGAAGATGATGCCAGGATATTTACGTGTTGAAGGTGTAATCTCCTCCACATTCAACTTCTCCAGCATCTTCTTTCTTGAGGTGGTCTGCTTACTCTTTGCTACATTAGCACTGAATCGGCGGATAAACTCCTCCAACTGCTTCTTCTTCTCCTCGGCCTTCATCTTCTGGTTCTGAGCCTGGCGCAGTGCCAACTGACTTGATTCGTACCAGAAAGAGTAGTTACCGCTGAAGAGTGTCACCTTACCGAAGTCGATATCTACAGTCTGAGTAGATACTGCGTCGAGGAAGTGACGGTCGTGCGATACTACCAGCACACACTGCTCCAGGTTACTCAGATATTCCTCCAACCACTGAACGGTGTCCAGATCGAGGTCGTTGGTAGGCTCGTCGAGCAACAGGTTGTCGGGATGTCCGAACAGAGCCTTGGCCAGCATCACGCGCACCTTCTCGTTGTTCGATATCTCACTCATCTGCTTGTAGTGCTGAGCCTCCTGTACACCAAGATTCTGCAGCAGCTGTGCAGCCTCACTCTCTGCCTCGTAGCCGTTCATCTCGGCAAAGGCCATCTCGAGTTCTGCAGCGCGGTTTCCGTCCTCCTCGCTCATCTCGGGCTTTGAGTACAGAGCCTCGCGCTCTTTCATGTTATCCCACATGGGCTTATGGCCCATCAGCACGGTATCCATCACCGTGAATGCATCATACTTAAAGTGGTCCTGTTCCAGCACACTCATGCGCTCACCGGGCAGCATCTCTACACTTCCCTTGTTAGGCTCCAATTCGCCACTGATGGCGCGAAGCAATGTTGATTTACCAGCGCCGTTAGCACCGATAATTCCATAAATGTTACCACTTGTAAACTTCAGGTTCACATCCTTGTATAGAACCTTCTTACCAAACTGTATTTGCAGGTTTGTAACTGTTATCATCTCGTCTCTTTATACCTTATTTATAATAATCGGCTGCAAAGGTACAAAAAAAAGATGTGCCAGCCAAGTTTTTCGGCGTTTATTTTGTTTTATGGTAAACCTTCTTCGTTGTACCGTCGGCTTCCTTTACGATGACGAGTCGGTTTTCGGCCTTTCCGTCTATCTGTCTGCCACTCAGGTCATACATCTTCTGCTTGCCATTTTCCTGCGTGGTGCGCAAGATATTCGAAGGCTTGCTCACATCCTCGGGCGATATTCCGATGGTGGCGTATTGGCGGTAATTGTATTTGTAGTCGGGCTCCATTGCATCCAGCAGATAGTAACCGTCGTACGATCCGCCCCATCCCCAGTTCACGGCATAATAGCCTTGCCCGTCGTAGCCATGTAGCACGAACGAGTGTCCGCCCATACCCGCCTTGTCGGCTGTCTGTCCGCTATAGAGCACAGGACGCTTGTTGGCTATTTCTTTGTAGATGATGTCTTCCCATTCTGTGTCGTTAAAATTAGGTCTGTATAGAAACTGCACCCATTCACCATATCCGAAATAATCAGTCAGCGATTTCCGTTGTTGGCTGTAATAGGCATTGGTGTTATTTGGGTCGAAGTCGGCCTCGATCGCTGTACTGCAGTAAGCCACCAGATGGGCCACAGCAGCCTTCGATGCTTCCGAGTCGCCGCTAGAATACCTGTCCTTCATCTGGCCCCAGTCGAAGGTGGTTGCCTCCAAACTGGGCATCTCGATAGAGTGGGTGGTTGTGGTGTAGCCAGGAATACTGGTGGTGCTTCCTTTGGGGAATTTGTGGTAATACATCACTTGAGCCATCGATATGGATACGCAGCCCGCCAGACAGAATCTACCATTCCACATAGGACAGTCGTTATAGTAAGGCGATCGCTGCGACCATTTACTCTTCATCAGGTCAGGCACAGCGGGATGAATGCCAAAAGCTGCTCTTGTTCCAGAACTGCTGAGATTATTCTCCTGGATATACTTGATCTGTTCAGCATAACCTTCAAGCCAGTGGGCCACCACCTCGGGCAGATCGTCAACGTTGAAGCTACCTTCCTTCGAATACCCCAATACAGCAGGAGCTCTTAGGTCAGCACTCGCGATGACGAACCCCTCATTCTTTCCAGTGTTAAACGCATAATAATAGTCCTTCGCATCTTCGCCTCTTGTGCGAGCTCTCATGGCTGGCGTTTCGGCCATTGTCAACTGCAACTGTCGTCCTTGTTTGCTCAGAAATGCTTCAGCGCGCTTCTTCGCCTGAGCCATACTGATGGCCTGGGCATTAATGCCTAAGGCGAATAAGGCCCATAATGCGACTAATAGTTGCAGTCTTTTCATACCGATATAAATTAGAGTAATCCTTTTGTCGAGGGCAACTCGTAGTGATAGATGTCGCGCTTTACGGCCATCTTCAGGCTGCGGGCTAAAGCTTTGAAGATACCTTCTATCTTGTGATGCTCGTTCTGGCCCTCGGCCTTGATGTTCAGATTCATCTTTGCAGCATCACTCAGACTCTTAAAAAAGTGTAAGAACATTTCGGTAGGCATTTCGCCGATTTTCTCGCGCTTAAACTCTGCATCCCACACCAGCCAAGGACGACCTCCGAAGTCGAGTGCTACGCTACACAAGCAATCGTCCATCGGCAGCGAGTAACCATAACGCTCTATGCCACGCTTGTTGCCTAGTGCCGTCAGAATACACTCGCCCAGAGCGATGGCTGTATCCTCAATCGTGTGGTGCTCGTCAACCTCCAGATCGCCCTTCGTGTGAATCATCAGATCCATCATGCCGTGCTTGCCAATCTGCTCCAGCATGTGGTCGAAGAAGCCCAGTCCGGTCGAAATATCGCACTTGCCAGTGCCATCGAGATTCACCTTAATATGGATGTCTGTTTCCTTCGTGGTGCGCTTTACTTCGGCTGTTCTTTCTCCAGCAAAGAGTATCTCTGCTATCTTATCCCACGACATTCCTTCATCGCTGAGAACCAGCGATTTACATCCGATGTTTCGAGCAAAGGTTCTATCAGTTTCCCTATCGCCGATCACGTATGAGTTGGCGATGTCGTACTCTGGGTTCTGCATGTACTTCTCCACCAGTCCGGTGTTGGGCTTGCGGGTAGGCGCATTGTCCTCTGGGAAGTGAGGATCTATCAATATCTCGTCGAACTTGATACCCTCACCCTCGAGCGTCTGCAGTATGAAATTGTGTACAGGCCAGAAGGTGTCCTCAGGGAAACTGTCAGTGCCTAGTCCGTCCTGATTGCTCACCATCACAAACTCAAAGTCGAGCTTCTCACGGATGAAGGCTAGGTTGCGAAATACCCCCTTCACAAACTTCAGTTTCTCGAAGCTGTCTATCTGTTCGTCGGCAGGCTCCTCGATGAGTGTGCCGTCACGATCTATGAATAGTATTCTTTTCATAATTTTTCAATATTGAATTCTTTCTTTTCTTTCTCTTTCAGGGCCACCGTTACACGTACCAGATAGAAGGGGCAGATGATGGTCATCCACACGTAAGCCTTCAGGAATCCGGCGATGAGGAACACCACGATTGAGAGCCAAAGTACGTAATCAGGCATACCGGCAGGATCGCCGTTCAGCACACCCATTTGCGATTCCCAGTTAGCTGCCATCATAATCAGGGTGGGCAGTGAGGTAAGTAGTGTGAGCACAGCTACTACCAGCAAGCAAACGATGCCCACCAGAATAAACTGTCCTGCCTGACGTATCTTCGCACCAAATGAGGCACTGCCGGCAGGTGGTAATAACTGTTTCTTGCGGAACACGCGCCTGGTGAGCACCAGCAATATGATAACTGCCAGCAACTCGAGCGCCAATGCAGGCCACAGGAAAAGGGGAGATATGAGTACGGGCAGCGCTGAGGCTGTAGCCGTCAAGACGGCAAACAGCAGTGCGATGGGCCATGTATGGCGGAAAATGCGACGGAACTTGTCGCTGAACCACATGTATCCGTCGCGGATGCAGGCTCTGCTGCTCCGTATCTTCAGAAGGGTGTTTTCGTTGTCTTTTTCCATTGTCTGACTTGATTTTCGGTGCAAAGATACTAAATAATTCATAATTAATACGGCAAAATTCATATTATTTATTATCTTTGCAGCCAAATAGGTAAAATTATGAAGGTATTGAAATGGGGATTCATCGGTTGTGGTGAAGTGACTGAGAAGAAGAGCGGTCCTGCATTCAGCGAGGTCGAAGGCTCCAGCGTGGTGGCTGTCATGAGTCGTACCGAGTTACATGCGCGCACCTACGCAGTGGAGCATGGTATCAATAAATGGTATACCGATGCCCAGGAACTCATCGACGATCCCGATGTGAACGCTGTTTATGTGGCCACACCGCCTGCCAGTCATGCCACTTATGCCATCATGGCCATGAAGGCCGGCAAACCTGTTTATGTTGAGAAACCCCTTGCGGCCAGCTATGAGGATTGTGCCCGCATCAATCGTATCTCCGAGCAAACGGGCGTTCCCTGTTTCGTAGCCTATTACCGCCGTTATCTGCCTTATTTCCAGAAGGTGAAGGATATTGTCAACTCTGGGCGCATCGGTAAGATCATGAATGTGCAGATACGCTATACCGAACCTCTTCGCGATGCCGATGCCGAAGCTATCCGAAATCATCAGCCGTTGCCTTGGCGACTCCAGCCCGAGATTGCCGGAGGCGGCTATTTCTATGATATGGCCCCTCATCAACTCGACCTCTTGCAGGATATATTTGGTGTGATTCTCGAGGCTCGAGGCATTCATGCCAATCGTGGCGGACTCTATGAGGCCGAGGATTCCGTGAGTGCTTGCTTCCGTTTTGAGAACGGCTTGCCCGGCTCTGGCTCCTGGTGCTATATGGCCCACGAGAGTGCCCGCGAGGATTGTATTGAGATTATCGGCACTGAGGGACAAGTCAGTTTCTCCGTGTTCGACTATAACCCCATCCGCCTGCAGACCAGCGAAGGCGACGAGAGCATTACAGTTCCCAATCCGCCTTACGTGCAGTATCCGCTCATCAAGAATGTCATCGAGCATCTGCAGGGTTTGGCCGTTTGTACATGTACCAGTGTTTCTGCTACGCCCGTCAACTGGGTGATGGATCGCATACTGGGCAAATTCTGATGTGTGAGAGCGATGAGGTGGTTGCTGATTTGTGCGCTGGTGTTGGTTTGCAGCCGTGCTGCAGCTCAGGAAGATACGCTTCAGACTGATCGTCTGCACGACGAGATGCTGGCGGCAGATATTCTGAAGCCTGACACTGTGAAGAAGTCGCACGAGATTGGCATCATTCGTGAGACCATCCGAGGCTTCGACCGCTTGGAGGATGAGTACATCGAGCCCAACCACTATGAGTTTACCGTGATGGCTCAGATCACTCGCACCTACGAGAACTTCATCCTGAGCAGCAACGGTCAGTCTCTTCGCCTGGCGCCCGATGGGCAAACCAAGATTGGTCCGTATTTCGGCTGGCGTTGGTTCTTCTTCGGCTACACCTTCGATATCAAGAATATTGGGTTCAGCCAGAACGGCCTTCGCAAGGAGTTCGATATCAGTATCTACTCCTCTCAGGTGGGTGTTGATCTGTTCTATCGTCGCACAGGTACTGATTATAAGATACGCGATGCCAAGTTGGGCGATGAGATCGATAACCGCATCTTCGAAGGTTTGCCTTTTGCTGGTGTCAATGTGGGCATGACGGGTGTGAGTGCTTATTACATCTTCAATCACGGGCGCTTCTCTTACCCCGCAGCCTTCGCACAGTCCACCTGCCAGAAAATCAGCTGTGGCTCTTGGCTCGCAGGCGCAGGTTTTACCAGTAATACACTCGATATGGACTACGATGAACTCGAGCGCGTTCTCAATGAGCGCATGGGTGGTGGCGTCGAGCTCGATGTGGATAGCGGCTTGTTGTTCAAGGATGTTCAGTATAACGACTTTATGCTCTCGGGCGGCTATGCTTACAACTGGGTGTTTGCCAAGAACTGGCTCTTTTGCGCCAGCGCGCAGTTGGCTGCATGCTATAAAACCAGCTATGGCAAGGTGGCCGACGAGAAGAAAGGGTTCGATTTCGGCAAGTTCAATATCGATGGCATCGGCCGCTTCGGACTCGTTTACAACAACACCCGCTTTTATATGGGCGCGAGTTTCATTCTGCGCACCAACAACTATCACACGTCGCGATTTACGGCCAATAATGTCTTTGGCTCGTTTAATGCCTACATAGGTTATAACTTCGTGCCGAAAAAGAAATATAGGAAGAAAAAAGTATGAGATTACGATATATCATAACCCCGCTGCTGTTGCTGCTGCTGCTCTTCATGGGGCAGGGGAGGGCTATGGCGCAAACCAAGCAGCTGACTACTGATAGCATCACCATCTGTCAGCTCTTGAGCGAGGGTAGCCGTCAGCCAGCAGGCACTTGTCTGCCGCTGTTCTATGCCCGCAAGTTCCTGGGGCGCCCTTATGTGGCTCATACCCTCGAGGGCAACGATCCTGAGCAGTTGGTGGTCAACACCCGCCAGCTCGATTGCACCACGCTTGTTGAGAATGTCGTAGCGCTCACCTATTGCACTCAGCAGCGGCTTCTCACTTATCGCGCCTTCAAACATGCCCTTATCGATATGCGTTATCGTGGTGGTATTCTGAAGGGCTACACCAGTCGTCTGCATTACTTCACCGATTGGATCGTCGAGAACTCGCGCTCAGGACTCGTTACTGAGATCCAGCAGCCGCAGACTGTTTTCTCTGCTATTCAGAAAGTCAGCGTCAACTATATGAGCACACATCCCCAGAGCTATGAGGCGCTGAAGAAACATCCAGAATTCGTTAGCCGCATCCGCGAGACTGAACAAAATCTCAGCGGCATGCAGTTCCGTTATATCCCCAAGTCGGCTGTAGGCAACTCCAAGTTGCTGCGCCAAGCCGTCAACGACGGCGACATCATTGCCATCACCTGCAACAAGCCTGGGCTTGATATAGCCCATCTGGGTTTCGCAGTATGGAAGAACGACGGGCTTCACCTACTGAATGCCTCGCAACTGCACCATAAGGTGGTCGAGGAGCCGATGACGCTCTATCGCTACCTGCAGAAGCATCCCTCTCACACTGGAATCAGAATTATCCGAATCAACAATAAACAATAACAAACAAGACAAGAGTATGGAATTACCCGATTTTATGAGTTATGCCAACAAATTCTCTCAGTCAGAATTTGCCGAAAAGATCTCCCGCATCGCCAAGCGAGCAGGAGCCAAGTTAGTGTATGCCGCGCTGATTCTCTACTACACGCTTCAGAGCGACAAGGTGAGTAAGAGCGACAAGGCCATCATCATTGGTGCCCTTGGTTATATGATTAGTCCCCTCGATGTCATACCCGATGCCATTCCCATCGCCGGACTCACCGACGATCTGGCTGTGCTGCTCTTCGTATTGAAGAAGGTGTGGACGGGCATCGATCCTGAGATTGTGGAGCAAGCTCGCAAGAAACTCTCCAAGTGGTTCGATGACGAGGAGATCAGCGAGATCCAGAATCTCTTTGATGGAGAGGAGTAGGAATTAGAGGTAAAGGGTGAGAAGCTAGAGGTGAGAGAAAACCTTGCAAGCTCTATAACAAAAAAAGCTGGAGAATATCTTCTTCAGCTTTTCTTTTTGCGAGGTGCCTGGCGGATTCGAACCGCCGTAGACGGTTTTGCAGACCGTTGACTAAGCCACTCATCCAAGGCACCAAGAAAAAAGAGCACTTTTTCAAATGCGGGTGCAAAGGTAGGCATTATTTTCGACACTGCCAAATGTTTTCGCGATTTTTTCGCTTCTTCTTGCAATTTTTCGCTAACGCACAGCCTTTACAAGCCTCATTTTCATCAGTCAGCGCTCTATATATGCGATAACCAGCATAAACAATCGCGACTGCCAAAACAATGATTACTGCAAAAAACTGCCACATGACATATCTCTAGCTTCTCACCTCTAAAGCTTCGTTAGCTTCCTCAGCAAAACTTTATTCACTCTCTGTATTCTCTTGCCGCGCTTCTCGATGTCCTCACGTACATTATTTATATTATTAAAGAGGTCACTGAAAGCATTCAATACGGGGTTCGGCTGTCCGTTATCCTCCTCCACCTTCGGATTCGCTACAATCAGAATACCGTTGTGCTCAATCCTCACATCAATCTCCTTGCCCGTCATAATGGGGTCGCCGTCATAGTGAATGGCCCCTTCCTGTCGGCGGTGAATGGTTAGATGCTTCGTGCGGAGGGTCTTGATCTTCGAGTTGTTGCCCAGCGTCTTCATAAAGAGGTCGGCGGCTATCTGCGGCGCGTCGAGAGCCGTAAAGGGCTCCATGATGATCACGTCCATCTCGCCATCCTTCATCGTGGCGCCTGGGGCTATGTAGGCATTGTTGCCATATTGCGATGCGTTGGCACAAGCTATGAGGAATGCCTTGTATTTCTTGGCGCCCGTCTCGTCGGCCACTTCATACGTCTCGGGCTTGTACTTCAGTCCCTCCTTCAGCACATTCTCCACGTAGGTAATGGGGCCACGCTTACCAGCCTCGGCAAACTTCAGCGATATAAATGCATCGAAGCCCATGCCACAGGTGCAGAAGAAGGGTAGGTCGTTGATCACACCATAGTCGAAGGTCTCAATCTTACAGCAGTTGATGATGCCGATGGCCTTCTTCACGTCGAGCGGCAGACACAAGTGGCGAGCCAGACCGTTACCGCTTCCGCAGGGGATGATGGCCAGTGCCGTCTGCGTGTGAACCAGCGATCGCGCCACCTCGTTCACAGTGCCGTCGCCACCCACAGCCACAACCACGTCCTCATGGTTGTCAGCACACTCTTTGGCTATTTCGGCCGCATGCCCGGCGTATTCCGTAAACCTGATGGAGGCCTCGAACTGCTCTTTGTCGAGAAGTTGTTCTATCTGAGCCGGAATCTCCTCCTTGGAGTGAGTGCCCGATATGGGGTTCAATATGAATGTGATTTTCTTCTTTTCCATCATAATTCGAATGCAAAAGTACGAAAAAAGCCTGAAAAATAGGATATTAATGCGATAAATTTACCAAAAACTATCATTTATTGATAAAAACTTGCACGAATTACCAAAAATTGTGTAACTTTGCAGCCTGAAAATAAAAAATAAGTACTTACCTTTATCAGAATGGGACAGTTACAAGAGAAATATTCGCATTATCGTGAGCCTCAGAAATTCATGGAGGCTGACGTGTATCCTTATTTCCGCGCTATTGAGGGAAAGCAGGGAACCGAGGTAGAAATGGGCGGTCATAAAGTGCTCATGTTCGGTTCAAACGCCTATACAGGTTTAACAGGCGATCAGCGCATCATTGATGCCGCCAAGCGCGCCCTTGATAAATATGGTTCAGGCTGTGCCGGCAGCCGTTTCCTCAATGGAACGCTCGATCTGCACGTACAGCTCGAGAAGGAAATCTCTGAGTTCATTGGCAAGGACGATTGCCTTTGTTTCTCTACAGGTTTCTCTGTGAATCAGGGTGTTTTGGCAATGGTAGTTGGCAAGGACGACTATATCATCTGCGACGATCGCGACCACGCTTCAATTGTGGACGGTCGTCGTCTTTCGTTTGCCCGCCAGCTTCATTATAAGCACAACGATATGGCCGATCTGGAGCGTGTGCTTCAGAAGCTGCCTCACGATGCCATCAAGCTCATCGTGGTCGATGGTGTGTTCTCAATGGAGGGCGATCTGGCTAAGCTGCCCGAGATTGTAGAGTTGAAGCACAAGTATAATTGCTCAATCATGGTCGACGAGGCTCATGGTATCGGCGTATTTGGTAAGCAGGGTCGTGGTGTTTGTGATCACTTCGGACTTACTGACGAGGTCGACCTCATCATGGGTACCTTCTCTAAGTCGCTGGCTTCTATCGGTGGTTTCATTGCTGCTGATTGGGATACCATCAACTTCCTGCGCCACACTTGTCGCACCTATATCTTCTCGGCTTCTAACACGCCCGCAGCCACAGCAGCAGCTATGGAAGCACTCCACATCATTCAGCAGGAGCCCGAGCGTATTCAGGCCCTGTGGGATGTAACTCACTACGCCCTGAAGCGTTTCCGTGAGGAAGGCTTCGAGATTGGCGAGACCGAGAGCCCCATCATCCCGCTTTATGTGCGCGATGTGGATAAGACCTTCCTGGTAACATCGCTTGCCTTCAAGGCCGGTGTGTTCATCAATCCTGTTATTCCTCCCGCATGTGCACCTCAGGACACACTTGTTCGCTATGCCCTGATGGCTACTCACACCAAGGAACAGGTGGATCGCTCGGTTGTTGCCCTCAAGAAGATCTTCGTAGAGCAAGGAATTATCAAGTAATAGGTAAATAATTGCGGAAAAATTTGCAAGGGTCACAGAAAATGTGTACCTTTGCACCCGCAAGACAAAAATCGAGGTGTAGCGCAGTTGGTAGCGTTCCTGGTTTGGGACCAGGCTGTCGCAGGTTCGAGTCCTGTCACCTCGACCACCCTTAAAAAATAAACCGCTGATTCATAATGGATTAGCGGTTTTTTTATGCTTTTTTCCCCGAAAATTCCCAAATTTCGGGGAAAAATTGGGGAAAAAATACGGGTGTTCTCAAACCTAATCGTGCAAATTAGGTTCGATTCCTTTACAAAATCGAATTGTTAATTAATTGTAAATAATTGATTTTGAGGTGTCTTTTCTGTTTTTATGACATAATTCGGACTGTATTTGATTTACAATGCCTTTCATTTACTTGCATGTTGAGGTTATTTTCCACCCAATTGTTTTATCCGAACTTTTCAATTACTTGCGCCTACTTTCATATAAGTGTTCTATTTTAGACTTTTCCATGTTGATCAGGCTGACTATATCATTCACTTACCTGCATCTACTTTCATCTTCTTGCAGGTATAGGTTGTATACCTTTCGAGTGAAAATGCATGTACTTACATGTACCTGCATCTACTTACACGTTAAGGTTGCTTTTATTTGTTACAATTAACCGTAAACTGAACCAGATAAGTGATAGAGTATTAAAAATGCCGATGCAAGCATCCTCTTCCCTTTCGATGGCTGTATTTTCCAGATTTGCTACCCTAGGATTAGATGACCTGCTTCGGCACTATATATATTAATAATGTGTTATTCGCTGAATAGTTCCTGCTGTTTATACACTTGTTTGTAGTTTTTAGGCGGTTCAATAGACCAGCCATATTCATCTCTGAGATTCTTCTGAAGGACAAACGTACTTCCTTGCGGACGCGCTGCCAGTCGAACAGATGCTGGTATTCTTCCGTCGCAAGGTGTATCAGAATGCCGTCATCGCCCTTGACGGATTCTATCAGCATGTCAGTCAGTCGGCTCTTCCAGAATCCGAACATATTTTGATTCTCGCCGCTGGGCAGCTCAACATGTCCCTCCATCCGATAGGGGAGAATGCCGTCCAGTGGGCGAAGCAGGCCATAGAGGAACGAGGTGATCCAAAGTCTCTGCTGGGCAAACTGCAGGTCTTCGGCTTTCAGGGTCTCTGCCTTCAGGTGCTTATAGGCCTGTCCGTGATAGGCAAGGATGGCAGGCAATGTTTCCATTTCTTCAAAGAACCGCATAAAACGTAAACGGTTCTGTGCTGCTATCTGATGGCTGCAGCCAAGCATTCCTGCTATAGTTTCAGCGGAGTACTGGGCCATATCCCTTGCGAAAGACTCCGCTTCTTTACGGAATGCGGGAGTGGACAGGGTAAAGTCGGGAAGGACGTTTACCTTCTTGCTCTGGCAAGCGTCTCCTTTCGTCGCCGAGCGGTCGTTCATGATCTTTGCTGAAGCCAGAAGTATCTGCATATTGTCTGCAAAGATACGAAATAGAAATGAAAAAAGATGCATTATTTCAAATTCTTCTTGTTTTTCTTGCAATTTTTACCTAAATTTGCAGCGGTGTAAAACTATAAACCAAAATGTTATGAGCGAGAAGTTTCCATACGGCTATGATTTGAATGCCTATATCGACAAGGCGTTCGAGCAGATGAAGGCTGACTTTCCCTGGGCAACGAGGGACATGATAGCGGAGCACACCTGTTACGGTATCGAGAAAGTGGGGGATGACTATCAGTATGTCAGGTATTACTCGTTTTGTAGTCCAGACATTCTCAATGTGGACAGTGAAGAGTTTATCCGTAGGCTAACCCAAGACCATGACTGGGAACTGGAAAAAGCCAATCCCGTGAAGGAACGCATCGATGTGGAAGCCTCTAACAGATGCAGCGGCGACTGGTTTCTGGAGTGCTATCAGATTCAGAAACATGAGAAGGGCGGCTATTCGGTTTATGTAACGGCTGGCAACCGCTCGGCAGGCGGGTCAAAGACGGTGTTTATTCCTGCCTCCTATTTTAAGCTGAGTTGGGAAGA
>Ga0247609_10003713_pt1 | contig 15383 bp, 14 predicted proteins | sample 172DNAGHGlowgp2_FD_193487 | JGI IMG/M metagenome (GOLD analysis project Ga0247609, IMG submission 193487) | Sheep rumen microbial communities from Palmerston North, Manawatu-Wanganui, New Zealand - 1728 DNA GHGlow gp2 | ecosystem: Host-associated > Mammals > Digestive system > Stomach > Rumen ...
CACGACAGATATTGACGTTGCCGCGCCGGGCGTAGCCGACCCCGTCGAACTGCAAGCCCGCGTTGACAAAGCTCCGCCAAATGCCGCGCTGTTTATCAGCGTCCATTGCAACGCCTTTTCAAATGGCAAAGCAAACGGCATGGAAACTTATCACGCACCGACCGCCGTTAAAGGTCAACGCCTTGCCCGTCTGCTTAACGAAGAACTCGAACGGCTCGGCGGCTTGAACAATCGCGGCGTAAAGGCGGCAAGATTTTACGTCATGACACATTCAAAATGTCCCGCCTCATTAATCGAATTGGGCTTTATCACTAATCCATACGAAGAACAATTATTGGCAAGCAACGACTATCAGCATAAACTCGCGCAGGCCATTGCCAACGCCGTAAATCGCTATTTCAATCAAGGAGGATATGAATCGTGAAAAAATTTTTAGTGCCGGCAATGCTCGCGCTCCTTCTATTTACTGCAGGTTGCGATAAACCGCCAGCTGAAGACTCGCCCGATAAACCCGCGCCCGCTAAACCGGTGCAAACTAAGCCGGAAAACAAACCGGAAAATAAACCCGAAACTAAACCAACGACCGATAAGCCCGTTAAGCCCGTGGAAAAGTCGCCTAACAAAGACGAAAAGACCGAACAAGCAATTAACGTGAAAATTTATTTCCCTGATGATTCGGGCATGAGACTTGTTGAAGTCGAACGCGAAATCCTAGTTGACGATTCAACCGATAAATATACAGCCGCAGTCGGCGCACTTATGGAAGATCCCGACGAAGATAACTTGACGCGAATTTTCCCGAAGAACGCGGCGATTAGAAGCGTCACTGTCAACGGCGGGCTGGCTACGGTTGATTTTGACGGGAGAATTTTAAAAAATTTTGTCGGCGGTTCGACAGGCGAAGAATTTTTAATCGGCTCAATCGTGGACACGCTGACGAATTTTCCCGAAGTTAAGCGTGTGAAATTTTTAGTTGACGGCAAAGAAGTTGAAACGCTGTCCGGTCACATGGATTTAAGCGTGCCGCTCGAACGAATGAACGACTTGCTAAAATAATTTCATAAAGAAAAATCGGTGCGAGAGCCTAAAAACTTTTGCATCGATTTTTTTTGTTTGTAAAATTTTTTTCCCTGTGATAATATCCGTGCAATTAGTAAGAAAAATTCATAAGTGATTCGCGTCCGCGGAAACTACTTGAATTTATTAGCATCACTATTGAAAGGACGGTGCCCTTATGTTAAGAGGATTAACCCGCCGAGAATTTATCAAGACAGCTTCGTTGTCAACGTTGGCAATGGCGGTTCCCATTGGAGTTTTCGCGGCAGAAAAGAGTGTTGCTGACCTTGTGGTTTACGGAAAGATTTTCACCTCTGAAAACAATCGGATTGTGGAAGCGTTCGCAGTGAAGGACGGAAAATTCGTTTACGTCGGCGATAAAGCGGGCGTCAAAGCTTTTATCAAAAAAGGCAAGACTGAAGTTATTGACTACACTGGCAAAGGTCTTGTTATGCCCTCGTGCGGCAACGGGCACGCACATTATTTGTCCGCTTATGCTGTAAAATCATTCGGAACAATGATTGCTTTTGATGATGACGTCAACAAGTTCATGACAGAGATTGTTCCCTCTACAGTCAAGAAGGCACGCGAAACCGGCGCAAAAGCTGTATACGGCATGGGCTGGGAGTATGAGAAATTTAAATATAATTTGCCGACCCGTCAGCAGCTTGACGCCATCTGCAGTGATATTCCCATGTACTTTGCTGACGAAGAAAATCATAAGTCTTTGGTAAACACGATTTTACTTGTTAAAGCAGGAATTATGGCGGAAGACGGCACTGTACTCAAAAAAGCAGATGACATTCGCGGCGGCGAAATTGGAGTAGACGAAAACGGCATTCCTAACGGTTTTCTTAAGGAGCAAGCCTCAACTTATGTGCGTTCCTTCCTGGATAATGAAAGTTTATTTACTATTGATATGGCAAAAGCAGTTTTGGCAAAAGTTCAGGAGCAGTTGTTGTCCGAAGGCTACACTATGTACCTTGACGGCTACTCAAGTTATTTCTTCAACGACGTTTACTATCAAGCCGCTCAACAGTTTGAAAAATCCGGCGATATGCATTTCGTATTGGGCTTCACCTACGAAATCGACAGCTGGATGAATCTTGACGAGAAATTGAAAAAAGCCGCTGCCGCTAAAAAATTCAACTCCTCGCAAATCAAAGCGAACTGGATTAAGCTTTTCATGGACGGCACGGTTGAAAGCGGCACGGGCTTTATTGAACCGCTTTATCTCGACGGGCATCAAGGTATCGTCAACTGGACGGAAGAGGAAATTACAAATATCACGCGCAAGGCGAATGCCAACGGCGTGACCATGCACATACACGCTCTAGGCAATGCGGGCGTCAATCGCGTTGTCAATGCATATATCAAGGGCGGTAAGCCTAACATGCGCAATACGGTTGTCCATCTGCGCAACGTCAACGAGCCGGATTATAAACGCATTGCTGACAACAACATTTATGTCACCTCCGGCATGCTTTGGCACCACGCCACCAAAGAACAAGTCAAGGACTATAAAAACACGCTTCCCGCAAGCATGGCGGACAAAGGCTATCCGATGAAGTCGTTCTTTGATAACGGTATCCCCGTGTCTTTTCACACGGATTTTCCTGCGCTTAGTAACAGTCCCGACGATCCATTCGGCGTTATGGAAATTGCATTGACAGGCGTCTGTTATTTTGAAGGCGGCGATCCGTGGTGGACTGAAGAACTTATAACCCGCGAACAGGCTCTCACCGCCATGACAATCGGTTGCGCAAAGCAAATGTTCCTCGAAAATGAACGCGGCAGTATCAAAACCGGCAAATATGCAGATTTTCTTCTCGTCACCAAAGACGTGCTGACTTGCCCCGTGACAGAAATTCACACTGCAAAACCTGCGGCGACCTATTTTGAAGGCAAAAAAGTCTTCTCCGCATAAAAATTCTCGGAAAAATCATTGGCGACGAAAATTCGTCGTCTTTTTTTTGACTTGCAAGCGATTTTCCTCTAAAATGTGCCCGTATGCTTAAAAGGATGTGTTTTTTATGTTCAAAGGGCTAACTCGACGCAATTTCATCAAAACAACGTCGCTCGCGTCAGTCGGATTGGTCGTCGCGGGCGACGGAGGCGAAAAATCGGCGGCAACAGGCGGCGGCTCCGATAATTTTGCCGATTTGGTCGTCTACGGCAAGATTTTTACCTCCGAAGACAACAAAATCGTCGAATCATTCGCCGTTAAGGACGGAAAATTCGTTTACGTCGGCGATAAGGCGGGCGCGGAGGCTTTTATCGACAAAAATAAGACTGAAGTCATCGATTACACCGACAAAGGGCTCGTTATGCCCACGTGCGGCAACGGTCACGCCCATTATTCGGTCGGTCTCGGCATGGATTTGGTCGGAACGGTCATCGACAGGGAAGCAAGCGTTGAAAAATTCTTGTCCGAAGTCGTTCCCGCCGCCGTCGCGAAGGCAAAAGCCGCCGGCGCAACGGTTGTCTTCGGTTTCGGCTGGAATACATTGGAATTCCTGAAAAATATGCCCACTCGTCAACAACTTGACGCCATTTGCAGCGATATTCCCATGTATTTCGCCGATGAAGAGGGTCACAAGGGCTTGACGAACACCATTGCGCTTGTAAATGCCGGAATTTTGTCCGCAGACGGCTCCGTTCTCAAAAAAGCAGACGAAATTCGCGGCGGATTGATTGGAACAGACGAAAACGGCATTCCTAACGGTTTTTTATCCGAATAAGCAGGCACTTACACGCGTTCTTTCCTCGATAACAACAATTTATTCTCCGTAGACGCTGCGAAAGAAACTATTGCGAAAATTCAACAGCATATGCTGTCCGAAGGCTAAACAATGTACCTCGACGGCTGGGGAAATTACTTTTACACCGATAATCTTTACAAAGCGGCTCAACAAATGGACAATGCGGGCGATATGAGCTTCATTTTGGGCTTGCCTTACGAATTTGAAAGCTGGATGGACGCCGATGAGGCTTGCAAACAGGCAGTTGAGGTTCAAAAATACGCTACCAAGCATTTGAAGACGAATTGGGTTAAACTTTTCATGGACGGCACCGTCGAAAGCGGTACGGGCTTCGTTGAGCCGCCATATCCCGACGGACATCAAGGAATCGTCAATTGGACGGAAGAAGAAGTCACCGAAATTACAAATTGGGCGAACGCACAAAATTTGTCCATGCACGTTCACACAATGGGCAATATGGCGGTAAATCGCGCCTTAAACTCCTATATAAACGGCGGAAAGCCCGAAATGCGCAATACACTCGTGCATTTGCACCAAGTTATCCCCGAAGACTACAAGCGCATTGCTGATAACAACATTTACGTCGTTTCGGGCATGCAATGGCACCATTTATCCTACGAAGACCACGCGGAATTGCTCGAATTCGTTCCCGAAGGCATGGGCGACAAAGGCTATCCGATGAAGTCATTCTTCGATAACGGTGTCAACGTGTCCTCGCACTCGGATTTTCCCGCATTGAGCGGAAGTTTCGATGATCCGTTCGGCATTCTGGAAATTGCCGTGACGGGTGTAAATTATCTCGAAGACGGAAAGCCGTGGTGGACGGACGAACTCATCACCCGCGAACAGGCTCTTAACGCGCTGACTATCGCCGTCGCCAAGCAAATGTTCCTTGAGAACGAACGCGGCAGTATCAAGCCCGGCAAATACGCCGACTTCCTCCTCGTTACTAAAGACGTGCTGACTTGCCCCGAAAAAGAAATTCACGAGGCGAAACCTGCGGCGACATATTTTGAAGGCAAGAAAGTTTTTTCAATGTAAGGACGTGTTTTTATGTCAAACTTAACGCGCAGAGACTTCATTAAGCTGACATCGGCGGCGGCGTTGGCAATGGCTGTTCCCGTTGAAGTCTTCGCGGCAAGCGATTGCACCGCCAAAACTCGTTACGGCACTTTTAACGGCTTCGTCGACGAAAACGGCGTAAAAACTTGGCTCGGTATCCCCTACGCCCAACCGCCCGTAGGAAAATTGCGTTGGCAGGCTCCTCAACCGCTAAAATCGTCCAATAAGTCTCTCGACGCTAAAAAATTCGGCGCATCGGCTCTTCAAAAGTACGACGAGCTCGAAAATGCGTCCAAAAACGTGCAAAGCGAAGATTGTTTGACTTTAAACATATGAACGCGCGGAAAAAAGAAAAATTTGCCCGTCATGGTGTGGATTCACGGCGGCGCATTTCAAAGTGGCGGCTCAAGCGACCCGCTTTACTACGGAAGCAACTTCGCGGCGGCAAATGACGTAATTATCGTCACGATTAACTATCGTCTGCACGTTTTCGGCTTCGTGAACTTCGGCGCGATTGATTCTGCGTTCGCTGACAGCGGTTATCTCGGTATTAAAGACCAAATCGCCGCTTTGACGTGGATTAAGGAAAATATTGCGTCTTTCGGCGGAAATCCCGATAATATTACGATTTTCGGCGAAAGTGCGGGCGCAATTTCGATTATGTTGCTTATGGTTGTCCCTGCGGCGAAAAATTTATTCCAAAAAACAATTCCGCAGTCCGCGAACTCGTATATGCACAGTACATCGGAAAATTTTCAAATTGCAGAGCTGTATATGGACGTCGGCGGCGCAAAAAACATGCGCGACATGATGAAAAAGTCTTCAGCCGAACTCGAACAGCTTTTTGAGAAAATAAACGACTCTCGCGTCGCTGAAAATGTAATGGATTATTTGCCGACGTGCGACGGGAAATTTTTGCCGAAAAATCCTTTCAAAGCATTAAAAAACGGCGGCGCACGCGGAATTAAAATGCTTACGGGCACGACCGCCGACGAATGGCGTTATTGGTTTCTGTTGCACGGCGAAAATTTCTTTAAAATGTTCCGCGACGACCCAAAAAAGCTTTCTCCCGTCATGATGAAGTATAATTCGCGCTCGCCGCAGGAAATTTATCGTTTATGGTTGAAAAATCGCCCCGATAACGAAGAAAATTTCGAGGATTTTGTAAATCAAGCAGATTGGCGCGTCGGACAGGAGTTGGCGGCGGAATATCAATCGAATTTCGGCGACACGTACTATTATTTATTCAGTCAGCTGTCGTTCGATGAAAAATTGCGCTCATGTCATGGGATTGACTTGCCGTTTACCTTCAACAACCCCGATAACGACGTTGAACCGAACCCAAATCAGACGTTCGTTAGTCAAATTCAGTCGTCGTGGGCGGAATTTGCGTCGAACGGCGACCCGAATAACGAATTTATTCCGCACTGGGAAAAATATTCCGTAAAAAATCGTCAAACTATGGAGCTGAACTCGAAAAATTGCGTTTTGCACAAGGATTTGAACACCGATAACCTAAATTCACTGCGCTACCTCTACGAAAGCTGAAACTTAATCTGATTTGCCGCCTCGACAGGTCGTCGTGGCTTTTTTTTATGATTTCGCTATGCTATAATGCCGTCGCATTGAAAGGACGTGATTTTATGGCAGATTTAACACGACGCGACTTCATCAAGCTGACATCGGCGGCGGCGTTGGCAATTTCAATGCCGATTAGCGTTTTCGCGGCTGATAATTGCACCGTCAAGACGCGTTACGGCACATTCAAGGGCTTTGTCGACGAACAAGGCGTAAAAACGTGGCTCGGCATTCCGTTTGCGCAGCCGCCCGTCGGAAAATTGCGTTGGCGCGCTCCTCAGCCGCTCAAACCGACAAATAAGACCTTCGACGCGAAAAAATTCGGCTTCAGAGCCGTTCAAATCGACGACGGCGAAGAAGGCTCGTCTACAACACCGCAAAGCGAAGATTGCTTGACGCTGAACATCTGGAAACGCGGAAACGGCAAAAATTTGCCCGTCATGGTGTGGATTCACGGCGGCGCGTTCTCGTTTGAAAGCACAAGCGACAAAATTTATTACGGCAGCAATTTCGCGGCGGCAAATGACGTAATTTTGGTTACGATTGAGTATCGGCTGAACGTTTTCGGCTTTATGAACTTCGCAAGCTTCGATTCAGCCTTCGCGGACAGCGGTTATCTCGGAATTAAAGACCACGTGGCGGCTTTGCAGTGGATTAAGGAAAATATCGGCGAATTCGGCGGAAATCCCGATAATATTACGGTTTTCGGCGAAAGTGCCGGCTCAACCGCGATAATGTTATTGCTCGTCGCTCCTGACGCAAAAAATCTTTTCCAAAAAGCAATTCCGCAATCGGGCTCGCTGTTTCTTCACAATACGCCGGAATTATCCGTGAAAATCGCCGAAGAATTCCTCGAAATTAACGGCGCGAAGTCGATGCGCGATTTAATGAAAAAATCAACCGCCGAACTCAAAAATTCTTACGAAAAGCTTACGGAGGCACGCGGTCGCCGTCTTACGGATTACATTCCGACTTGCGACGGGAAATATTTTCCGCTTGAACCCGGAAAAGCGTTAAAAAACGGCGCGGCACGCGGAATTAAACTTTTGACGGGCACGACTGCCGATGAATGGCGTTATTTCCTGATGATGGCTGAAAATTTATTTGAAATTCTTCGCGAAGAGCCGAAAAAACATTCGCCGCTTCTTGCGCGGTACAATTTGCGCACTCCGCAGGAAATTTATCGCGCGTGGCTGAAAAATCGCCCCGATACCGCAGAAAATTACGGCGAATTTATGAATCAGTTGGATTGGCGCGTCGGACAGGAATTATCGGCGGAATATCAGTCGAATTTCGGCGACACGTATTATTATTTGTTCAGTGAGTGGTCGACGATTGAAAATTTGCGCTCGTGCCACGCGGTTGACTTGGCTTTTACCTTCAACAACGGCGATCACATTGTCCCGAATCCCGCGCAGAATCTCGTTAAGGCTGTTCAGTCATCGTGGGCGGCATTTGCGGCGACGGGCAACCCCGACAACGAATTTATCCCGCACTGGGAGAAATATTCCGTCAACAATCGCCAAACTATGGAGCTGAACTCAAAAGGCTGCGTCTGCCACAAAGATTTGAACGTTCAAAACGTGAACGCCTTGCGATACCTCTACGAAAGCTGAAATTTAATCTGATTTGCCGCCTCGGCTTATGTCGGGGCATTTTTTTAGGGGGTAACAAGCCATGATAATTCTATTGGTGCTCGTATATGTTTTAATGGGACTGATATTCCTGATTTCACGACTCGTTTACCATGTTTTTACGAAAAATCTTTCGCAAGACAATATCGTTTCGGCGATTCGCGCGGATTGGATAAGTCTTTACGACTACGCCAAGCAAATCGTGGTATCGAACCCCAAAAAATCCAAAATCGTCGCCGTGATTATGGTATGCCTGATTATTTTATTGATGATGCCGTTCCGGATTGAACTTGAATATTCGACAGAGGAGTCTTTTTTGGGTACGATAATGTTCACCATGTTTTTGATAGTCTTCACTCCGAAAGACGATCCGTCGAACACCGGATTTCCCGTTGAGATATTCGGATTTGTTTACTCGGTCTTTTTTATGTTTTACAGCGCGAGTAATTTTGTCATTGACATCTTTTACGCGAACGAAGCTCTAAGGGACGACATGTGGATATACGGATACATCGTAACGTTGATTTCATACGCCATATGCATTACTTTTTTAAGTCAATTCATAAAAAGAGACGTATCGAAGCAAGAAATAATTTTGTTGGGTCTGCTGATGATGATGACGCTGGAATTTATAGTTTATTACGGTGTAGGCTTTTTCGGCGGAATAAAATGGTACACTTACGACATTTTGACGTATGAAACATATGACACATATGAATTTAGCATCGCAGAGATTTTCGGCGACATAACGTCTATCATAAATCAAGGAATCGTCTTGGCGTCGCAAAGTCAATTAGAGGAAATCGCTTTGAGCGACATATGGGGCTACATCATCTTGAACGGCACGGATATGTTGACAGTTACGGTAATCGTCGGATATCTGGTACAAAAATTTATGGAGCAATGACCGACCAAAATTAAAATGTGACACTTCGGAAACACCGTAAAATAATCAAACCTGCTACTTCGACGGATGTCGAGGCTTTTTTTTGTGCTGTCGATATGCTATAATGCCTAAGCATTGAAAGGAAGTGGTTTTATGTCTGATTTGACACGCAGAGATTTTATCAAGACGACCTCAATGGCGGCACTCGCTCTCGCGGCGACGGGACTACCCCTCGGCAACGAAGCCTTCGCGGCAAGCGACTGCACCGCGAAGACTCGTTACGGCACGTTCAAGGGTTTTGTCGACGAAAACGGCGTAAAAACATGGCTGGGCATTCCCTACGCTCAACCGCCCGTCGGCAAATTGCGCTGGCGCGCTCCTCAACCGTTGAAGCCGACCAACAAGACCTTCGACGCGAAAAAATTCGGCTTATCGCCTTTTCAAACTGCCATGAAAATTGAAACGCCGATTGAAGACGACGAAGACACCGTTCAAGACGAAAATTGCTTGACGCTCAACATCTGGACGCGCGGCGACGGCAAGAACAAGCCCGTCATGGTCTGGATTTACGGCGGGGCATGTGCCACTGGCTATTCGAGTGAACCGAACAATAACGGCAGCAAGTTCGCGGCGGCGCAAGATGTCGTTATCGTCAACTTCAACTATCGGCTGAACATTTTCGGATTCCTCAACCTTTCAAGCGTTGATTCTTCGTACGAGGACAGCGGCTATCTCGGAACGAAAGACCAACTCGCGGCGATTAATTGGGTCAAAGAAAATATCGCGGCGTTTGGCGGCGACCCCGACAACATTACGATTTTCGGCGAAAGCGCGGGCTCCATTTCGACGATGTTGCTAACCGTCATCCCTGACGCAAAAGGACTTTTCGGCAAAGTGATTCCGCAGTCGGGACATGTTGCTTTTTATAACGACCCGGAAACTTCCGCCCGATTCGCAGAAACTTTCGTGGCAGCCTGCGGCGCGAAGAAAATCGGCGACCTCATGAAAAAATCCGGTGCCGAGCTCAAAACTCTTTACAAACAATTTAGAGACTCCAACAGCGGCACGAATCTTGCGCACTTTATGCCGACGTGCGACGGAAAATTTTTGCCGCGCGACCCCGTTCAAGCCCTCAAAGACGGCGCGGCTCGCGGCATTAAATTTTTGACGGGCACGACTGCCGACGAGTGGCGCGCGTTCCTCATGGGTGCCGAAAATTTCTTTGACATATATCGCGCCGACCCCGGCGACATTTCGACCGTCTTCAAAAGATACAAAGCAAAACCTTCGGAGGAAATTTATCTCACTTGGCTCAACGGGCGTCCTGATGACTTGGAAAACTATGCAGACTTCGCGACGCAGGTTGACTGGCGCGTCGGTCAAGAATTGGCGTCCGAATATCAATCGAAGTTTGAAGACGTGTACTTCTACGTGTTCACGCAACCGGCTCCTTACGAAATTTTGGGCTCGTGCCACGCGCTCGACATTCCGTACACATTTAACGTCCCCTACATCGAAGAAAATCCAGATCAAAATCTCGTAAGGGCTATTCAAACGTCGTGGGCGTCCTTCGCGGCGACGGGCAACCCCGACAACGAATTTATTTCACATTGGGAAAAATATTCCGCCGGCAATCGTCAAACCATGGAGCTGAACGCGAAAGGCTGTGTCTGCCACAAGGATTTGAACACGCAAAACCTCAACGCCTTGCGCTACGTCTACGAAAACTGAAAGGACGTGACATTATGCCAAACTTAACGCGCAGAGACTTCATCAAGACGACCTCAATGGCGGCACTTGCTTTCGCGGCGACGGGGTTGCCGCTCGGCAACGAAGTCTTCGCGGCAAGCGATTGCACCGTCAAAACTCGTTACGGCACGTTCAACGGCTTCGTCGACAAAAATGGCGTAAAAACTTGGCTCGGCATTCCTTACGCCCAACCGCCCGTCGGCAAACTTCGCTGGCAACCTACTCAACCTCTGAAACCGTCCAATAAGACCCGCGACGCAAAAAATTTCGGCGCGTCGGCTGTTCAAGCGATTGACGAGATTGAAAAAGCCTCTGCGAATCCGCAAAGCGAAGACTGCCTGACGCTCAACATCTGGACGCGCGGCAACGGCAAGAACAAGCCTGTTATGTTTTTCATTCACGGCGGAAGTTTCATGGCGGGCGGCTCAAGCGAACCGCTTCAAAACGGCAGCAACCTTGCGGCGGCGCACGATGTCGTTTTAGTCTCGATTAACTATCGGCTGAACGTTTTCGGATTTATAAACTTGGGCGTGATTGATTCTGCCTACGAAGACACAGTTCATCTCGGTTTAAACGACCAAATCGCCGCGTTGACGTGGGTCAAGGAAAATATCGCGAACTTCGGCGGCGACCCAGACAACGTGACGATTTTTGGCGAAAGTGCCGGCTCCATTTCATGCATGTTGCTGATGGTCACGCCCGCCGCCAAAGGTTTGTTCCAAAAAGCAATTCCGGAGTCGGGACCGTCGCGATTTATGCACGATGTTCAACACGGCGAACAGCTCGCGGAAGACTTTCTGAACTTGAGCGGCACGCGAAAAATGAGCGACCTCATGAAAAAATCCGCCGACGAGCTTAGAAACATTTACCTGCAACTAATCAGTCAGCGCAGTAAAACCATGCATTCGGATTTTATGCCGGCTTGCGACGGGAAGTTTTTGCCGAGCGATCCTTTCACCGCGATAAAAAACGGCGACGCGCGCGACATTAAACTTTTGACGGGCACCAACTCCTACGAATGGGGCTATTGGTTGCTGTACGACGAAAATTACTTCAAAAACTTCAGCGCAACACACGAAAAACTTTCGCCCGTAATGAGCAGATGCAAGGCGCGCACTTCACGCACGGACAAGGAAATTTATCGCGCGTGGCTCAACGGGCGACTCGACACCGAAGAAAATTATATGGCTTATCTGAATCAAATCGATTGGCGCGTCGGTCAAGAATTGGACGCCGAAAATCAGTCGAAGTTCAACGACGTGTATTATTACCTGTTCAGCGACACGTCTCTTCGCGAAGACTTAGGCTCGTTCCATTCGATAGAATTGGCGTTCGTGTTCAACAATCCTTTCGATGAGCTTTTGCCGAATCCGAATCCGACGCTCGTCCGACAAGTTCAAGCGTCGTGGGCTGCGTTCGCGGCGACGGGCAACCCGAACAACGAATTCATTCCTCACTGGGAAAAATATTCCGCCGGCAATCGCCAAACCATGGAGCTGAGCTCGAAAGGCTGCGTCTGCCACAAGGATTTAAACACACAGCACCTGAACGCCCTACGCTACGTCTACGAAGACTAAAAGGACGTGACATTATGCCAAACTTAACGCGCAGAGACTTCATCAAGACGACCTCATTGGCGGCACTCGCTTTCGCGGCGACGGGGTTGCCGCTCGGCAACGAAGTCTTCGCGGCAAGCGATTGCACCGTCAAAACTCGTTACGGCACATTCAACGGTTTTGTCGACGAAAGCGGCGTAAAAACGTGGCTGGGCATTCCCTATGCTTAACCGCCCGTCGACAAACTTCGTTGGCGCGCTACTCAACCTTTGAAGCTGACCAATAAAACTTTCGACGCAAAAAAATTCGGCGCGTCGGCCGTTCAAGCGATTGACGAGATTGAAAATGCGTCCAAAAACGTGCAAAGCGAAGATTGTTTGACGCTCAACATCTGGAAACGCAGCGACAAGAAAAATTTGCCCGTCATGGTTTTTATTCACGGCGGAAGTTTCATGCACGGCGGCTCTTTTGAACCGTTTTACAACGGAAATAATCTTGAGGCGGTCAACGATGTCATTGTCGTCTCGATTAACTATCGGCTGAATATTTTCGGCTTTATGCACTTCGACATGATTGATTCTGCCTACGAAGACAGCGGCTATCTCGGTTTACAAGACCAAATCGCCGCGTTGAAGTGGGTGAAAGAAAATATTTCGGCATTCGGCGGCGCCCCCGACAACGTTACGATTTTCGGCGAAAGTGCGGGATCGCTTTCCTGTATGTTTCTTTCAGTCATGCCTGCGGCAAAAGGTTTGTTCCAAAAGGCAATTCCGGAATCGGGACATTCGCGATTTGTTCAGGATATGCAACATACCGTCAACCTTTTCGCCTGTCATGAAACGATACAAAGTGCGCACTTCCCACACCGATAAGGAAGTTTATCAATTGTGGCTGAAAAATCGTCCCGATAACGAAGACACTTACAGGGCTTTTATAAATCAGCTTGATTGGCGCGTCGGGCAAGAGTTGGATGCCGAAAATCAATCGAAGTTTAACGACGTGTACTATTATCTGTTTAGTCAGCCATCGGCGAATGAAATTTTAAGCGCGTGTCACTCGATTGACTTGCCGTATATTTTCAACAATCCTGACGAGGATATTGAACCGAATCCGAATCCCAAACTTGTTCGACAAGTTCAAGCGTCGTGGGCGGCATTCGCGGCGACGGGCGACCCCAACAACGAATTTATTCCGCACTGGGAAAAATATTCCGTCGGCAATCGTCAAACCATGGAGCTGAACTCAAAAGGTTGCGTCTGCCACAAAGACTTGAACACTAAAAACCTCAACGCTCTGCGCTACGTCTACGAAGATTAAAAAATAAATCAAGACTTTCAGCGGGTTTTCATGACCAACATAACGGAATACAATAAAATATACGCGGTTACCATAAAATTTGTATTGGGAGGGAATCTTATGAGAAAACTTGTTGCCGCCGTGCTGAGCCTGTTTGTAATGACGTTCGCGACGGTCTGCTTCGCCGAGACTTACGAGATGGTCTACGAGGCACCGAACTTCACCGAGGGTCTGAAAAACGACCAGGCTTTGTCGGAGACTTTCACCACGCCTTACGGGCAGCTCAAGATTCAGGCGCGTAAGCTCTTGCAATCGAAAAGCGAAAATCGTCTTCACTTCATCGTTTGGCTTGACGACAAGAGAATTGACGACGAACACTATCCGAAGGTAGATTACGGCTACACAATCCGCGTATTCAAAAACACATCCAACAGTGCGCTGTTCTTTTCGCTTGAAAGCATCGAACGCGCCATGCTTTTCGGCTATTCGCCCGTCAACAAGAAATTGGAAGTCTACATCGACAGCCTGAACTACGCGCACGAAGCGGGAGCTTATCCCTACATCGTTGCGTTGAAGAACGGCGATTTGGTCTTGGCGTTTGAAAAGGCAAACAAGAGCAAACGCTATCGTTTCACTTGGGACGCCAAAAAAGATTGGTTCGGCTATTCCGACCTCGGAGCCGGCTGGTCTACCATTAACAGAGACAAACAATAAGGTTTCGCGCCCTTTTGCATGAACGGACTCGGCATTTATTGTCGAGCCCGTTTTACTGTTTTCACGGAGGCTTTTAATGATTCTGTTGATGCTCGGATATCTTGTAATGGGGCTGATATTCCCGGTCGTGCGTTTCTTTTATCATATTTTGCCCAAAAGAAATTCGCAACCCAATCTCGTTCGTGCGGTCAGAGACGATTTTGTAATCCTTTACGCCTACGTCAAGCAAATAATTGTATCGAACCCGCAAAAATTCAAAACGGTCGGCACAATCATGCTGTTCCTGATTATTTTGCCGATGACGCCGATTCAACTTGAAATTGAGTATATCCTTGAGGATCTTTTGGCTGCTATAATATTTTTACTCTTGGTAATAGTATTCGCGCCGCAAGAAGAGCCGGCGGACGAAGGATTTCCCGTCGAAATTTTTGGATTTATTTATTCAATCATATTTATGTATTACAGCGCGGGAGTTTTGGTATTCGACATCTTTTTCGCGCTTGATTCGCTCAACGAAGACATGTGGGTATACGGCTACATCGTCACGGTTATTTCTTATGTCATATGCATTGCTACTTTAAGTCGATTCATGGAACGAAAACTGTCGAAGCAAGAAATAATTTTGTTGGGCATGATGATGATGACGACGCTGGAATTTTTAACTTATTACGGGATTGGATTTTTCGGCGGAATGAAATGGTCTGATTACGACCCTCTGACATATGAAATGAGCCTCACGAATATTTTCGGCGACATCACGACCATCATAAATCAAGGAATATTCATTGCGTCGCAAAGTCAAATCTTGGAACGATCCGCCGTTGAGATATGGGGTTACGTCATCTTGAACGGAACGGACGTGCTGACCATCACTGCGGTCTTGGGTTATCTGGTACAAAAATTCATGGAAATGTGATTCAATCTCTGCCCGAAAATTTTTCTTGCGAATCGGCGTCGGCTGTAGTATAAAATGTATATCTTAGAACCAGTGTTCATAAACGCTTAAGCAAAGTGTGAATATGAGAAATTTTGATTAAAGTTTCAGCAGAAGCCGCAGTTAGCTCGTAATCTTTGCTGAGTCGGCGAGAGT
>Ga0247609_10003714_pt1 | contig 15382 bp, 10 predicted proteins | sample 172DNAGHGlowgp2_FD_193487 | JGI IMG/M metagenome (GOLD analysis project Ga0247609, IMG submission 193487) | Sheep rumen microbial communities from Palmerston North, Manawatu-Wanganui, New Zealand - 1728 DNA GHGlow gp2 | ecosystem: Host-associated > Mammals > Digestive system > Stomach > Rumen ...
TCGGGCTGCATGTTGTTGTTCGACGGGAAGATGATCGAGGTCTTGAACTCCTGGGTGCCGCTCTCGATGCCGAGGTAGGTGCCGCTTGCGGCCTCCAGGTCGGCGTCGTTCTCCGTCTCGATGGAGAGCGTTTTAATGATTTCGCGCTTGATCACGTTCAGGGCAGAGCCCGAGAGGGTGTCCTGCATGGCGTTGGCCGTCTGAATCAGCCGGGCCAGTCGTGAGAGCATCGGCATGGTGTCCTTGTACTCCTGGATCGCGTCGGCGAGCCGCTTGGAGTCCTCCTTCATGCCGTACTGCTTGAGCAGGTCGATGACCTCCATGCGGACCTTGGTGGATGCGGCATCCTTGTAGTCCTCGTCGGGCGTGAGCTGGATATCCTTCACCGTGTTGCCGGCAACGAACTCCACCAGGGCCATGAGGTAGTTTCTGGCGAAACGGCTATAGGACGATGATACGGAGTCGCCCACCAGTTCTGCCATCACGTTGATGTTGGCCAGCACGGTGAAACGCTCCGTGGGTTTGAGCAGTGTGCGCTGGTAGCCGAACAACTGGCGCATGAGCAGCGAGATTATGACCGGGCTCAGCTCGCTGGTGTCCACCTCGTGCTCGGCATAGACGGGGGCCGGGGTGTCCTCGGCGAAGGCCCGGATGCAGTCGTGACGGACGGTTTTCTCGTCAAAATGCTCGTTGGAGAGCTTGAGCACCTGGGCATCAATCTTGCCGTAGTATTTCCCAGTGCCGTAGGTCACGCCGTTAAGGATGCCGAAGTCGCCACGGCTGAAGCCTGCCGTGTTCTGCGTGTGCATGGCAATTCCGAACTCGTTGATCCAGCCGAAGTATTTGGGCCGCTCGTCAATCAGCAGGGCCAGGAACTCGTCGCTTTCCTCCTCGGCTCGTTTGGTGTCCTCGACAAAGAACTCAATCAGCTGCTTCTCGATGTTGAAGGTCGGCTGCTCGGCGTTGCTGATGGTGGCTTTGAGATGGTCACCGGCACAGAAGAACTCGTAGAGTGTGTCGGTGTAATAATAGACCAGGCTGACTTTCTCAAAGACTATCGGGCCCGAGAGCTTGTGATAGCGGGGATCGGTCGTCTCGACATAGATGGTGCCGCTCTTGTAATCGACATTAGTGACTCGCACCACGGCTTCGTCGTTATCGTAATAGCGTTTCAGCGCTGCCGTTGGTGCGGATTCCTTGTTCTGCACCTTGTCCTGCTGGCGGATGAAGTCCTTGATGAACTCCTCGACCTTCGGCATCTGGTTCTCGTAGCTTTGCTTGAGTTTCTCGGAAGAGAGGCTCCTGAGCGTGATCCCGATGCCCGTTTCCAGTGAGTTGGCGCCGCTCTTGAAGAGTTTCTTGGCTCCAGTTGCCGACTCATGGGTAAGGAAAAGGCCGTCTGCAGAAATGTAGGCAGTGCCGAATTTCGTGAAGACAAGGGGCTTTTTCCTGGGCACGTCGAACTTGACGAGTTTCGCCGCGTTATAGGCGAAAAGTTCGGTGCCGATCTTATCGAGGTTCTTCCAGTTGAAGCCGTAGGCGGTGACTTTTTCGTAGCGCAGTCGCTCAGTGGCCGCCGTTATGATGGCTTCGGAGAACCGGGGGTTGAGCAGCCTCAACTCGCCCATGAAGGCGACGTAGGCGGGCAATGCCAGGTCGTGGTCGCCGTCGGTGAGCAGGTACGTGGCCAGCAGCGTGGCGTTGAACGTGGTGCTCTTGCGGTCATCGTCCTCGTTATAGATGGGACGGTTTGCAATGGAGGCGATCAAGTCCTCCACACGGGCCCGCAGCAGCTCGATGGTCGTGTCATAAAACGAGTCCTTCTTGGCCTCGCTTGTGGAGCAGTCACACAGGTAGTCGCGCAACTTCTCGAAGTTGTCGTCTATGTATTCTTTTCTCAGATCCAGCCACAAGGGCGTTTTGTCCGTTGGTTTCATTGGGCGGTGGTGTTACTGTTCAAATTGTTCTTGAAGTTCTGAATAGAAGTCGATAAGTTGGCGACGAGCCTTCAGGTCATCGATGGGTATTTCACATGACTTGATCTGCATGATGCACTCCGAGAGATACTCGGGCGGCGAAGTCTTGAATGACGATAGCCAAATGCGTTGCTCCTTGCTATCGGGAAAGTCGCCGTAGCCCAGATATTGCCACATGACATAGATGGGCGTTTTCAGCGGCTCCAGTTTCACGGCAAACGAGGCGTTCAGATCCCTGGACATGCCCCTTCTGGCCATGAGCCTGTTCTGCTCGTCGCGTATCGAGACGAGCAGGGCCTTGAGTCGTTCTTTACTCGGTGCACTGTACATCGTTACAATTTTAGTGATTCAACAAAAGTTGCTTCCATCGTCTTCATCTGGTCGCAGAAGTCGGCATAGGATGATGCCGACTTGCTGATCTCGATGCCGAAGATCGAGAGGGTTCCCAAGTTATTCTTCAGGGGCGAGGTGGGCACCTTGACCTGTGGTCGCTCCAAGGGGGCAATGAAACCACCCTTGTTTAGATGAAGTGTTGTCATATAGGTAACCACTTGATTAATGTCGTCGTTGGCTACCTGTGCCACTTTTTCATAACCGCCCAGGCGTTTATACTTGGCATCGAGCACCATGACATCATTATAGAAGTCTGGATAGCGGGCGCCGCTATCGTCGTCAAAGATATAGATGCGACCCGTGCCCAGTTTGTTCTGGGGATGGGTGAAGCCGAGGGGGTGAAGAATGGTGTTGACGTATTCTTCCCATAGCCAGGCGCCATCAAAGAGGATGCCGCAAATTTCATCGTCGCTCTCGCCATACTTCACCTCCTCCATCCGCAGGATCTGGAGGCACAACGTCTGGAGCGGGCGGTACTCGGTGTAGTAAGGATGAGTCTTCATGCGAAGGTTCTTACTGATGATACTGCTCCGCTCGCCCTTGTTGTACAATGGCGTGTGCTCGATGATGGTTTTGACGTTCTCGACCGTTTCACGATCAATATTCAGCACGGACTGGCCATACTTCTTTGTTCGCATGAACTCAATGGTATGGCGAATCAGTTCCGTCATATTGTTGTCTTGGCTGTACTCCCGGGTCGAGTACGCAATGTTCCCGACAAACGGGATGTTCTTCGCAATGTGGCGGCCAACATCTATCGTTCCCTTCACATTAGCATCGTTGTGCTTATAGGTATGGTACTCCCGATAAAGCCCTTGCCGCAGGGCTGATTTCAGGAAGTACGGGAACATGAACATGATAAAGTCGAACACATCTTCCTGCTCGTTGTTGTGGCTCAGGTCAAAGAGGTTGAACGAGAGCACCTTCTGCAGCATGTAGTGCAGCAGATAGTCATCACGGCCATTATCAAATCGTGATTTGATTTTGACCTGAAGGTTGCCCACACCGATGAAGCCCATGACATTTTCCGTCTTGATACGGACAGTATCAGGATCGGAGGTGTTGATGATGCGCATGACAGACGAGTCCCCTATCCTATCGTCAGACGACTCGATGCTGAATGGGAATATGAGCAAGTTCTCATTTTCCCTGCACAAGTCAGCAATTGTCTTGTCGGCGATTGGGAACAGAGCGGCGACATCCTTTCGTTGGAATGTCTGCTTTTCGCTATTGTCTGTCAGGTTAATTCTCATCTTCTAACAACGGGCTGCCGGTTGCAGATTCGTTCGTCTCGCCAAAATAGGCCTTGCTGAACTTCTCCAGTATCTCATTCGTCTTGCGGAATCCTCGCAGATACTCCTTCAGCAAGGGCTGGATGTTCATCTTCCACAGTTTCTCAAAATCGCCGCCGTTATCCTTGAGCTTCAAGAAATAGGCGGGCCCGATCATGTATGCAGCGCCCAGGCCATCCGTTTCAGCGATGGCTTTGTTCAAGCGGTGCATCGTCTCTTTGGCTTTGTCAACGCACGGTATCGAATCAAGCATTGACTCGGTATCGTCTGGGGTTATTTCATGCCAGGTGAAGCGCCTGCGCATGGCGAAGTCCATGCTCTCGACCGAGCGGTCAATATCGTTCATCGTGGCGAGGATATAGACGTTCTCGGGGACATAGAAGCCCTTGGCAAACACGTCGGTTTCGGGTACCAGGTTCTGGTACTGTGTTTGCACCAAGTGATCTTTCTTGCCACGATAGCCTGGATCGATGGCATAGAACAGCTCGCCGAAGATCTTGGATGCCTCACCACGGTTGATCTCATCGATGATGAAGACAAAGGGTTTGCGGTCAATCTTGTTGGCCGTGACCTCGGGCATTTTCTGTTTCATAGCCCTGACGGCCTTTGTGATGACGAAGGCGTATGAGTCGGGCTGGGTGCCGAACTTGCGCTGGAAATAGTTGCGAATGTCTCGAACGATGTTCAACTGCACCTCGTTGGTCAAGAGCTCAAGTATCTCATCGCCATTGACCGTGACTTCGGTGGTCTTTTCATTCTGCTCGTTATGCACCACAATAGAATGGCCCTTCATCTCAGTAATTGTGAACTCGCTTCCGTTCACCAGCTGGTATTTCGTTTCGTTCTCGATGGCATCTTCAACAAAACGATCCAGTTTATCTTGCCATGACATTTCTTTGGTTAGGCTCTCAACGCTCTTGGCAGAATCCACCAGGTTCTTGATAGCTTCACGGCAAAACTCCTTGAATACACCGTCTCTGCGTTCAAATCCCATCTGGCCATCGCCTTTCTCGATGGGCCTCAAGCCTTCAACAAAGTCAGTATAGTCGTATGACGGATGGAACTGAACGAATTTAGAAACTGCACCCATTTCATCGGCGATGGCTTGAGCCATAAAGGTTTTACCTGTACCAGGTGCTCCAGTGAGTACCAGGTTGTGAGTTTCTTCGAGTAACTCAATATACTCCTTGTATTTCTGCGGTGGCTGTTGCATAGCGGTTTCGTTATTTAATAAGCCATTAACATAGTCGATAATATCTTGAACTTTGCTGTCTGCTCGATGGATGGTCTTTCGATAGGAGCCATACACGCCGCCGTCAAAGTCATTAACTTCGGTGCTGATGTATTGCACGCTGCATTGGCACTTGGTAGCACCTTCAACCCTGTAGGTTGTAACATCGCTTGTCGCAACACCTACAGCCTTGACGCGCAAAAACGGTTGATCGTGATTCGGGCCCTTTGTTGAAGTTGATTTCAAGATGATGACATCGCCTTCAGAAATTGATTTAGATACCTCAAGAAGCGCTTGGTCGCTTGCGTTGTCATCATGATGCTTGCTCTCCCAGATGCCCTCATTGATAAATCGGTCAAACTGGTTGCCCTCACTTCCGAAGACATAGCCACTGAGCCAGTAGCTTTTGACCTTCTTCTCTAACTTGGACTTCATACTTTCACGCATGCACCATAGCAGTGTCTGAATAGCAAGATTTTGCGGTTTATTCCTGAACTTGCTGATTTGGGGCATCATGGCTTCTTGAGTTTTCTCGCCATAGAGTGCCACAAAGTTATTGATGATTTCAGTGAAGTGACTGAACTTCTTGCCGGGTTTACGGATTTCGTAGCCGAAATATTGGCAAACCAGCTTATAAATTTCATCCTTGTATGCTGTGTACTTATCTGGGTATTTGCACATGAGCAAAGCCGACGCGATGCGTTCGTCGTTGGCAAAAAACCTCCAATCACTTGGGCTTATGGATTTCATCTCGTTTTTGAAAGATGAAATGCGGTCGTCGATGTGCTTGGATTCATCGAATAGATGCTCAACTACGGTAGTCAATTCATCTGGTTTAGTCTCATAAAGAACTTTGAAAGCCGGGTCTGTTAGGGCATTATGTACCAAATTAACACCCTTAAGGCTTTTGACGATCTCCAAGGGGCTTTTGCCCTCGGTCTTTTCGAGCAGGGCCCATTTGTATTCTTCATCATAGCCATTGAACGGTTCTTTGCTGTTGCGATACCAAATGATAAGCTCCTTCAGCAAATAGTTTCTCAAGGCATCGACCAGCTCGTCTCGCAGTTGCCATTTGAAGTCTTGCTTCACGTACCAGCCTCGCTGCATAGGGATGCACCAGTAGGTGTTATTGCCATCGGTGCCGATGACTTTGAACCTGTTCAATTTCTTCTGGACCCACTTGGCAAAGTTGGTTATCTTGGCATTGTAATGCTTTGGCGATAGTCCATACTTATTCGCAACCGTGGCACATGTTGCCGCATGTTCTGGCTCTCGCAGGAAGCAGAACAATGTATCGTGATACGGCTTAGAATCCGGGTTCTTCAGAAGCTCGAACCATTCTTCATCTGTAATCTTGATGTCGTCACAGCTGTACTCACCGTTATTATTGACTGTCTTGTATAATGTTTCTTGTGCCATGACTTGTTATTCGTTTTCTTTGAAGTTGTCAACTTGGGCCATTACCTCACGGAACACCTCGGGGGTGTATTTGGGAGGATAGCCGTTTTTGATTAAGCAAATCTTTATGTCCAGCTTCAACTGGTCACGGACGCGCTGGTTGTTAATCCAGTCGGCAAACGACGACTTGGTTTCGATAATCTCACGGATTTTACAAGCCAGGCTCTTGCATTTATCATTGATGACAATGCCATCGACCTTTTTATCTTCGCCATAGACAAAATTGTATTTGTTCCTTGAATGGATCAAAATGTCATAGAAAGCCTTTTCCTCAAACGACAAACCGAGTTTCTTGAAACTCTCCTTGTCTTCTTTCATGTCATTCATGATTTTGAGGGCCTGTTGGATTGCTTCTTGGATAATGTCATCAGCTGCGCTCTCTTGGGTCTGTCCTGCTTCTTCTTCCGATAGGAACTTGCGGCGCTCGTGATAGACCTTAATGGTTTCTTCAAGCATCTCCTGGTACTGCCTTGAAGCGACCTGATTGGTCTTGCCATACTCGGTGATCTGCTTGCGCAGGAGCTTAATCAAGACCTCAAGCTTTGATGCGGGCATCTTGATGTCGGCAAGCCGCTCGGTGAATTCCGGACCGAAGATGTCCATTTCTTCACCCTCCTCAAGGATGCTTTCAACATTGTTGTATTTCAATGCCTCTTCAACCATCTTGGCTACACGGCGGTTCATGGTTTCGGTGTCGGGAGCGTCGGTACCGTTCATCTTATAGACCATGCCGGCGATAGCCATGAAGCACTGAGCCAGCGCAGACTCATCCTCGCCCAGTTCGCCTGAAGGCTGGCACAGATCGTAGGCTTTGCGCATTCGCTTCACCGTCTTCAGGAAGTAGGTCTTGAATGAGACCTTCCTGGTTTTCTTTCCGTCTGGACTTGGAGAGTTCAGTAACTCGGTGGACATGAACACATACTCGGCAGCCTTGGCAAGAAGGTTGTATCTCTTAGCCGGGTTGGTGTTCGGGTCGAGGAACGGAGCCAAGTCATAATCCTTGAACATCATCTTGAGGATTTCAAGGAGTTCCCTGAACAATAGCGTTGCCTCTTCAATGTCGTCGCTGGTAAGGGCGACAGAGTTTTCTCCGCCATATATCTTCCTGGCCTCCAGCATGTGGTCACGAATGCCGATATAGTCAATGATCAAGCCATAATCCTTGCCCGGATATTTGCGGTTAACACGGCTAATGGTTTGGATCAAGCCATGTTTCTGAAGGGGCTTGTCATTGTACATATAAGTTAAGCAATCCACGTCAAATCCTGTGAGCCACATATCAACAACGATGACGATGCGGAAGTTGGAATGTTCCTTCTTGAATTCGGCATCAAGTTCGGTTGAGCGCTGGTCGTTTTTCACGCCGCCCAGATAATTGTACATATCCTCTGCGTCATTGCTCCCCACGCTGGCCACCATTGCCATAGTGGGCATGGATTTGAGCTCTTTCAACTCTTCGGGTGGCACTTCCACGCCTTCTGGCGTTTTGCGCTCAACGAACCATTCTGGGTAATGATTCTTGAACCGTTGCAAAAGGTCATAGGCTATTTCACGCTTGGAGCATACGATCATGGCTTTTTGCACACGCTCGGGATCGTTGGCCACCGATGACACATAATGGTCATGTATATCAACGGCCAGCCTTTCGAGACGTGCAGGCTCACCCAAAATGATTTCCAGCGAGCTCATCGCTTTCTTGCTTTTCTCGATATCCTCTTTTGACGAGCCTTCATCGGCACAGAGTCTATAATAGTCCTCGATGAGTTTGACTTTCTCTTTGTCAAGCAGTACCCGGGCAATTCTCGGGTGATACTTGATGGGCCTAGTGATTTCATCTTTTACTGCTTGGTCCATAGTGTAGCGGTCAACCTCAGCGCCGAAGGTTTGATAAGTCTCGGCGATAGGTGTGCCAGTAAACCCGACAAAAGTTGCGTTGGGGAAAGCCTCACGCAGCACTTTGGCGTAGGGTTTTGAAATCATCGCTTTCATGTTCTCGTCGGCATCCTCGCTGAACTTGATACGCTTCGAACCTTCAATCTGTGTCCTGTGCGCTTCGTCGCTGAAACAGATGATGTTAGACCGCTCATTGATTAACCCCATAGGATCATTTTTGCGATCGCAGAACTTTTGAATGGTGCAAATGTAGAAGCCTCCACTTGGACGCAAAGCAAGTTCCTCTCGCAGTTTTTTGCGACTGGGTACTTGCTTCACTTCACCAAGGCCGAGGAATTCAGTGCTCTTGGTGAAGAGTAGTACCCCTTGCTCCTGCAAGTCATCACGGTCAACAATCATGAGGATGGTGGGAGAACCGATATCATTGGCACACCGCATAGAGAGTTGTCGGGCCAGGAAAGCCATGGTGTAGGTCTTACCGCATCCTGTCGCACCAAAGTATGTACCACCTTTACCTTTTTGCTTTTTATCTTTAACAGACTTGATGACGCTCTCGCGCAAAAGACGAGTAGCAAAGAACTGCGGGTAACGACAGACGATTTCTTTCTCCTTGCGGTCAAACTCCTTATCCTGGAAATAGATATAGTCCCTAAAGATCTCGAGGAACCTTGCCGGACGGAAAACGCCTTTCACCATCGTTTCCAATTCGTCAAACGGCATGGTTGATACCTTGTCCTCGTTCTCAACGCGACGCCAGGCATAAAAGTGCTCGTAGGGTGTGCGGACGGTACCTAAGCGGGTTTTCACGCCGTCGCTGATACATGCCAGCGGGCAATAGTGCAGCAAGACGGGAATATCACGCCAGTAGCGGACGTTGATCTGTTCCCAAGCATCATGGATGGTTGCATTGGCATCGCCAGGATTTTTCAATTCGAAAATGCAGACGGGCATACCGTTTACGTAGAGTAGCACATCAGGACGGCGGTTCTTTGTCTCGCCATTGTTGAAATACTCCACGGTAAACTGATTGACTACCCTGAAGATGTTCTTCTCGGGTTTGTCAAAGTCAATGAGTTTGACCATACAGGGTGTTCCGCCCTTGGTGGTATATTGAATGCCGTCCACCATCCAGCCATAGACCTTGTGCAAGGTGGCGAAATCGCTGTCAGCACCGACTAGTCTTACCATGTCGGCAATCTGACGGATTTCGTCATGTTCCAAAATGGGATTGGCACTCTTTAAGAACTGGATGAGGTCGTCAATATGCAAGACCTCCTTCTTGCTCTCCCGAGGAATGCTGTCGCCATACAGGTATAGCCATTTCTCATCTTCAAGATTTTCAAGGAATGAGATCAGCGCATTCTCGAAGTCGCTTTCAACAAAGTGACCGCTAATGTTTTTTATTTGATGCTTGGCCATGATGCAAGTTAATTATCGGATTGTAATGAGCCTTGTACAAGAACTGCACATAGATAGCTAATGTTCTCTTTAACCTGATTCTTAAGGAGTGCTTGAAACACTTTTACAAATTTTCTTTGCTGCTCTAAAGGTGGTAACAAGAGTTCAAATTCACAGAAGCGATCCCAGTCAAGATTGGACCGAATACTACTGTCACTACAAAACGCTCCATATCTATCCTTTTCCTTTGATTGGAATATCATAAAAAAGTATTCGGGAACAACAATATCTTTTCTTGATATCTCAAAAGTAGTATATGCCGGTGAGACAATTATAGGTTGATCTCCATCATACATACTGATCCTAATACAATTATCCCGACCTGTCTGCATACCACTAAATACAAAACGTTCTTTTCTTACCACTTTGTATTTTGATTCATCAAGACCATCAGTATTTGCTGCCGTTGGCATGAACTCTTTGTTAATATTCAAGCCATAGAAACTCTTAATTCCAAAAGAGTTCCTTTCATCGCATACCTCTATTAGATCTCCAACTTTATATTTAATCAATCCCATATTCAATTTCTTTAAATGCTTCTTCAAGCAGCCTTATCGATTCTTTTTTTTGTTCAATAAGCGCACGTAATTCCTGCTGGATTCGAACCATCTCCTTGGGATAATCAATCTCCAGGTCATGGTCGATAAACTCGATGTACTTGCTGGGGACGAGCGTCCAGTTGTTCTCCTCGATTTCTTCAATGCCCACACTCCTATAAAGCTCGGGCTCAGCAAAGTTCTTTCCATCAGTACCAACGGACTGCCATTGGTGATACAAGTCGGCCACCCGTTGGATTTGATCGGTCAAGAGCTGCACTTTCTTTTTCTGTTCTCCCTTAATGGCATTTTCTGTCCAGCGACGCAGGTCCATGAAAAGGATCTCTTTCCGGCGGTTTCGCAACTCACGGCCATGATACTTGCCACCATTCTTGTTCTGGTTGAGAATCCATAAGGTGACACTGATGTCCGTTGTGATGAACAGTTCCCTGGGGAGGATAATGATGGCCTCTACCTTGTCATTTTCAATCAGTTTCTTGCGGATCTCAAATGCATCTGTATCGCCCAATGCACCATTGGCCAGCAAGAAGCCGGCAACGCCCGAAAGGGGTTTCAAGTGCGACAAGATGTGCAGTATCCATGCATAGTTGGCGTTGCTTTCGGGCGGAAGCGCATAATCCGTCCAGCGGGGATCGGTTTGGAGGCTGCTGCTCCACCAGCCCTTGAGATTGAACGGTGGATTGGCCATGATGTAATCGAAGTACAAACCTTTGTGCAGGTCATTGGTGAACGTGGATTCACTTTCACTGCCCAAATTATGGCTGATGCCACGCAGTGCAAGATTCATTTTGGCCAGACGGTAGGTTGCAGCCTCTTTCTCCTGGCCATAGACGTTGATACGGCTAATGTCGCCCTGCTTGGCCTTGACCAGTTCGGTGCTTTGAATGAACATGCCACCTGAACCGCAGCAGGGGTCATAGAGTGTTCCGTCAAATGGCTCGATGACGGTAGCAATTAACTGCACCACATCATGGGGCGTGTAGAATTCACCTTCCTCCTTAGTGGCGTTTACGGCAAACTCCTTGAGGAAGTATTCATATACACGACCGATGAGATCTTTTTCCTCGCCAAAGGTCTTGTGGCTGATTTTGTTCACTTCATCAACAACCTTCTTGATGTCGTTGGGTGCTAAATTGCGCTGGAGAAAAGTGTTCTCGACAAAACAGCCCTTGAGCTGGGGATTGTTTTGCGCGATACTTTTCAAGGCAGTGTCCAGGGCCACATTGAGCCCTGCAGCTGGCGTGTTGATGATGGTTGACCACCGGGCTTCGGGCTGGAGATTGAATGTCCCGTCAGCAAAAGAAGGATCGTCGAAAAATGCAGTGCGAATTTCCTCATCATCAGGATCCATTCCTTGTGCAGTTAGGTATTGGCGCAACTTGACCACACCATCTTCATACTTCTCCCCGATGAAACGAAGAAAAACGAGCGTCAACATCATGTCCCTCTTTTCAAAGAAGGAGCCAGAGTTTTTCGCCTGCCGAAGGATATCCCTGCACTTGAACAAAACATCCTCAAGATTCAGGACATCTACCTTGGTTTCCTTTTTAGTGGATTTCTTTGCCATATATAGTTTGATTGATTATTCGTTGAACACCTTGCAAAGATAATCAGCAATATGCATGAGGAAAGTTTCCGAAGCACTGAGTTTAATCTTTACTGTCATCTTGTAAAAGGTTTTTGGTCGCGATGTTAATAAGCTCTTTGAAACTGGTTTCATCTAAACAGTGAGTCGTGTTGTTTCTAACAAACCACAGGATGTAATTAGGATCCTCAACAGCGACCTCACGAAAGGTTTTCATTTTATACTTGCCGAATGTAATCTTATCATCGGCGAAAGTCTTTGGACGAATCCGATCTGCTTCTTTCTTGATTTTTTCCTCTAAATCTGATGCGTTTGGATCAATTCCAGCAAGTGCCTTAAAATCAATTCGGAAATTACGATCGCTTTCAGCGAGCCATAATACATATTGGGGGTCAGAAGCATAAATCTCGGCGAGTGTTTTTCCTTTGTATTTACCGAAAGGGAGAACAAAATCTGGTTTATGCTCAGGGAAGATTTCATTCATGTCCTGCCCAGGAACATCAATGAGTACCCATTCTCCACAACCAGCACATGGTACGGTTCCTTTCTCGTAATTCTCCATATACTGATTATTGTCGTCTCGAACGCCATCAATCATCAAGTAACCGTATGCGGTGCCATAAATACGATTATGAATCTCGACTCGTTCCACCATAAAGGTGCGTCCTTCTTGGCTATACCGATATTCTTCATCATATGAACCCCTACAGCCTGAAGGTGAGCGCTTCACCTGGAATGGTACTCGCTTACCAATGTTATAGTATATTTGAAACACGTTATCTCTCGGGTACATACTATTGTATCTTAAAAAACAAACTCCAATGCAGTCCTTGCAGGCCGACCAAAGCCTATATAACCGCAAAGGAGTTTGCTATATCTCGTTCAACACTTGGTCATTCCCAGGATGGCAAGAATATTTTATATTCTTGTCGAGATTGCAAAGATAAACAAAAAAATCCAGCTATTATAAAAGTGAGGCTTTTTAAGCAACAAAAAAATAATGATGTAACCTACTTGATATAAATTTGGATTATAAAAATATGAAGATTCCAGTCAGCAATGCAATTCAAGAGATACGAAAATATGACTTTTTATAGTGAAACTATATGTTTAATCATAAAGAATGCCGCCAAACCTAATGATATTGTAGTCAAGATTTGAAGAACAGTACCAATCCATGAAACTATTCTTGATGCGTTATATGAATCCATATTGTCTTTTTTCACGAAGCCACCTTCTCTAATTGAAATATAATAATGCCTAAGCATCCATTTATATACTTTAACTATAAAAAACAAATAGAGATAATCTGCAATAAGATAAATAACTGCGAACAAAAACGACTTTTTAACATCATCAGAAGGAATAAAGTATCCATCGTGGTATGAAACAGTCCAAGACGCAGCTATCAGAGAGAATGCTGTATACCTACCCATCTTCCTCATCTGCTTAGCATAACTTCTGATAATATCATTTATCCTATCAGCATCTGGGTCGTTTTTACTCTTCTCTATACTTTCAACATTATGAATTTTAAGGCTTTGGATCTCAAAGTTTTGAATTCCAACTTCATCTTTAGGGTCTCTCGAATTCATTAATGCCTTGGGAGCATCAGATAACGATTGAGATTCTTGAGATCCCCATACAAGAGCAAGAATTTTCTTGATTTTCATCGTTTCTGTTTAAATTTTATCGTATTAATACCCTCAACCATTCTTGGATTAATCACAACTTGAATAGTTCTCTGTCTCAATGCGCGAAGCTTATTATAAGTTGCGATATTAACAACTACTTCTTTAGGACCGCCTGGTTCCACAATACCACCAGGACGAGAAACTTTGCAAATAATAGCATCGTCTTCTATATCTATCTGGCATATATGTAACCTTCCTGCAGCGTTCGATGCGGGACGTTTGTCTAAACATTCTTTTAATATCTTTTCAAGAGTCGCTTTGGGATTATCAGCCATATCAACTTCTGTTTGGTTAACAGCGCAAAAATACAAAAAACTGATAAATAAAAGAATAATTCATGGAATTTCTTGACAAAAAGGCGTGAACTCGCCATGAACATACTTCGTTGGGGTATTAGGAAAACCCTTTAGGCTATGTTACAGCGGTTCACGCCATAGAACGTGAACCACTATACAACTTTGCCTAAACAATCAAAAGTTCCTAATTTTCAACGAAGACGGAAGTATAGCGTTTCTTTTTACCAAAATGTCTTGTCAGTCACAGAGGACTGACGGGTGCAAAGATACAACAATTTTTGGAATTGTTGCAGTTTGCTATTGAAACGGTTACTCAATCAGAGGCTCATCGAATGACAACATGAGTTGGGCCCGGAACATCTTGTGATCAGGAGTCAAGACACTCGGGTACATCTTGTACACCTCGTTGCTACCGTCCACGTAGTCGTAGATGAGGTCGTACTTAAATATGAAGCCTTTGTTCTTGATGCCGTTCCTGAGCCTGATTACCTTGATGTCAACGAGTTTCTCCTGAAGGAGATTGCTCAACTCAACAGAATACTCAAGAGAGAACGAGCCACCGCGAGCTGCGATGGAAAAGTATTTGTCCGAGACATCTATGACCAACTCATCGTTCATCCCAAGGAGAAACGGATTTTTGGGACTGCAAACGTGAGAGGGAACCATTTCGTCAACATCATTGATATTATCGATAATCTCCTTAGGCAGCCTGATAGGATGATCAAACATGTGGGCGTTGCACACGATGCAGGCTGTTTCATCCAACCCAGCTACCCAGATTGATTCCTTGTCGACTGAAGAGGTATGTGAATAATAGTCGAAAAAGCCGATGAGAGAGTTGACGGGCAACTCCTCGATAGGAGGAAGGTTGCCAAACAACTCCTGGTTGAATGCTTCTTGCATCCACTCCAGTGGGTATTCAGCGTTGTTCACTACTGGCTCGGTGGCATAGATATAGAGCCGCCAAGTCTTCTTGCGAAGCCGTTCATCGATCTGAACGGCGTTGCGGATGCCCATGGCAACTAAGCTTGCCCCAGGCTGATTTAAAGCTACATACTTCATTTCTTTGTTGTAGTTTTGTTGATTTGAAAATGTTAATAAAAACACCAACATTCAAACCAGCAACAATATAAAGCACGGTAGCCATGGTCATTATTTCCAAATTTTAGCCTATTGCCGTACACAGTCTGTACCGGCAATAGGCTTATGGGGTATTCAATACTGGAGTTAACGGGTTGTTGACTGCAAATTTCATGCCATTTACAGCACGCCGCCTGTATTGAAGCCGAAAGTGTCACGGAACGGGAACTTTTCGCAGCCGATGTAGAGCGTGTCGAAGGCATCGGTGCCGTCGGTGCGGTGCTGCAGCAGATCTTCTTCGGTCTCAGCGAGTTTCTCGCCGCCCTTGTCCTTGCGGAAGCCGTTGCGGCCGCGCACGACTCCCGCCGTCTGGATGGCCAGGATGAGGTCATCGTTGTTTTGGCGGTTGAACATCGGCATGAGCCGTTGTTTGCCGGCAAAACCCTGGTTGATGAGCAGGTACTTCTCA
>Ga0247609_10003715_pt1 | contig 15382 bp, 14 predicted proteins | sample 172DNAGHGlowgp2_FD_193487 | JGI IMG/M metagenome (GOLD analysis project Ga0247609, IMG submission 193487) | Sheep rumen microbial communities from Palmerston North, Manawatu-Wanganui, New Zealand - 1728 DNA GHGlow gp2 | ecosystem: Host-associated > Mammals > Digestive system > Stomach > Rumen ...
CAAACCTGCGAGTTCACAGACTTGCTGGTTATCATCAATGAGGCATGGTACGTCAAGACATGCTTTCCTTGCTATATCAAGAACCACCTTAGCATGTCCACTAGCCCCGTAAAGATATACTTTATCAGTTTGTTCCATCAAAAAAATCCATTGTAGCTGCTGTGGCAGAATTAATATCCTTCCGCATCATCACATTTTTTATTGTTATAAATATCACCTTCAAATCCGTCATTAGTGATACATGGTCCACATACCACACATCTAGTTTAAACTTCTCAGTCCAACTGATAGCATTACGTCCGTGGCACTGTGCCCAGCCGCTTATACCGGGCCGCACCTCATGACGTCGAGCCTGTTCCGGAGAATAAAGTGGTAAGTATTGAACAAGTAAAGGCCTTGGCCCTATCAGCGCCATATCTCCCTTCAGAACATTGATAAGCTGCGGCAACTCATCAATCGATGTCGAACGCACGAACCTTCCGACCTTCGTCAGCCGCTGTGCATCAGGCAACAGATTTCCCTCTGCATCCCGCTCGTCCGTCATCGTCTTGAACTTTATCACCTTGAATATCTTCGCATCCTTCCCAGGCCGTTCCTGGAAGAAAAATGCCCCTGCACCTTTATTCGCAAAGTGCAGCCAGATGGCAATGATTATCAAAAGCCACCCTATCAGCAGTAAAGCCACAAGTGCAATGCAAAAATCAAATAGTCGTTTAAAAAAGTGTTTATACATATAGTCTAACTATTCTTTTGTCGATGCTGTTAAATCCACTGCCTCTATCCGTTCTGCCCGCAACGTAATCATCACTTCTTCTTTGCTAATCTTCTCATCCGCAGAGAGATTATGCGTCAATATCGCCGGTTTTAGTCCAAAATCGTCAAGGGGAGTGGGTAAATATGGCATAGTCAAATTCTTCCCCATAAATTGCTTATCAGTATCACAAAAGGGAATATATGTCTGAAAAAAGAAATTATAGTATGCTAAACCGAAAAGATAAGTAGGTACAGCATTCGTTGATGTATCCTTCCGCTTAAATATCATGCAGGAATCAAAATCGAAAGGATTCTTCATGCTCATATACCTTCGCTCAACAAGCATCAGATTATTCACATCTATTACCACATCACCGTGCAACCATTTCAATGTCAGCCCTACATTAACCAATTCGCTCTCAGGGATTATCGTGAGAGCCATCTTTATGAATATCTTATAAACATTTAAAGGCACATAACTTCTATTAGCCTTCAATGTCAGAGTATTCTTCTCTTCGTTTACTTCAGGTATTAATCCTTCACCTTCAAAGCAATTAATATCTATTTCTCCGTCCGTTACCTCTATAGATGATTTTTCTGAGGAATTAATCCTAAACTTTGGTACTTTAGCACCACCTCCTTTACTCACCTGGGCAAATGTATGATAAAAACTCATAAACTGAGAAAAGTTACTCTCCATAGCAGAGAACTTCTCGTTGCAGGCATCACACTCATATGTTGATTTTAATGTCCTATTCCCAATAAAATGGGGAATTGCATGAGCCACTTTCTTGAATGTCACTTCTGGCTCACTTTTTCCACAGAACCGACATTTTCTTGTTCCAGCTTCTGAGAGCATAATCTCCTCTTCCGTATTCAAGTGATAACACACTAAAGGAACATAATCCTCACTCACCTTCTTCAACATTTCGTTGTATGCTTCTTGGGGAGTCATATATAGTATAAAATAAGTAACATAAACTTCAAATCATTCTTCTTTGCCTCCACCATTGTCCTCTGGCATAGCCGACAGCATTGACATATAGTTTTCCAGTGTAAAGCGTCTGTAAAACTTCACGAATCCAAGGAAGCAAATGTACGAAAGAGTAAAGAACAGAGATAGAACAACTATCAAATCCATATCGAAACTCTGTGTGAGGTCAACCGTCGTCAATGCGTAAATGCCAAAAGCAAAAAATGTCATACAAAATACGAATGATATACTCCTAAGAAATCCATACAGAGCAATGTAGTTGTCCGTCTTGCGCTGCGAGTTCGGGATATTCAAGTACACATAGTGCATCACTATCCTATGATAGTCACATTCTTGGTTCACATCCGGATGGCTGATGCCAAGTCTGTTTGCCAGTCTGAATTCCTTCACTTTTAGGGTGTTCTTCAGATAATCGTCCAACGGTCTTACTATCCACCCGTTGATGTCGAAGATATAAGCAAAGGTATATGTGGACGATGTTATAGGGAATAACAGCAGCACTATAAATAACTTCATCACAAATCGGAGTGTGGTTTTAATACTTGCCCAACATTTGTTTGACGAGTGTGCCTTTGATGCGAAAAACGCCTTCACCAGTCCCCACCAATTCTTACCCGGTCCCCTCTTCAACAGATATTCCGACGGATAACCAAATACCTTCTTTGCAAATAGCTCTATTGTTACCGACGACAGATAAGACACGATATGCCCTAAGATATAGGCAATTACAATGATTACCACCGACTTTTCCAGATTAAACTCCATCTGCGAACCCTTGACAAGATTACGCAGATTCTCCATGCTGGTAATCTCACCCATATCAAGCCCCATCCTGAAACAATAAGCTATAATGATATAGCACATCATCCCAGGGAACAGGTAGCCCATAAAGTCGTATATCGAAAATGGGTTCTTACTCATTTCGTAGAAGTAGTGTTATCGTCTGTCTGTTGGTTATACAATAGCTCTGGCTTGTTCTTTAGTTGTGCCAACAAGTTGGTAATCTCTTGTGTTTTCTTTGCAACCAACTTGTCTATCAGATAGTGTGCCGTGATGATATATATGTTCTGATGGGTATTCTCAATGAACTCATTGATAAGATTCTGATGTGGTCTTACCATAGCGTCATTGTAGATGAAAAACCAATTGGGTGTAATTCTGTTCAGCACCAGCACGATAGGTTTCTTTTCTTCTTGTGCATAACGCTCTATCTGTTTCCAAACTATCAGACGATGGTGTCGGACACGGATATTCTTACTGCTCGAAAAATAGATGCATGGATGCCTGAGTTGCTTATGACGTTCTTCGCTCTCCTGATATAATTGCTCTAATTGGTTCTGCTCGTAGGGTTCTCCTATTCTGCCACAAAACACCTCGTCTATCCTTTTCCGCAAATCCGAGTTATTCAGATGGCTTAACAGAAAATTCCTATCTTTCTCAAGTGCATCCTTCAGCCGATTCATCATATTGTCAAAGTCCACTTTCAATACGTCACGTATATATGGGTGCTGCCCATTATCCGAAAAACTGTCCTTCAACCTATTCAGCGCAGAAGCAGCACTATCTACATTCTTTATCTGCTCATCAATTACTGTTGCTATTCGCTCGTGATAGAGCCATGCTGTATCGTATGGCAGCCACAAACGCTCCTTTGGAATCTCCTTGCTGATAACATTAAGGAAATCCATGCCATAGCTTATCTTCAGCAAGTCAAGCAATACCGAAGCACCAAAAACAATGGTAGATTTACTTATCAAATCCCTTAGTTCTTGGGGCGTATATGTATAATAACCGGGAAAATGCTCTTTCATTACTTCACAATATTTTCTCTTACCCATTGATTGTCAGCTATCACCCTGTTCCATGCTGCCGATTGCCCGCTAAGTACAACCACCAGTCGGTCATTCTTGTCCATATACTGCATCAGATAGTCCCTAATCTGAACATGGTTCAAATTACTGACTATGGCCCACGTAGATTCCGTCAACTTCCCCCATCTCTCAAACCTTTTCAGTGCCTGATAGAGAGAGTCGTAATCCCTGCCCGGCATACAGAGATCATAGCTTATAATATAACAATGCGATTCGTTCATTATAACAATCGGTTCGATCTATTTCCATTTCTCTTAATCACCCCCTCATACAACTCCACATACTTCTCGAAGCACTTGTCCTTATCAAACTGCTCCTCTGCCCTCTTGCGGCAGGCTTCAGTATAGTGTTCCTTACCCTTATCGCAGATATTACGAATCGCATCCGCCATCCCAGCCACATCACCCTGTTCCACAACAACACCGGTCTCTGGAGAGACAGCCTCTGGCGAACCACCGGTCCGATAGGTTATCACAGGAGTACCGCAGGCCAAGGCCTCCAAGTTCACCGTTGGGAAGGTATCAGCATAGGTGGGATTGATCAGCACATTCGCCTGGGAATATAGCCGAACCAACTCCTGCACATTTTGTGTCCGCTGGATGCCTTCAATCCCAGCAGGCAAGTTCTTCATCTGGCTCTCCGACAAGCCCACCATACGAATCTTATAATTCTCCGGCAGCAACTTTCTCAATTCATAGATGTCCTCCAACCCTTTCTCCTTATGCCAGACACTCGACACGGCCAGGACACCATACGATCTGCTTTCATCCGTCATCGAAACAGGCTTGAACACACCGAGATCAACACCATTCTTAATCACCTCTATCCGCTTATCCTTAAAAAACGACTGCTTGACAAATCCCGCCATCCAGTCCGAACAAGGAACAATCGTCAGGTTCTTGCAGCTACCGAATAACTGTTTCTTCAGTTCATAGTTCTTCCTTGACCTATCCAACACTGTCTTTGGCAGCACATTCCGCATCGGGCACTCATAGCATCCCGTTTTCCACTTCTCGCAGTTCTTGGTCACGAAATGGAAGCAATGCCCTGTGAAAGCCCAGCAGTCGTGGAACGTCCAAACGACCTGAATGTCCGTTTGGTTAAGGAATTCGAACAGCAGACGGTAATTCAAATAGTGGTCGTGGATGTTATGCAGCTGGACCACATCTGGCTTTATCTCCTCTATCTGCCGAATCAATTTCTTCGTCGCAGTCCTGGAGCATAATCCTTCATTGTCTCGGAAGCGCTGCTCTGCAAAGTGGAGATACTTGTCCCAACGGCCACCGATCTTTATCAGGTGCGATTGTGAAGGATTGCACCAGCGTCCGAAGGCGATATAGCTTTCCCATCCATGTGCCATCGCTGCCACACCGATAGCCTCAGCTATCTTGCCCGTACTACCCCAGTTGGCTGTTATGTTGATTTGAAGGAGTTTTGGCATTGTCCCCTATTTGTAACTATACCCACCGTTCACCTCAATCATACTTCCATTGACAAAAGGATTGTCAATGCAGAAACGAAACGCATCCACTATCTCGTCAATCTTAGCGAATCGATGTATTGCTGTCTTCTTATATATGTTTTGTTTTATCTCTTCCGGTTTTGCTGTTTGCCAAGGTGTATCAACAAATCCTGGAATAATAGCATTCACCGTTGTTCCCGTACCCTCGAATTCTTTCACCAAGTTTTTGGCTAATGCACATACTGCTGATTTTGTGACTCCATAACTCAACACTGTAGCGTGCGGCTGAATAGCCATCTGCGAACCGGTAAAGAGAACCCGACTTCCAGCAGGAATAATCGGGAAAAACTCCCGAACCATAATATAATGTGAATTGACTGCCACCTCCATCTGAGCATCCCAATCCGCATCGGTTGTTTCCGTAAAAGACTTGCGAATGCTCATACCAGCATTGCATACTATACAATCCAGATGGCCGGTCTTTGACTTCACGTAATTTATAAAAGCATATACCTCTTCTCGTTTTGTCTGGTCAACCAGATGAGCCTCATAATTCTCTATCTTGTCGGTGAACTCTGGCCCCACATACGTTGTAAAAACATAATAGCATTTACTGACCAACATTTTGGCCACTCCCAATCCCATTCCGGAAGTGCCACCAGTTACAACTGCATATTTCATATTTCTGTTACTTTTTCTTTATTCCGGTATTTCTCTATTATCTCAGCTATAGCCACACTCTCACGCCGGCGCAACTTATAGCAGCTTCGCCTGTCATTAACTATCATCGACAGCCACTCCTGGATCTCATAGCGCAAGCCTTCACCATCGTAGCTATAAAAGTACTTCTTGTTTTTGGTCTGGTCTTCATAACGCACCTCAAAGAAAGCGGTCAGCCACCAAGGGGCAGGAACATAGATATAGCCCATAGTGCCAGAGATGACCAGATTGCCTTCGGTCTTCACACCAATACCCAGCGTAAACGATGATGTCGCGTGAGGATAGTTCAGCACACCCTTGGTGTAGATGTCCACTCCGTTCTCCATCCGGCTATGGAAGCTCACATCCTTCCAGTCGATGCCCAGCAGCTTGATGATGGCCATCAAGGTCAGCGGTGCGTGTTCTGTCATCGCCCCACCGGCCTGTGTAGCATCCAACTCGCGTGTCGGTGGCGGGACCATCTTACTGAGCGAAGCTTTCACATCTACGACATCTCCTATGATACCACTCTTCACCAACGTCACGATATGGCCAAATGCCGGACAATAGGCCGTCTTGCTTGCCTCCATCAGCACGAGGTTCTTCTCCTCGGCCAGACGGTACAGTTCCAGTGCCTGTTCTTTGGACAGCACAAATGGGATCTCGCAGAGCACGTGTTTTCCTACCAGCAATGACCGCTTGGCATAATCATAGTGAGAAAGGTGTGGTGAGGCCACATAGACAGCATCCACATTCTGGATGAAATTCTCAAACTCACTAAAGGCTGCTAACCCGTGCATCTTCGCAAACGCTTCTGCCTTATCCTTTTCAGGGTTCAGCACGGCCACCACCTCTGCCCCATTCACCACCTTGGTTTCCGGCACAAAACGATGGGCGATGCGTCCGCTACCTATGACACCGATGCGGAACACATCCTGGCTCTCAGCACGTAGCATTGTGGAGGATATGCCTTCTGTACGAGGGAGATAAACCACCTTGCAGTATTCGTTCAGGTAGTCGAACTTCCCTTCCCAATCGCTTCCGATAGCGAAGATGTCCACATCGTATTTTTGGATATCGTCAATCTTCTGACCGAGGTAGTCCTCAATGATTACCTCGTCCGCATACCCAGTGGCCTTTACAGCCTCAACGCGTTCCAAAACATTGTTTCGCACGTTGAGTTTGCCCCGGCCACGGTCGAAGCTATCGCTGGTGACCCCTACTATCAGGTAGTCGCCCAGTTCCTTTGCCCGCCGAAGGAGGTTCAGATGTCCCTGGTGCAGCAGGTCGTAGGTTCCGTAGGTAATGACTTTGGTCATATTATTATGCGTTTATTGGAATTCCAGATACTGAGTCTTTTAATAGACTATAGTATCTGCTCGTATCGTCCTTTAGTTCGTTATACCGTTTCTCAATCTCGTCAAGAAGGTATTTGACTCTGTTTCTATCTACCTTATCTACGATATTATAATACTCTTTCGGATCCTTCCTCCTGTCGTATATTTCACAAAGGATGCCGCTCTTAAATCCATCTGCCAGCTTCACTTTGTATGCAACAAGGTAGTTTTCATCACGGGCACTGAACCAAACCGGTCGCTGCATAATATCCGGGCATCCAGGCCCCATATATTCAGTAACGATACATTTTCTTGCATCAGCTTCTCTCAACATTGACCGTCCCTTGAAATAAGGCGAAAGCTCCAGACCGATTATATCCATAAACGTAGGCAAAATGTCTTTTGAATATTGGTATGAAGTCACCTCTCTGGGGTTAAAACCGGGGTGTCTAATTAGAATCGGAATATGATAGCATTCATCGTGAAAGTTGTTCACGCGTGCATTGTGAACGGGATAGAATGTATAAGATGAGCCATGGTCAGCCGTGAAGAGTAACGTAGTATTATCCCAAAGGCCTTGCTGTTTCAGGTAATTACAGAACTTCTCGATACAGTAGTCCATATAACGAAGGCCAAGATAATAAATAATATTTCCTTTGAAGTCCGACCCAAGCTCCTTTAAAAAGTTATGAAGAACAGTAATTTCTTCTTCTATGAGTTTATCGTCTTTAATATCGTATGTAAAAAAACTCAAGTTGTTATGAGCCTCCTCAATATTCAGGCATAGGAAGAACGGCTTATCCTTGCTCCGGTTTGGGATTATCTCACGTTCAACAAAATCCAACTGAAACTGCGTTGACGGCATATTTTGCCACCTTTTTGTCCCCCAACGCTCATAAACATGCTTATAAAAGAATAATCCTCCTAAGTAATTCTCAAAGAACTCAAACTCTGATTTGTCTTTAGTTTTCAAAAAGCGAGAGAACGCCTTAAGAATTCGTTTAGGAGAAGGCATTGTACGGAATAGGTTTGCCTTTATATTATTCTTTCTTATATCAGAGAAAAATCTAGGATACTTATTCCTTGTGGATTCAAGATATTCACGGCTTATACGATTGTCAATCGACACATCGTTAATGGATGCAAACACATGCTCCATTCCTTGGGAAAGGAACTTTTCTATATAGGCATCTTTGTCTTTTTCGTATTCATTTTTCTCTACCAGAAGCTTTTCCTTTCCACAATTTATGTCAGAGAATTGAAGTATATCATCCATATCTCGAACCATCTCAGGTTCATTGACAATCTTATCAAAGAAAGACAGCCAAACATCGAACATCAATTCAAGTCTTTTCTTAAGCATAAAAGACTCATCAGCGTTCAAGGGGCGCTGTTTACGGATGTCATAATAGTAATTGAAGACACCTCCCCATTCACTGCCGAACTCAAACCCTGCTTTATAATACAATTTGTCTATGTACTGAGTTACATTTTTCCCCATCATATAGTATGGATAATAGAAACCGAATGTCTCGTATCCATTATCTTTGAATGCCTTATAATGTGTTATAGGGGAAGCATTGAGTTTGAAGAAATAGCCGAAGTCGTCGAGCGTATTTCTGCCTGTATAAAGGCTACGGGTAGCAGCGTCAGTGTATGGTCCGTGAGAATACAAATTGGTGGTCCATAGACTCTCCTTCCGCAACGAGTCAAGAAAAGGCGTAGGGCTCACCTTACAACGTCCAGTGGAAACAGATTCCATCATGACGGAATCCATCATAAACATAATTGCATTGTTCTTCATTGGCTTTATGAAGTTTTGATTATTATATTATTTTATCCTCTTTACATGCAAAGAATTAGGCCGTTTCTCAAGCTTCCTATTGCCTACGACCCTTTCGACTCTGGATGGATTAAGAATTACATCATAATCCTCATCGATGTTTTTGGGCAAATCCACATTGAGCACACCGGAGGCTTCTCCGGGCTGAAGGTTGATGAAGTACTTGGGCCATTTCTTTCTGTCAAAATCCTTTTTACTTATATTAATCGTATTGTTATTTGCCACGCCAACCTCATACTGATAGCGGACATCATTGACGGTATTGTTCGAGTATGTGAACTCATCAACACCAGTAACTATGGTTGCTGACAATGACTGAAGCACATTATCGTTTACAGTAACATTTGCTACTCGTCCTCCTGAGGATGTAACAAGTAAGAAAAGATCAGCCTTGTTGCCCACATAGCGGACATTGTTTTTTACTATCTTCAGATTAGAAAAGTAGTGGCAATTAAACAGAGCATTGCTATTGAAGTAATCACTTCCGCCATCGGTGAAAGGCCTCTCCGGATCTGAAACGACCACATCATTGTCACTAAACGTGAAGCTGTCTTTCTCTGTCGTGTGAATAAAACTGATGCGGCAATTACACTTTATCTTGTTACCACGAAAACTATTAGAGGACATCTCCGAGTGAGTTTTGGCGTGCGTCTTATTTTCAAAAAGCACTGTGTAATCAGATATGTCCATCTGATTATTCACAACTTCAACATTTTGTGCTCCTATATAACAATCTATCAATTGTTTCGATTTTTCCCCGCCTGTAGTATAAGCTTTGATAGTGTTATTATAGATTCTGATACTACTGGGATAATGGAAATATACTGTTTGGCCATTATCTTTATAAAAGTTAGCCGTCAGTTTAAAACCTCTGTTGACATTAATGAACGTGAAAGAATTACCTTGTATCAAGACATCATCGACACTCTTAAGAACAATCGCCTCTTTTTCTATATCAAAACGATTCTTTAGCCATTTAATTGCAGAGAAATCAGCAACCACAGTATTATTCTCAAATATCACATTGGAAGATAATTCCTTCTCTGAACGGCTTGCCACCTCAACAGATCCAAATATCACACAATTCCGAATAATAATATTGCTACGTCCGGATGCTATTGCATATCTATTCGTCCATTTATTAGGGATTTCTTTTTATAGTTATATCAGATACACAAGTACTATCTGTCTGGATGCTGACTCCAGAGACATATCCTTTATCAAATGACAAAGTGACGTCTTTGGACTTCCCTCTAAGGTTACTTTTGATCTTTACACAAGAGCCAGTCAGGCCAGGAATAACGGGGAAATGAATATCTTCACACACAACCATTCCGGCCATACAATGCTCCATTTTGCTTCGGTCAATCTCAGGGGAAGAATGCCATATCTCGAAATCCTTGGTCAATATGCTTCCTTCGCACTTAACATTAAGGCTACGGCCATAACGGCCTGTCACATATATGTCTCCAGAGATAGTTCCATTCAGCAGTTCTCCACCTTGAAAACAAAGGGTACTACCTAAAGGGAGTTCAAGGTGTTTACCCTTTAAATCATGACGATGTTGAATGATATAGGTGGTATTGGGATAAGTGAACTGTCGGCTCAACGGAATATTCTCTCGGACATAAACAGTGTTATTTTTCTTTCTAAAACACAGATCCAAGTTGAGTTCTTCCCTTGTATGATTACAATTGACTCCTATTGGATTACTTATTAAATGCGGCTGCGCTGGGATTGAACCCAGCCATAAACACAATATGCAAATAATAGATATCATTGCTACGGTCTGAGATAACTAGACTTATAATTCGCCCCGAATCACCCACTACCAAAGTAAACTACGCTTCAATTATTTTTATATAATCGTTGATAAAACGTTCCTTATCAAATAATGCTTCTGCGATCTCACGGCTTCTCTGACCCATCATCGAACGTTCTGAATTAGTTGTATGTAAATAGACTGTCATCGCTCTTACAATATCACTCACTTCCAATGGATTGAATAGGAAACCGTTTTCGCTTTCGTGTACCATCACGGAATTGTCACTCACATCACTGCATATCACCGGACGACCGCAACAGATGTATTCTGAAATAGAGTTGGAAAAACCTTCGTGAAGGGACGGCAGACATAAGGCATCAAACTGAGGGATAAGACTAGGGACATCCTTGGTGGCATCGTGTAAGATGAGGACATCCTCCAAATGGAAATCATTTATTCTTTGTAAACCCTCTTCATAATACTTTCTCTGCCCTTCCGATTTAAAAGTGCGGTTTCCATACCAGTCAATTCTGAATTGTTCTGACATCGTTTGTTTCAACAGGTGCACAGCGTCAATAAACCTATGGAAATTCTTCTGTTCTTCAAACCTGCAAAAAATTCCTATTCGCGTGATTTCATTATTCGGGACAGGCGAGCTTTTATATAGGTTTATATCGGTATAATTCGTTATGACCTTGATCCTATTCTTAATAGAAGGCATCATCTCCGCCAAATACTTACCCTGTGAATAGTTGTTCGGGACGATATGGTCTGCCCTTCTATAAATACCAGTCTTCATCAAGATTCGTTCATACTTGTCCGGTTCTCCAATAGTAAAATTGCGCTCACTGGATATCACCTTCACCTTCGGTCTCAACAAAAGAGGGAATAGGGTAAGTACGCTTAATCTCTGAGAAAAGGCTATAACGACATCGACTGGCACCTTCAACAGATACTTCTCTACCGTCCAGACTTTCTTTTTTGTAGAAGCTCCAGATGCCAAATACACGCGCTTGACATTAGGCGATACATAGTAATGGTCTGGCACATCACCAAAAGAAGCATATGTCACATCATAGCCTCGCTCAACCAGCATATTCATTAGCTGGGAACACTGATGCTCTGCTCCTCCACTGGATAATCCAAAGCCAAGGAAAACGATTCTTTTCATTGTTTCAATTTAATCCAACTGCCGATTTCTTTATCCCATTCAGGTGTCTTAAATGGTTTCAGACCTGCCCAGTCATAAAAAGTGAACTCACCAAAATATACATGGCCGTTAACCTCAAAGAAGTCAATGCGCACAAAAGGCATCCCTTCAGATAACTTGAACGCATATTCTTTCATTAATTCAAAGCCTTCAGGGCGTGCGTATTCAGGCAGTCTCCGTTCAAATCCGTGATTGATATCAAGCGGGTGGAATTCCATGTCGTAAAAATTCTCATACACATGCTTCCCCTTGTTCGTGATATACATCACACGCGGTTCTCCGTTGAAACACCAGAATTTATAATCTTGTAGTTCGTGGCCGCTACCATCGTCTAAAAACTTATCTGCTATAATTCTATGTGGGATATTCTTATACGGCCACTCACGCAATGTCCAGTAGTAGTTAATTGCAAGAGATCTGCCCACACGCTTTTTTGCACTTTCATAATCAAATGTATCCTTATCTCTGCAAATGATTGCGCCACTGCTATCGTGTGTACATTTTAGAACAAACTGTGCGGGAAGGTTAGCGAAGTCAATGTCCTCAAAACGTTCCCAAACTCCATAACACGGAACAACAGCCTCCTCCCCTAACCGTTCTTTTACGTATTGCTTCACCTTGTATTTATCGGCCAACTCTGTATATAGAGGGTTCCTGTCATAGATTTTCGACCAGTTCATTTTCTGATTAAAAGTCACTGGTTTAGAATAGCTTATACCCCCCCCCACGTGACACCAATACAACAGGCGAACGTATAATTTGTCTGGCCAAAGGCGAGATGTTTTAGCCATAAGGCTGAAGAGAAACAACCGAGGGTTCTCTCTGAACTTAGTTAACTTATTCATTGCAGTATTGTTTTTATAATACATTTTTCTTTCCTGTAAAAAACGAGCTGACCCAAAGAATTAGTAGTAAAAATACGAACAACTTAAACTCTCCAAGAAAGTTTGAGCGTCCGATATATAGACTCTTACTTGCATAAACAATTGCAAAGGCTAGCATTCCAGAAGTAACAGTACTCTTATCAAAAACAAATAACGTCTGGTCCACTAGTCGGAAAGCAAGTCCGACTACAAACATGCCCAACAAAACTCCCCAAATGCCAAAATCCATAAAGAAATCCCCCATGCAGTTTGTACCCAGCCCCCAGGTGGGGTTGTCTCCTATATACTTATACGTCGCATAGTACGATGAAGAAGTCTGATTTTTGGATAAGTTAAAAGTCCTATGCAGGAAACCATTGAAGAACGGTATGGTATTCGCCAACGCAACCAGCTGATAAGTACCATACTTATAACCGTCTTCATCAGCCACCATACCTCCTACCATCACTTCGTATGAAAGGTGAGAGAATGCCAACTCTAGTGTAGCAGGTGAAACACTCCTAGAATCTTCAAAACGCCCAGACTTGCTGAATACATTTGCAGCCTCAGCCATACGGTCAAAGAAGGACTGGTTCGTGTCATAATTTCTTGCCATACCCAGCAGAGAAACGCCATATGCACCTATAAATACTGTCACAATAATAACAGGCAGACTAAATTTCCTCTTGGAATAATAAAGATATGAAAAGAACAATGCCAATACAGTGTCGATAACCGGTCCTCTGTCCCCGCTAAACAGACGAAGTATAAGATATAAGGACATAACAATGATACTTAAAACCGGTATTGAGCCAATGAAAGCCCCTAAGCTCGTATTCTCTTTAGAACTCTTATTGATTGCGGATATCATTATTGCAATGTTAACGGCCTGGAGAAAATATTCTATATAAGTAAAGACTCCAAGCGCATGCGTACCACTATAGTCATTGCCAGTCAAGAAGTCAGTTACATTAATATTGTAAACAAACAACGCAAACAAAATGACTTGAAGGGTTACCAAGAAGAAATTGTTACCATACGTCGTGAAATGCTTTTTGTTTATATTCTCTTTGCGGTTTTTAAATGTGTATCCCTCAACCAAAGCAATCATTCCGACGGTACTGATGACAGCATAGTGGTTCATTAGTTGAGGATACGCAAATCCATACTTCGTTCTATAGCCAACCAAGTAGTCAAGCAACCACTGATAGTACACTATCAGCAACGAAATGACAAGAATCGTGGATGGTGTTATCCACGAGTGCCAACGTAGGGATTTCTTCTCATAGACAAAAAAGTATAACGCGCACATCAGGGCCGTTACAAGACAAAAACCTATGATTCCTTTCGATGCAGTTGTTGGGAGCACAAAAAAGGAAAGCAACAATACAATCAGTACAATTCGTAGATATATTTTCAATACCCGCTGCATAATTCCAAACGATTATTTCTTGAACTGATACTTGATATAATAAAGAAGCATCAACCTCAAATGTGCTTTTTTATAAGAACGTATAACTTGTTTCACAATCTTATGATACCTATGGTCTGTCCATGTATCAAACCCCTTCCACATCTTTATACTACCCTTGTAATGCTTTTCTTGTAAATCTCGACTCCGTGCTACCCGGTAATTCCACGAACCAATTGACGAAAGGCGGTAAGTACACATTGTGTCTGACAGATAACCCACATGACCTCTTGAGGCTAATAAGAGCATAAGAGGAAGGTCTCCAATGGGTGTTCCCTTCGCCCAATCAGGGTAATTGCCTGCCCTATCACCTACAAAAACCATTGAGCATGTCGCCATATAGCCGCCGCTTCCAGCAATAATATCTTCCATCGGACACTGCTCAATATTATTCTCATAACGTTTCACCACAGCCAAATGCCCATCGGGATAATACTCTTGATGAGAGCAGAAACATAATGAATGTTCAGGGTGAGACTCTAAAAATAACACTTGCTTCTGCAACTTTCCCGAATCTATCCACCAATCATCCCCTTCACAAAGAGCGTGATACTTTGAGACAGCCAACCAGTCTATTAGGTATGGCAGCTTCGGCTTTTTCAACTTGTAGTGGTTCTCTGCTAACAATAGTATTGCGAATGTAACATTTGACTTACCGGAAAGTGAACCTTCTGCCACATCGCCATACGGCATTCTTCGCCAGAGCGGGCAACCTTCCCGAGTTGACAAATTGTTCTCAGCCCAACTACGCAAAATTTCTTGCTCACCATCGGTACTACTATCATCAATTACCAAGAACAACGTAGGGAATGTTGTTTCCTGCATCGCGAAGCCATTCATCGCGTCTTCTATGTATGGTGCATGGTTGAAGGTGAAGCATCGTGTCGCCACCATATACTTATATTCCTGTTCCATTATCTTTTGATTTTCATTAAAAACCCTTTTGCTATTTCTTTCACTTCGATATATTCTTGCAGCTTTGTCTTTTCACACACCACAAATAAAACCACTGCACCTATAATCAATTGAATAGGTAGTATAATCCAATTACTAATAGGCAGGTATTTGATGAAATAAACCGCCAGTGCCACTAAGAAAGCAATCCCATAACTGG
>Ga0247609_10003716_pt1 | contig 15381 bp, 12 predicted proteins | sample 172DNAGHGlowgp2_FD_193487 | JGI IMG/M metagenome (GOLD analysis project Ga0247609, IMG submission 193487) | Sheep rumen microbial communities from Palmerston North, Manawatu-Wanganui, New Zealand - 1728 DNA GHGlow gp2 | ecosystem: Host-associated > Mammals > Digestive system > Stomach > Rumen ...
TGAATTCCGCTGACGTGCGCCAGGCCGGCCTTGCAGACAAAGTATCAATCAGGCGAATGCCTCTCTCGTCAGACCCTGCGACACGCTGCTCGATGTTCACGTTATTTAACTTGTCCTTAATCTTGGGCAACCAGGACCGTACCTCGGAAGCGACAGTACTCATAGCGCATGACCTGACGTTGAGATAAAAACTCAAGTCCTTACGGTAACGACCGTGTTTAACGCGCCACACCAATAAAAAATAACAGTGCATCAAACAGTTAGCTATCAGTTCGTCGATATCTTCTTCACGGTAACTCCACACTTGCCACTTCGCCAAATAGACGAGCACACAGGTCTTTATGAACCTATATATTTCGTCTCTTGGCGACGCGTCGGCGCGTATGAGCATATGTTTTGGAACCGACACCGTTATCGGTCTATACACGGTGTTATAGTTATAAAGACTCGATCTTGTAAGCTTCTCTTGTATCATATCAAGTCAAAAGCAATCTGGCCTTCCGGTGTGGCCCCCCACGTGTCGATGTAGCGACCGACACACTTGTCGGATTCCATGATTCGACCGTCCTTAACAAGGAAGTCCCAGCCTTGCGATATTAGTTTGTTGTAAGTATCGCGGTCCTTGAGCTGGCGTAGCTTCTCGTCCAAGTCGGCAACGGTTGCGCCCTGTGCAACGTGGCACAGTTCCGGCGTATCCTCGTAGGGAGAATCTGGGAACACGGAGCCTAGGAAAGCGCTGGAGCATACAGCTGCCTCTACGTAGCGAAGGTCGCTACGGCAACGGTTGATCTCGTTTGGTACCAGAGGAGCAATGATGAGGTCTGGTTTCAACCTACAGACAAGTGAAGCGAAGCGGTTCGGTGTTACCCACGGTAGGCTACGGACGTTACCCTGGATCTCATTCCACAAGAACGAAGGGTTGCCCATCTGGGTCAATTGAATATCACCGTCCTTGACGTGCTTTATCACCCACTCGCGCCACTCTGCAGATGCGTAGTCACCGAGCTGGTCTGGAATGTCATTGCCCTTCTCGTCTTTATGTGCCGGTACCGCGTGCTGTGGGCAAGCAGTAAGCACTAGATGTATCTTGTCCAAGTCCTTCTGCAACGGTGCACGGCGTTCCAAGTTCCACATGGATCTTGCTACGGCATTAGGAATTATGACAACATTGCTTGCACCAGCCTTCTCGAACTTATCCTTGAGATATTGCTTGGTAACGGTTACGACATCGGACAGCTTGAGGCATTCAATGGTGGAATTGTTGTGCCTGTCATCCCACATCTTGGTGTTGATTGCATCAAAGTCTGAATCGCCTTCACGATGTGATTCTCCAGTGTAAAATGGAACGTCATCAAAATCGTTGATAATTCTGAAACCGAACTTGGCCTGTGCTGCCTTGAGTTGCTTAAGTAGCTCTAGGCCTTGCCATCCGGCGCAAGACTTGAGAACGATAGCACGCGTGGCGCCTAGGATTCCCGGCTCCATCAAGGGTGACGGTACTTCAATGCAATGCAAGCCCAGCCCTTCAAACCAGTTAAGTGTAAAGGCTGGCATTGATGCCCTGTAAAATCTGCAACCAGATCCGCCACTGGTCACGACTTGGACAAAGGGTTTTTGCGGGTTGATGTCTGCTTTCATTATTTGAACTCCGATTGTTTGATTACTGGAAAGTCCACATGCTGCTTCCAGTACTGTAAAAACTGTTGTCTAGCTTGTTCGAAATCTGGTGTCATTGCGCCTTGACTATCATGTTTGCAACGCACGTCAAGGATTCCAACGTTCAGGCCCATCTTCATGCATTGAAGGCATGCGTCAACGTCATAAAGATACCGCCATGATCCAAAATCGTGATATTCATATGCAGTGATGAACTTGTCCGAGAAGGCCATGAAACAACCATCCACAGACACGGCGTCAGCACGGTAACCGGGGCCATCAGCCATGATGTAGGATCCACCGTGGCCGTCTCCTTGAATGATGGCTCCGACAGTTACTACGTTACGCTGTGGAAACCACCAAGTACATGAATCGAACAGACATAGCGTACCTATAACTCCGGCTACGCCGACATTGTCCACACGCATGCGCTCGCACTGTGCCTCGATAAGTTCAGGTGTTTCAATGACAAGGTCCTTGTGGTGATACACGTAATAGTCTGCTTGGTAGTCTTTCAAGCGGTAAATCTTGTGAGCAAGGGTCTCATTCTCTGTATCGTTTTCGAGATAGATGACGCCTTCCAGAGGCTTCTCTGGCTTTTTTATTACTGGGATGAATTCGAGTATCTTCATGCCTTATAAATTACCCTATTTCTGAGTAAGTTTATAAGGTCTTATTTTTTCAGTTCTTTTACAGCATCTGTCAAGTTGGCGACATTGATGTCAAGCTTTGCGATAGATGTATTAAGCTGTGCACAGGTGTCCCGGAGGTCGTCCACGACAGTGCTTGTCAAGGCCTGGTTGTCCTTGAGCTGAGTTATCGCGAAGTCGTGCTTCAGCAACGTGTCGTGTATGCTCTGAGAATCGCCATCACGCTCGGCTTTCGTTGCCGCCCTCTCATTGGTGAGCTTTATCTTGTCGGCGATAACCTTTACAAGTGTCGTCAGCGCCAACAGAAAAGCAATAATTGCTGCGACTAGTTCAGGTGTCATAATTTTACCTCACATAACCAGTTATCAATGCTGTCGCGCTGATTCCGCCAAGCATCAAGAATTGAGACGAGTGCACGGTCTGCTCTGCCCAGCCGTAAAGACTCGATACAGGGACATTGCTTGTCGACAGGTCCGCCGATGCGGACACCGTGACTTTCCAGTCGCCAGGAACCTGCGGGTTTGCGGCAGCAACACTGTTGCTCCAATCCATAGTATGCAAGTTGCCGTTGCTACCGAACAAGTAACGTATCGGCATTCCAGTGCGCGTAGCGCCAGTGTATGTCGTGTTCGTGTACGGTATTTCGGCAGTCATGTACACGGACGCCGACTCCACAGGAGGCGCAAACTTGTTTGCAACGAGGAACGGCATGCTGACATCGATAGTCTGCATAATGTCATAGTCAGCTGGACGGTTGACATCTCGCCACGCAGCGCTTATAGTCATGTCCTCGGATTTGATTGCATAGCTAGGCATCACCGCACTGGATTGGAACTGGTGCACCCAGGCATAGGCCGGGTGCAGACTATCGTCGCCGTAGTACTTGATTGCAAGTGAAGTACCGGACGCGCTGAACATATTCGCACGATAATTCGAGAATCCGAAATCGACATTGTTGACGACCCGACCAGTCACTGTCACGGTCTTGTCGTTGATAGACGAACCAGTATAGTCAAGTCCGGAGGCGCTGAAGTCAGCCGTGTAATACGGAGGCAACGTGTAGCTGATGCTAGCGATGTCGCCGACAGATACACTTGTCGACCAGGCTGCCGACGTCGAAGGTATGGACGTTCCATAAGATGCCGAGGCGTGCTCGTCGCCGGACCACCGCACTTCGGCGCCCATGTGTAGGCAGTTGTTGCCTATCATATACATGTTCTTTGCAGAGTCACAGACAAACTTATACATAGCGCCCTCCTACGGTGCAATGCCGGACATGCACCAGCCACCAACAACGTTTGCCGTGTATGTCGTCGATGCTGTCGTGTTGACGTTCCAGCTCCATGAAATGAAATTGGTGGCAGACATTGAGGTTGACGATGGCCTGAACGTGCTGGCTGTCCGAGCCGTTCTCACGACCAGCGGGAACGTGTTGCTGTATGATGACGCTGAAGCCACGCCGTTGCTGACAGTTGCCGACAGCACTCTCGACGGACTGATGGAGAAACTTGCCCTTGCCGACGCTGACACTGCCGAGTATGTCTTGTTAGCTAGATAGTACACGCTTGATTGTGCTTCATGGGAGCCAACCGAATCCGTATATTCGTATGCAAGGTTGCGACTAGTAATGACACGCGTGTCGCCAGATGCCCACGTGACTGCTACAGGACGGAACGCGACATCGTAATACTGATTTGAAATAACATCACCAATACTGTATGATGAAGCAGATGCAAGGAACGTGTTCGCCTCATGACCAGTCATGTCTATCGAAGCGTTGTCGACAACGCTTGCGCTGTACAGCGCCGAGGCGCTCACCGTATCGTCAGTCCTTGACTTGTAACGTATCGACGAGAGATTGTCTGTGCTCCAGAGGCCACGCTTGCCAACTTCCGTGACTATTGCATACTCTACGCGGGATCCGCTCTCTATGCGGTCAGACACATACGAGGCAGTAGTCGGCGCGTGCGCATATATCATCGCGTCTCCAGCATATGCGGAAAGGCCTATTGCAACGGCGGAATCGCTGTTGGTTACGCTGACAGTGATTCCGTCGTGAGGCCACACAACTACATTGTTGCACAGCACGGTCTGGACAGGTGCTCCGTTATACAAGACAGTCTGTGCGTCGTTCCATATCATTACGAAATCCCCGTCACCACGTAGACAATGTTGGCACCGGTCGCCTCAGAGCTCTGTGACACGACCTGGACAGGCGCCGTATATGACGGCACGAAGGAGGAATTGACAGACACCGTGGCGGTGTTGCCGACGATTGTCCTTGTCATGGTCGCCGCGTCAAAGGCAAGCTCCATCTTGTTAACGCCTAGCGGACTCGCGGAAAGGCCGGACCCAGTCAACGTCTCGTCATGATAGACACCGTCGAACGAGGCCCCGCCACCTGCGATGGCACTGCCGGAAATGCCAGTAATCTGGTTGCTTGTGTTGTACTCGATTGCAGAGTAGTTAACGTACGAGCTGAGCACGGACGGATCCGCACCGCCACCTGCATTTAATAGTTCACCTATCTTAACGACTGCCATAAAAACCTCACACAGTTAAATTACACCAACAGTTGTCTAGGTCGACTGCTGCAGCGGGAACCAGAAACTGAATTCGATACGCAACGTCCCTGACTTGTTAGTCGATGTCAACGAAGAGATCCCGTTCTCATCGAGCCAGTTATTTGTTTTCACCATCCATACGCGGGACATTCCCGCGCACACCTGACAGTAACCTCCGAACGGATGCCCCCACGCGGCCATCTCCGCGCCAAAGTTGGCATTCTCGTCGACGAAGACAGTGCTCCAGCAAGGCAGAACCTTGGGAGCCCACGCACGTATGTTCACCCTGAGCTTGCCGTTTACTTTCGCCACCGTCACTGCTGTCGTGCTTGAATCGCAGTTGACGTAGCTCTCTGTCAGGGTCCAGTCCGAGTCGGTGTCGGGGTCCCAGAGCTTCGTGCCTGAGCCGTCCAAGACCTTTGTCACTGTCACAGTATAGGCGCCCCATGCAGTAGAGCTGACGCCCCCGCCTCCGGTGGCGGAGATTACGTTGTCAACTATACTGATGTTGGCGCCTGCAGTGAGAGTATTCTGCTTTGCAGCAAGACCTGCCGTCAGCTCTGACTTGGTCGCCAAATCAGATATGTCAGGTACTTGAGCGGAGATCGTGTCGTCAACAATCGTGATGTTGGTGCCTGCAGTGAGTGCGCCCTGCGCACCTATGTTGGCACGTGCCTGGGCCTGCTGGTCCGAGGTGAAGCTCTGTGCCGTACTAGCTAAAACCTTGTTAATTTGTTCGGACATATTAAACTCCTTAAATTCCGGTGTAGCCCGTGTAACCGCTGGTGACTGCTCCGTATACGTAGCTATAGCCAGTATCATTAGGTCCGTATGAGCCGCCAGTCAAGTAGCTCCGGAGCTGTCCGGCACTGTATGACGATAAGCTGGACCCTATGGGCGTGCCTTGTGCAGAGCTGGTGCTTGGTCCGTCATTGTATGTCGTCGATATGCTTGCGGACCTGTCGAGACGGCACGAAAACGTGGTCGTCCCCGACCAGTATTCTCGACCGGTCGTCTCGCCGCTCATGGTTCCTTCCGAGGTGATTGCGTACTGAGGATACGGCAACTCCGTGCCTGTCACGACATACCGTACACCGCTCATGGGTTGGTTAGCAGTGAGGCTCCACGGTGACAGATTACCGAAAACGATATAGAAAGGTGTAGGAGCTGCTGCGCTTGCGGTGAATTGAGCTCGAGCAGTGAACGACGTAGTCGATGTAGTTGCCGTCCAGTCACCGATAGCTGCTGTAAAACCATATACATTAGTAGATGACGCGCTGTATAAAGTACCTCCAGTCGGCATATCCTGCCATTGCGCTCGGCTACCACTGAATGCCAATTCCGCAGGAGTTCCGTCGACCGGGAAAAAAGTATTTCCGTTCGCGACACCAAGATATCCGTTAACTTGCGCCGTATTGAAATTAGATTCGAATTGCTCGCGCCTATATGACTGTGTTGCTACTTGCGTAGCAGTGAAAGGCCTTGTAAACGTGTATCGGCCAGTCGCATCGAAGCTGCTATTGATAAAGGACGTGGGCTCGCCACCGCCACCGCCGGTGATGGAGGCGATGAGGGAAGGACACGAGCCGAGCACGGACCCTACAGGTACCGTGACGCCCTTCGCACTGATGGCGCTGAGTATGTTGTTGCGGCAAGAGCTCAGTCTAGTTATTTCGTCTGCGATAGATGAAGTAGGCATGGTCCCTCCTAGATTGAGTCAAGCAACGCGGTGACGTTTCCGACACTCGCGGACAGTGCTCGTATCGAGCTCATGACGCCAGTTCCGGTCGTGTCCGCCGTGGAGCTGTACATTGTTATCTCGCCATTCTTCGTGACCAGCATAAGGTCGTGTCTGGCGTTTGATGCCGTACCATCACCGATGACGAACGCTGCGCTATTCCCTGTTAGACTACCGTTACCTCTCAAGTTATATTGGCCAAAACCAAAAGTTTTATCTCTCGATGACACATAATAACCTTGAGCAAATGATGTGCCGCTAGCAGAGCAGTGCCTGCCTACTGCAATACTGTTTGATTCCGCAAAACACACATCACCTAGTGCAAAAGAGTTTGATGATGCAGTATTGTAATATCCTTGTGATAATGAATTGTGATAGCTACGGTTGTTCGAACCGTGTGCAAATGCTTCATCAGAGGCACTGTTCTTAGTACCTATTGCGGCACCTTCATATAAAGCTGTGTTGTTCGAACCAATAGTCAAGATAGTCGCGCTCTTCTCGACGTAGTCGCCAGTAGCACCTCCGCCTCCCCAGCTTGCCGAGTTGGCGGAGACCGTGTTGTGGCAGCTCTTCCATTCTGCAATGTTCGCCGGAGTCATCGACGTGGTACCGGTATTGTTTGTAAAGTTGAGTCCAGTGGTGAGCAAGTCGAAACCAACGCCAGCCGTGTTGCTTCCGCTGATGTGAATACCGCGGGAGGCGTGTACCTCTGCTCGAACAGCACCAGACCGATTATTTCCAATATCGGAAATGAACCACTCGTTGCCTTTGAAATAGGCACGGTAGGTGCCGCCGTCCATGGCTAGGCAAGCTCCGGTCGCGTACTGAAGAGGCGCGTAGATCCCAGCAGTGTTCGCTGTGAACGGCTTGGCCGACGGACCGTAGAAAAAGTTGGATGTGCCAATGCTTTGCACGGCGCCAGCCTGGATTGTCTGTGCAATCAACGGCTTGGTGTCGGCAGACGCAACACCGGTGAAAGTCACCAGCTGAGTACCGTTCTGTTTGTAGGCAGTTGCCGATGCAGTCTCTAACGTTGATGCCCAGCTTGCAGAGTTTGTCGACACGGTGCTTATTGTAGACGACACGTCTGCACTCAGCGCATATGACGACATCGCCGAACTGTCCTGCTTGCTGCTTGCAGCACTCTCGGCATAGGCCGAAGCAATGGCTGACACTGTCGCAGAATCGGTTCCTCCGCCCTGCCCACCGATTGCCGAGCCGTTAATGGATGAAATCTGGTTCTCCGTGTTGTATGCAAAAGCGAGCGTGTCCTGCTTGCTGCTTACCGCACTTTCGGCATACGCCGAAGCAATCGCCGATACGGCGGCTGAATCGGGAAGTGCCGATATGTAGCGACCGGTGCCGTCATACCAAGCAGACGTAGCAAGCGACGCATTCGCGGCTTGTCCTGCCCTTGCAGCACTTATTGCCGCATTGTTGACAGATACAAGGTAGTCAGTACCAGCGTATAGCTGTGTAGCTGTAGAAGTAACAACCTCGGCAGTCTTGTCAAGCTTGTTGTCAAGTGCAGAATAATCAGCCTTGCTTGACACGCTCGAGTCGACATACGCAGTTGTCGCATAATTAGTCAAGTCGATCCCGATGATGGCGGAACCGGCCGACTCCCTAGCGGACAGTGGCGTCTCGAGACACAGAGGTATGTTGGACACACTGATAGTGTCTGCTGTATTGTCAACCACGACAGGGTAAACGCCTGTATACTCGTGTCCTTCGCCGCCTTGCCCGCCGATGGCCGAGCCGTCGATAGACGTGATTACAGTGCCGGAATATCCGAGCGAGCTGTAAGGCATGTAGCTCGTCATCGAAGAGACATCGGCCTTGCTAGATACATAGGTGTTGACATCCTGCCAAGTCACGTCCGCGAGAGAACCGCTTGCAGCTACGAGCACGCGCACGGCTTCCGGGTCTTGCGCAGGCACCGGCGGGACGATACCGGCAGTGGCGCTGCCACCTGTACCGGATATGATTGCTTGCACCATGCGAGGATAACGGCTCTGCTCCATCACGAGTGAGCCGGACGTGGGCGCGGACGCCCAAGGACGGAACTCGCTCTGGTACTTCGCGGAATCATAGGCAGTCTTGTCCAGCTTGTCCGCAAGGGCGGTATCCACGCCAGCACTGTAAGCGTTGAATGCGCTCGTATCTAGCTTGTTCGAAATGTCCTGGTGTGCGGTGAGGAACCCTGACGGGTTGCCGTTCATCGGGTACCAGGTACTGGACGCGCTGTTGTCGAGCTTGCCGCTTGCCGCGCTTTCCGCGTATGCAGATGCAATGGCTGACACTGTCGCGGAATCGGTACCACCTTGCCCACCTATGGCACTCCCACTGATACCGCTGATGTGGCCGCTGCCGTCATACTCCAAAGCACTGTAGTCGATGAGCGAGGACAGCGAGGACTGGTCCACACCCGTGATAAATCCGGAAGGATTGCTTGTAGGATAGAACCAGGACGAGGCAGATGCATCAAGCTTGTCCGTCTCAACGTGAGCAGTGTAAGCTGTATATGCAGAGCCTGGGACATAGTTCAGCAGGTCACCAGTAGTCGCATATGCCGTCATCGCCGACATGTCTTGCTTGCTGCTTGCCGCACTCTCAGCATAGCTCGAAGCGATTGCAGACACGGTGTCAGTGTCCAATTCTCCGACAATGGACGAACCGTTGATGCCACTTATGGCACCGTCGCCGTTGTGCTCGATTGCCGAGTATGCAACATAGCTCGACATGCCGGACAGTGGCTGGTAATTGCTGGACACCCACTGCTTCGTGGCGCACGTGTCCGGCACGGCGTTGATCCCGCTATACACGCGGTGAATCTGGATCCACGCGTCCGTGTGTTCGAACTTTGGCAGACTGTTGTAGAATTCCCAGTAAAGCTCGCCGTCATGGGTCGGTGTCAAGTCGAACGACATCTCGACCTGGACTTCATCGGTCAAGGACGTGTCGATGTCCCACTTGCGTATCTCTACGGAGATGGCCGTGCCATCGGCAGGATTGCGCAACATGAGCGCGACCTCGAAGGTCTCGTAGTTGGTACCGGTGCCGAGAGGCTTTATGTAGAACTTATTTGTAATGTGATAGTATCTGTCCTTGTAGACCATGACGCCGTACTGGTCGAACGACATCGTGCCGGCAGAGTAGTTCGGCACCTTGTCGGTACCGTAGGTCATGTTGCCACGGAAACCCGTGGACCATTCAAGGAATTCCGGAGAGTCCGCAGGGGCAATGCCGAGGTCGTATGTGACAGTGCCACCAACGGTGGACTTGTCCACAGTGACCGAACCATTCGTAGACACTATGTCAGTAATGGTTGCGCCACCTCCTCCACCCGTGCAGAACACGGGCTCCTCGGTCCAGAGCAAGGCTCCGTTGGCGTCATATACCTCGACTCTGTATCCGCGATCCTTATCACAGATAATATCTACACGACCATTATTATCAATAATGATCTTTTCTGGGTTTCTAGTTCCAGTGTAGTCGCAGAATGTTTCTGCTACGGTATCGGTACCAGCAAGAAAAACCTTTACAAAGCCATCGGTCAGCAAGGCTCCGTTCTTTGCTTGTAACTGTATAGAGTCAGGGTAAAGTCTAGCAAATTCTACAGCCATTATCCAACCTCCTTCTCCCAAGACCAGAAACCATAATATCTCTTGTAATCCACTTCCTTTTTATATTTGCCCTTATCCTCAAACGGCAAAATTTTGAAATGGTTATAATATTCCCGACCTGTATGACTAAGATGTTTAATGGCTGATTGTTTCCTCTGTTCTTTTGACAGACGTTTCCTATGTCCTTTTTGTAAAGGGCCGTGCAGCTTCCGGTGCTCGGAATCTTCCATAAATATCAACATACAGGGGTCAAGGTCGTAATAGATGTCGTGGTCAATCATCCATTGTTTAGAGAGACGAACCCCATCTGGTTGTATCTCCATACGGTGATGCAGTACATACTTCAATGGTGAGGATATTGCTTCCGAGTATCCTTCTATATCCTCTATATGACGCCCCTTGACATATCGGGCCATGTGATATTTAAGCTGATCATTACTAAGCATAATATTCCTCACCTATAAGTATCAGTCGGACTAGAAGTTAGGGTACCATGTGCCCTCAATCTTTATGAACGAGCGGAACGTGTAGCTTGGCACTGACACGTCGTTTCCGCTGGCTGCAGTCACAGTGATTGAGTCGCCACTGTAGTTGACCACCTTCAGTATTGTGCCGTTAGGGTAGTACGACTTGAACGCGTCGGTGGAAATGTTGATGCTGTCGCTGGTCACGATGACGTCACGGTGGTCGCTGAGCCAGCCGTAGTTGTGGACCAGGTGTCCCTTGGGCGAGAGGTTGCCGCCTATGGTGGCTGCGTTGGTCACGTTCAGTGAGCCAGCCGTTGTGCTGCCACTGGACTTGAGCGTGGTACACTCGACCGTACCCTCAGCCTTAATCTGAATCTGTGGCCCGGTGCTACCGTCGAAATAACCCCACCATTGCTGGGGGTAGTTGCCCTGGACGGGAATGTCTATGCCTTCCTTGACCTTGATGCCGTTGTGGAAAGTCACGCACTGGTCATCAGTAAGTCGCATTGTCGGGTACTGGTCACCGCCGACACTGAACTCGTAGTACGGATTCATCACGTCGTCGTGAGGAATGATTTCAAAGTTCCGGCCCACACTGAACAGCTTGTCCACCCATGCACGGGCTGGCTTGATCATGCCAGAACTTGGCACATTTTGGATACAGTCGTTGATCATGAGCCACGATGGCGGGGTAATGAAGAAATGTACTTCCTTGCCTTGCAGGGTGACTTGCTGGGCACCACTTGTGTTGTCCTTGTCAACGTACACGACTGGAGCTCCGTACCCGACAAAGTCCGAACGGAATCGGAACCAAGAGAGATACGCCACGGCGTTGTTGCTCGTGACAGTCCATGTCTGGCCGAAAATCCAGTTGTCAGTAGGCTGTGCTAACACGTAAGGGCACGTGATGGTGGCCCAGTTAAAACGTGCACCTCGGTCAATGTAGATACCTTTCTGTGTAGTGTAGGTTATTGAAGAAATGTACTCGCCAGCAGGGAAGCGGCATATCCTGGGCGTCTGAATCCCCCAGTGGCCAATGGTGTCAGCATAGGACAGGAATGCGGCCATGTTGGATTCGTTGCCTGGAGTAATGCCGTACACAGTACAAGGAAGCATCTCGTCGTCCCAGAGCAAGATCCAGTTTCCTTCGCCTTGGACGTTGCTGTCCACCACTACGCCGCCATCCGGCGTATCCGTGGACAATTCGTCCCAGATGTACGTTGCCGGATAAGGCCCACTGACAGTCACGACAGAGCCTGACACGGCTGGGTCAATGTCTTGCAAGTCTTCAACGCTCGACACCGTGCTGGCGCCAGCCTGTGAAAAGTCTATGTCAAGACCTATCTCGTAGTTGTCGAAATCCTCGTAGGTACCGTCTCCATTGTTCTTCTCAATCTTGACATCGTACACGCCTATTCTTGCGAACAATGTAGCAGAGAGACGACCGTTGTCGTCCAGTAGCTGAGGGTTTTCGGCCTCTACGTAGTCATCGCCTTCCATAGTATAGACACGTGCCAGCACGTTGCTGTCATGCACGTACACGCTGACACGGCCAGCGGCGAGAGGCGTGCCGGTCTCATCGACAACGGCACCTGGGTTGAAGCTAAACGTAAGCATTACTCAGCCTCCTTCTCTTGTGGCTTGGTTTGGGCCTTGTAAACAGCAATCTGGTCCAGTGCTGCCTTCTTGTTCAGTTCCATCCGGTCCTTGGCGTCTTGTACAGCAAGCTGGGCTTTCTGTCCTTGTATCTTGAGAGCCATGGACTGGGCTTCGCCTTCCAGCTTGTTCACAGCACGCTGCTCATCAATGGCGGCACGGTTGGCATCAGTGCCCTGGTCAAGTTGGGCCTTGAGGATGGTGTTCTCCATATCGTACTGGTGGTCAAGTTCCATCTTCTTGAGTTCGAAGGCAAGGTTCTTGTCGTTGTTGTTGGCCTGTACCTCGTAGTACTTGAGCTGCTGATCCATCTGCTGGATCTGCTGGTCCTTTTCTTCAATGGCTTGCTTCATCATTTCGCAAGTCTGCTGCATTTCAAGTTCCATCGGAGTAGGAGCCTTGATGGCATGGAGCCTTGCGTAGAGCTTGGCCATGGTTGGGTTGTCCGGATAAGTCTCAATCAGAGCGTCAACAAGAGCTGGCTTCTGGTTCGGCTCGGCCACTTGAATGAGCTGCACAATCTCTGCACGAGCCTGTTTCAAACCGAGGAACTCGATTGGGCCTTGGCAAATCTTGACCTGGTTTTCGACACCTAGCATCACGCCGATACAGTCACCCAGTTCCTTCATTGTTGCTTGCAAGTGAACCATGTAGTGACGTATATTGGTCGAGAAAGTCTCTGCAGCGTAGTTGATTTCCGTCGCAGTCTTCATCGTGTTCTGCTCGACCAGACCGTGGCTATCCACGCCAGTCACAGAGCCCATCACGGCAAGAGTGGATCCGATAATTCCGGACAAGTCCTCGAACTGAACCTTGGCATCAAAGCGCTCAGGCGGATCCAGCTTTACCTTATTATCGGCGTCCATCCTGTTGTAAGGAATGATTGGGTTGTTACCTGAGCCAGCGTCCTTGTAATAGTTTTCAAGGCCCTTGATGGCGTCCACAGAGCCTCTCCACTGCGCCTTCGGCGACATGGCGAGACGTTCGGCCAACTGGGTTACGCTTAGGTTCACGATTTTCTGAATGGAACGGCCCTTTGCCACCATGCCCGTCCAGTGCATGTCTCCGTCATCGTCAAAGTAGCGTTCACCGAACACTGGGAAGATAGGGATGCGGTTGATGGGCAATATGCCGGAATCCTCGGCACGGTTGTTAATCAGTGTGTAGACGTGGCATCCTTCTTCTTCAAGGACAAAGTAAGTGACGATGGGAACCATGTTCTTGCGGCAAGGAACGATGTTGTTCTCACGCTCGCCGGGGACATATTCTGGACCGTAGTTGAGCTCGACCCAACGCTTTCCTCTGTAGTCTATTAGGGCGCCCTCGACCATATCACTACCATCGAGTTCGACACTCTCAGGATCCAGTATGACACGGTTGAAATCCTGTATGGAGTAGATACAGGGTAGGCCATCCCGTTCCATGCCCATGGCAAGCACGCCCAAGCCGAGCGAGGCCGAGTTCTTCAACGCCTCGGAACCAGCTATGCTGTTGGAGCCGTGCTTCATCCAGTTATCAAGTATCTGGTCTTCCTCCGGCTCGCCAGTGTAAAAGGCGTAGGGAAATAGCGAGTACTGGTTGACAACGCTGTTCACGTTATTCGAAATGACGTTAACAGTTTGCCGATATCGGCTACTCTTAACGAATTTCGAATCCTTTGAAGACCACTGTGTGTCTCCATTAAGGAAAGCCCTGTCTTCTCGCATGGCGTCATAGTTCTCGTCGAACTGAGCCTTGGAACGGTCGCGGAAATCACGGAACTTGTCGATGATCTCCTGGGAATCGAATTCTGGTTCGATGTATTCTGTCATGTCTGTAGATATCAGCTCTTCCATAAATTACTCCTATTCCACGTCGAACGCTGGACGAGCAAGTTCTGTGTTCCTAAGCAGGTCCGTCCCACGGCGAAGCATCCAGAGCGTAAAGTCAGTACTGCCGGCGTCCTTGCCGTATCCCTTCACCATGCCAGGGTTCTCGGAAATTTTTCTCAGCCACTTCTTGTCTTCATCCGTCAAGTCGTACTCGCTTGATACAACGGCTTCGAGAGTCTTGGCAGCTCGGCCAGTCTTTGCCTTTTCCCTGCGCTCGTACTGTCCCTTGCGCAGCTTCTTCGGGTCGATAACGCCTTGCGTGATGGTAGAGGCCACCTGCGCATCGCTGTCAGTACCGGCCTTGTTGACGGCCCAGCTGAATGCAGCCTCGCCGAGACGCTCGCCAGTAGTAGGAGGCACTTTTCGTCCGAACAGAGCGAGTAGCTCAGGGTGACCTGTAAAAGTACCTTCGGGTAGACCAAAATCAGCCTCAAGAGATTTGAACATTAATGGCACCGGCGTAAGCTGGTAAGACGCTGCTGGAGGAGGACCGTTCAGTATCTTCTTGTTTCGGCCTGTTAATGTATGTTCACTATCTACATTGCTCAATCCGTCAAGAATTTCCTGAGCCTTAGCGGATTTATTAAGTTCTGTTATGCGCTTATCTGCCTTAAGTACATCGTCAGTATACTCGTCCATCAACTCACGAGCGTTACCGATATCTATGTCAAGCTCGTCTACTAGGTCTGTGTAAGCCTTGTCATCAAGCACGCCAGTTTCGTGCTCTATGCCAGCACCAGTCTTGCGTGATTCCAGGTCATCCAGTTTCTGTGCAAACATGTCACGGTTCTTGGTTGCTTCTTCCTTGGCCTTGTTTGCATATTCAATAGCTTGTGTACGCATCTTAGGATCGGCTTGCTCGGCAATCTTTAAGATCCTTATAGCGTTCTCTTGTGCTTGCATGTCAGGAGGCGCCTTGCCTTCCTTTACAGCATACTTGTACACGTCCATCGGATTCATGTTGGCATCGAGCAACGTTTCCTTTGCATTGTCAATCATTTCCTCGGCCTTTTCCTTCGGGCTCTTCACACCCTCGAGCCTTTCACGGATGGGCTTCGGTATCTTTCCGGAAACCTTCTTGCCCATGGTGTTCAACGCCAAGCCGGCTGTCCTGCCCAGGCCCTTGTTGACGCCCAGGTTGGTAAAGCCACCA
>Ga0247609_10003718_pt1 | contig 15376 bp, 12 predicted proteins | sample 172DNAGHGlowgp2_FD_193487 | JGI IMG/M metagenome (GOLD analysis project Ga0247609, IMG submission 193487) | Sheep rumen microbial communities from Palmerston North, Manawatu-Wanganui, New Zealand - 1728 DNA GHGlow gp2 | ecosystem: Host-associated > Mammals > Digestive system > Stomach > Rumen ...
CATAGCGCCCTTTTTTCACAATGATACCAATGGCATTAGTCTTCTCAATCCATTCACTCACGCTCATCACGAAACTTGGCAAACCTGCCTGCATTCTAAAGTGGTCAAATTCGACCACTTTAAAATAGGGATTGTGTATCATCTCCCAAGTTCCCAGAAACTCTATAGTATAGCGAGTGCGAATCCAGTTCTTGATGATGTCTGCTGCACGGCTTTCACTTTGCTTGCCGTTTGCCATATCGGTGAGTGATATGTAGTCTTTGTCGTTATAAGACAAGACTGTTATTTCCGTGTTCTGAACCGTTATCTTTGCCATAGGGTAGTGCTATAATATATTATGTGCGCAAAGGTAGCACAAAATCACGAGACTGACGAACAAAAGGCGAAAAATCCATTAAAAGTTTTGTTTGACTTTCAGTAAGCGTAAGAGCGGTTGCCCGACAACAAGAACCTGAAGAAACTGCCGTTTACTTTGATTTAATCAGGAATTTCTCCAGTTGTACCACTTCTTGCTGAAACTCTTGTGGTTTGAAGCCGTGACCAGCACCAGGGATGACGTGTAGATTGGTGCCTGAACGGTAGAGTTGCTGAGCCCTTCGGGAGTCTTCCATCGATACGACACGGTCAGCATCTCCCTGAACAATTAGCACCGGGCCACGGTACTTGCCGATAACATCGAAAGGCCGCATGTCGTGAATCTCCTCGAAGAAATGGCGACCCATCTTCACACCCCATAGTTCAGTGACATCTTGTATATCCTCTACCTTGGGGTAGCGCTGACGCCAGTTGTCGGGGATGCACAGTGCGGGATAAACCAGTACGAGTTGGGCCACCTTGTCCTTCATTTCTGCGGCGGTGAGTGCCGAAACCAGTCCACCCTGACTCTCGCCAATAAGCACGACGTGTTTATGTCCTTTACTGCGGAAGTGATTGACAATAGCACGCACGTCGCTCACCTCATCAAGAATCGACATGTTGAGGGTGTTGTTGTCCGAACGGCTTCGTACTGAACCGCAAGGGAAGTCGAATGTATAGCACTGGTATCCCAAACGATTCATCACATCATAATAGTTACGACCATATTCATGTGAGCCATTGAAGCCATGTGCGATGATAGCCACAGGACAATTCTTCTTGGCGTTTTGGGGTGTGAAAAGTTCGCCAAAAATCCGACGGTTGCCGTTCTTTATCCAAAGTTCCTGCACACTGGCTTGAGTCTTGGGGGTCTGCTTGAAGTTCTTCTGCATGATGGTGAACCCTGGATAGCCCGTGAGGTCACCACTGATAAAGAGTTTCTCATAGTCCTGTATGTCCTTCAATTGCCAGTCGAGCCAAGCACGAACCATACGGGCATTGGAACCGCCATTGGGATGTTCGTAGGTGCCACCGTGACCGCTTTGGGTGTTGTCGGCCAAAACCACAGGCACTTTCTTGATGGCTTTATAGTCCATTTGGGCATTCTGCCATGCCACGTCGGTCGTACCGCCTACGAGGTAGAGAATCGGACCATGAAGATTCTTGAGCGACTTGGCGTCAGCGTCAGCCATCGACATCTTACCCATTCCTGCGTTCAAGATGAGGTAGGTCTTCAGTCTTGGGTCAGCGGCATTGGCCAGCACCTGAGCTCCACCGCATGAATGTCCGGCGGCGGCGATGCGGCCAGCATCAATCTTGTTATAATAGGGAGAGCTGGGGTCTGCTTCTTGCTGACTAATCCAGTCAAGTGCACGCTGAACCATTGACGATGGCGTGTGCTGGTCTTTTTCATGTTGTGCCATCATCTGTAACTCGCCGATGGCCACAACCACATAACCATAGGAGGCGATGTCGGTAAGCATGTTCTCGTAGCCAATGCTGGTATCCATACAACCACCGTTGCAGAAAACCAACACAGGCAGTTTTGCTTTCTTCGGTTCGCCAGTAGTCCACATGCCCGGTGTGCCGACAGTCATGGCGGCATCCATGTTCATGGGACGATAGACCACAAAGTCGGTCAACGTCTTCTCGCGAACAGCCACTGCCTTGTGTGGACCGCTGCCACCAAAGTCAGGAACTTTCAGTTGTTCGAACGAAACCGTCGGGTCGTCGTGCTTCAGATGACGGGCGAAAAAAGCGTCCATGGCAGGACGGGTGAACTCCAGCTGTTGGTCAAAGGCCACACCATGTTGGCCATGCACCTTCACGTAATCGACAGAAGACCCTGCCCTCTGCATTTTCGTCACCCAGTCCTCCGTCAAATTAGGCCTTACCACAGGGTCCTCGCCACCTTGCAACACAAGGAAGGGGGTTGCACTCTTTCCGATGTAACCAATTGGCCAGTTTTCCTTTTTGTCGCCCCAGGGGATTCCTGGACGCCCGAGCTCGGTGGGTGGTGCACCACCAACGGCACATGCCACTGAGCAGTCGTACTCACGCCACGGGTCGGCAGAGTCATTGAAAGCATTGCTCTCAGCCGACACTCCTGCCATCAGCGAGAGGTGTCCACCAGCTGAATGTCCAAAGGTACCAATACGTTTAGGGTCTATGCCTAACTTTTGCGCATTGGCTTTCATCCAGCGGATGGCACACCGCACATCCTCAATACATGCAGGTGGTTCAGCCTCCTGCATCAGTCGGTAGTTCATGTTGCAAACCACATAGCCTTTCATCGCATAGTCAATCATCAGCGTACGATAGACCATGTCGTTCTTCGAGCCGGCACTCCATCCGCCTCCATGGATGATAAGGATGGCAGGTCGGTCTTTTTGCGGTCCGAACAGGGGCTGCGCCAAGTCGAGCAAGGTGTTCGGTCCAACATCTGTCCGGTAAGCGATGTTCTCCGTCACGGTAATCTGCCGTTGCTCTGTCTGTGCCGATGCAATGAGCGAAATCAAGAGCAATAGAGTTGTTGTAAACAATTGTTTCATTGATTTGATAAACATAATAGTTAAGTTAATTGTTAATTATAGCAATATACTGAAATATCAATAATACGCTACAAAGATACAAGTTTTGGTTCAAATAACTTTGAACTATTTGCCCATTCAATGAAACAAATGTAACATTTACTCAACTGACCTCCCTTCTGCTATGATAACACGACAATAAGGCACATCACAAAATTATTTCGTCGGATTCACGTTTTGTTTAGCAATTCTCAGCACACCTGCGGATAGGGCTGGAACAGAAAGCAAGACATCGTTGCCTTCGATTTTAGCGTTCGTCTTCTGGAGCGCAACGGCATTCTTGTCCTCCATGCTGTTAGCCACCGTCAGTGAGCCTGGGGCGTAATACTCAAACTCCGTATTCGACACCCCTACCCAATCGCCTTTGATGCGCAGGTTCGCTGGTACATCTGTCGGGTTCACCACCTTCACAATCACATCAGCGCCATTCTCCGACAGAGTGGTGCTCACACTGATATCACCTGTTTCACCACTGAATGCCAAACGGTATTTTGAGAAATGGTCATACCAAAGTTCTGTTACCTGGCAGTTGGGAGCCTTGAACAAGTCCTTATAGTCGAAGTTGATGAAAGCGTTGTTCCAATCGGGAGCATCAGTACGGCGTATGAACAGAGCCGCCGCACCCATAGCCACCACATCGCGCGATTCACACATGTTGAGGAATCCGCCGGCAAACAGACCTGTGCGCCAGTCGATGCTGTTCAGGTTCCATTCAGAGATGAACAACTTGATGTTCGGATTAGGTCCATCGGCAATCATCTGGGCGTAGCGGTCGTACTGCTGCCCGAGACGTATTGGTCCGGTAGCGTAACCATTCTGCTGCTCATAGTGGTGCAGACTCAGGTAGTCGAAATAACTGCCGCTGCGTTTGATGAACTGCTCGTCCTCACGGAAGCCACCGCAGGCGATGATTTTGATGGAAGGGTCAATCTCGCGCATCGCGCTACTGAAATCGCGGACACATTTCTCATAGCGGTCGATGCCCATCTTCCACATCTCATTGTCAATCTCCCAGTATTTCACGTTGTAGGGCTCGGGATGTCCGTTGGCTGCGCGTTTCGCACCCCATTCGTCGGTGGCAGGTGCGTTGCAGTAGCGCAGCCAGTGGAGTGCGTCCTGAAGGATGCTGTCGTACTCATCCGCTGGGCGTTCAAACTTGACGCTCACCACGATGATGGGTTCCGAACCCACCTCACGGCAGAAGCGTATGAACTCATCGGTGCCGAAGCAGTTCTGGTCATAGTCCATCCACATCCAATGCGCCCATCGCTCACGCTTCTCCTGCGGGCCGATGCCCCATTTCCAGTCGTACTGCGCAACGTATCCGCCGCCAGGCCAGCGCAGGCAGGTAGGATGCTGTTCTTTGACCGCCTTCAGGATGTCGGGACGGAATCCGCCCAGATTGAGACCGGTCTGGGTGGTCATGGTCACCATGTCCACCTGTACTGCGCCATCTTTCACAACGATGGCAAAATTGCCGTCACCACTGATTTGATTGACTCTGCCACCATTGAGTGAAATTCTGAAATTGCCCTTCTCGTCTCTCGCTTGAGGCTCAAGGGTGAAGTCGTATTTCTGCCAATCCTTGCTTACCTTGCCCAAAGACTGCCTTGCCACAAACTGGCCTTCTGAGTTTCGCAGTCCCACTATCAGCTCACCCTTGCCTTTGGCATATATCGAGCCAATATACTTCTCGCCGTAGATGATGTTCTGAGGTCCTTGGAAAAGGCCCACTTCGTCCTTTTTGCCAGCCGTGATTTCCTGAGAGTAGCGCATGCTGACAGCATCGTCCTTCACAAGACGGTATTTGCCGCCATCCCCGAAAGCGGTCCACTGCTGGGCAATCGCCGGAGTCTTCACATCACCGGGAGTGCCTTCAAACAGCACCTTGCCGTCCGTTGTGCTCAACTTGATGTTGCGGTAAGTGGCCTCGGTGTAATTCACCCAGAACGTCAGGAAATTACGGTCAGCCCGTTCCAGACCATCATAGCTGACCACCTCCTGGCCGTCCCAGAATACAGTAGCCTTGCTGCCACGGCTCTCCACACGCAATTTGTGCCACTGCTGCTCCTCATTCACCTGTTCTTTGGTGGCTGGCGCAGAAATCAATGGGGTGAGCATATTCATGCGGCGACCAGGACGTCCTCCGAAACCAGCCGATTCACGTTCTTCCATCTGGCAGATGGAGAAGTCGGCAGTGGGGCTCTGCTGCTGGAGTGCAGCGCGTGCGGCGGCCTCATTAGCAGCATCAATCTGCGACTGGGTCTGTGCCGGTGTGAAGGTGCGCGACTCATAATACGGGTCGTGTATGCGGACGAAATAAGGAGTTCCGTCACTTTTGTTGCGGAAAGCAAACCGAATGTCCATCAGTCCCCCACTCCATGCACGCCGAGCCAACTTGTATGAACGCCAGTTGACGTCCATGGTCAGGTTGAAGTCACAGGTCTCAAAGCTGTCGATTTTGAGTGGCTGTTCGTATCGTGTAGGTGAGTGCAGCACCATGTCATCGTCCATAAACCATCCGTCGAAGTAACCGTCACGTGAATGAATGCCCGGATACTGCTCAGGCTCAAATGAACGTTCTTGAATGAGTTCCTGCCAGACGCCATTGTTGGCACTGAAATAGATGTGCTCGAAGAGTTGTCCGTAGAGCATCTCGTCGATGATTCCGGAGGGCTGTTTGCTCTCCACTGTGATAGCATACTCACTTTGGGCTCTGGCAACAGTTCCAATCACCAGAAAAGCCAACAACAGGTTCTTTTTCATGCTTGTTAAGGGACTAAGGTTTCGGAAGTTAAAAAACGGAGTTAAATAGTGAGTTAAGCCAGCCGTTTAATTGTTTGAAAGTTGAGTCACATCATTTGATAAGGATGGATTTACCATTATAGATTCTGCGCCCATGTCCCTTGTGAGAGGGCAAACATCAGGGCAATCAACATGAATACATTCTTTTTCATTTATGTAATATAAAAATAATTGCTACTTGAATGAAACTGCAAAATTACTCATTTTTAAGATAAAAACAGCATTCTTTGTTTGTTTTTTGGGTTCCAAATACTATTTGACTTACCATTCAGCATGAAAAAGTGCTGGTGTCAAATGTTTCATAGTAAATGTTAAAATGATGGCATTTATGCAAAATCTGCATCAATATACACTCTAAAGTGCGTTTTTTGGGCATTTTTCCGTATTTCCATGCAATGTTATATGCAAAAATGTTTCATGGGTATGACATTAGGAAACATGGCATCGCCTAAAATGCTCACGCTCGGCATAGTTCAAGCAAGGTTAGATAAATTGCTCACGTTCGACAAACTGAATGCAAGCATTCGTTTGCATCAATGCTTTTGCCCTTACAGGGCGCCTATACCCGCCATTACCAACCCTGGGCGTTGCCCTGGGCTATTGGTTTATTGGCCCTTCAGGCCGTTCTATGGCTGTCTATGCCATTACCAACCCTGGGCGTTGCCCTGGGCTATTGGTTTATTGGCCTTTCAGGCCGTTCTATGGCTGTCTATTTTAAAATCTTTAAGAAGTTCAAAAATGACTGAGGACTGAAATCCTCTACTTGCAATAATCCATATATTAATGTCTGAAGTTTCGGTAGTTATAAAAAGGAGTTAAATAGGGAGTTAAGCAAGCAGTGCTGGCTGGAAGTTAAGCACTTTCGTGCCGGACAATTCAATGCTATTGTCCTGTGCATAGCACATAACTCCCAAGAGCGAAGCGATTTTACTTCCATTTTTACTTCCATTTTTACTTCCGAAAGTTGAATTAATGTTCATATTATGCGTAAACTTTATATGCGTAAACTTGTTTTAAACTAGAACAAAATCCAATTGGTAACTCGCACATGAATAATGTTTTACGTTGTTTTGCTAAAGTAAAACTTTAGCAAAACAACGTAAGTTTGATGAATTCATGAGAATTAAAAAAAAAGGACTAAAACGGTAAAAGACTCATGTGAATCTAAAAATTTTGTTTAATTTTGCAGTTTGAATATATTCTAAAAGAACATCCGAATGACAACATCACCATCTTCAACTCACTTTCTGGCACGGGCAGCGCTGATACTGCTCATCCCTGTATTCACTATGTCAACAGCATGGGCTCAGACAGAGACCATCGATTTCTCCTCCATGGGATTTGAGAACGGGCATGATGTCACCGACGACAACATCAACGGCGCCTATTGCACCATCTCTTTCGACTTAGGTTCCAATACTTACGGCACAACCCCCAAGTACTATGACAATGGCAGTGCCGTGCGCATCTACGGTGGCAACACCATGACACTGACAGCCACAGACGATTACCATATCGCATACGTGGACTTCACTTTCGATTCCGGTGGCAAAAGCAATCCTATCACCGCTTCGACCGGGACTTATGCCCACGGGCTTTGGACGGGCAATGCCACGGAAGTCACCTTCACAATCGAGGGAAACAGCGGTCACCGACGCGTAAGAGATTTGACTGTCATTTATTACAGTTCTATCGCTCCGCCTGTCATCAGCGGCACCACACCCTTTACGAGTAGCACCACAGTCAGCATCAGCGCAACTGAAGGAACCATCTATTACACGAAAGACGGGTCCATACCGACAGCTGTCAGTGAGAACGAATACAACGGGCCTTTCTCCATCAACGCGACCACAGTGGTGAAAGCCATCACCAAGTCGGGCGACAATTACAGCAACGTGAGCACCATCGTGTTCGAGAAAGAATTAGACATTTGGCAGGGCTCAGGCACCCAGATTGACCCCTACTTGATTCGCAACACTTCCGAACTCGACCTTCTGGCCACACGTGTCAAAGAGGGCGAAACCTACAGAGGCTTCTATTTCAAACTGGCCAACGACATCGCCTACGACTATTCCTCCGCATGGGACAATGTGACCAGCACGGAGGAAAACTTCGCCTGCATCGGTAATCACAATAAACCTTTCTGTGGCATCTTCGACGGCGACGGCCACACCATCAGCGGCATACGCGTCTGTCAGACCGATTCATACAACTGGGGCCTATTCCGTTATCTGGAATGGGCAGAGATCAAGAACCTCACCTTAACCGACTGCCGCTTCACAATAGGAGATTGTGGCGGTGCTATAGTCGGTTGTACCAGCATCGGCTCGAAAGTGGAGAACTGCCATGTGATGAGCGATGTGTGCATCCACGACAAGGGCTCTGGCAATTATCATGGCGGCATTGTGGGACGTCACTATATGGGCAATATCATCAACTGCACCAGTGGCGCGACGCTGAGCATTGATGCCGACAAGACGGTAGGCAATTATGGTGGAATCACGGGAAGAATAGAAAGCGGGCACCTCACCAACTGCCTTGCCTTGGGGTGCAAGTTCCCCGATGCCAGTTTCTTCAGCGGCAATGGCAGATTCTGCGGTGCCGTTGTGGGTTATAAAAACAATGGTACAGTCAATGGATGCCTTTACTATGACTGCACTTTTGGCAACTCATCAGCCACAACTGGAATTGCCGGAATCTCTTCAGGCCAGCCCAACGAAGCCTATCCCGCCTACACCCTTACAACAACCACAACAGGCATGACATTGCTCTATGACGGCGATGGCGACGAGCCCAACCCCGAGGTAGTAGAGTCTTATCCTTCCGGCCTGTCGTATAACGGTATATTCTATGCCGCAGAGGGTTCAGCGGTGAACTTCACCCCAGTGGTTGAGAACAACACAGTCTTAGACGTTACAGTAAGCAACGGCTCTCTGACCAATAACCATGACGGAACCTACACCCTGACCATGCCCTCCCAGAACGTCACCGTTTCCGCCACACTCGACTGGGCGGGTTCCGGCACAGCAGATGCCCCATACATCATCACAACCTGCCAACAACTCGACATCCTTGCCCAGCGCGTCAACAACGGCACAAGCGAATACGAGGACACATACTTCCTCTTAGACGCAGACCTGAACTACAATCCCACAACCGAATGGAACAGTTCCTCCAGCACAGAGAACAACTACACACCAGTGGGCAATTACGACCACTCTTTCCGTGGGCATTTCAACGGCAACGGCCACACCATCAGCGGCATCCGCATCTACTCCGACGGCAACGGAAACGCCGACAGCTACAAGGGTCTCTTCGGCATTATCGGCGGTAGCGGAAGCGTCAGCCGAGTCACTCTCAGCGACACCCGCATCACTGGATACAAAACCGTAGGCGGCATTGTAGGCCTCAACTACGGTACCGTGGAGTATTGCCACGCCACCAACACCGTGACCATCTGCGCCGTCCAAAGCAGTGCCAACAACCATGGTGGCATCGCAGGAGTCAACGACATGGGCACCGTCAATGGCTGCAGCAGTGCCGTCACGCTCACAGGTTCCGGTTCCAGGTCCTACGGAGGCATTGTGGGCTACAACAACACGCTGTCCACCAGCATGGGTCGTCCAGTCGTCAGCAACTGCGTCGTCATGGGCGTCAACGTTCCTACTCTGTCTTATTCTCGTCCCATCGTGGGCGAGGACAAAAACTCATGGGGCATACAATCGCGCAACTACTACATCGACTGCACTTCGCCTCTTGACGGCTCCACCAACATCTACCGTCTGAGCATCAACGGCAGTTACGCACCTCAGTTCGACCGCATCGAAGGCACCGAACTCAAGGACGCCGCCACCAGCATCACCATTTACAACGACGGCATCAGAATTGGCGACGTGGACTACTACACCGAAAGTGCCACGGTTTCTTTCAAAGAAGCCGATGTTTCCGAAAGTGGTTCCTTCGACTTTACCGTCACCAAAGACGGCACCGACCCGACAGCGTTCGTCGAAGTCACAGAGAACGGCGGTAATTACTCCTTCACCATGCCCGCTTCAGATGTCACCCTCAACGCCGTTTTTTGCCTCTTCCTGGCCGACAATGCAGACAACTGCCAGACCATAGGCGGCAACAGCGGCAAGCAGATAGCCGTTCAACTCACAGGCCGCACACTCTACAAGGACGGCGAATGGAACACCATCTGCCTGCCCTTCCCCATCGCCAGCTTCAGCGGCACACCGTTCGATGGAGCCACTGTCAAGACGCTCGAGACCTCATCGTTCGACACCAAGACCGGCACGCTGACCCTCAACTTCAGCAACGACATTGACGCTATCGAGGCAGGCAAACCATATATCGTCAAGTGGGAGGGCGATGGCAGCAGTACTATCACTTCCCCAGTATTCACCGATGTCGTGATACCAGACAGCTACAGCAGCGACGAGGCCATCGCCGAGGCTCTCGCCAACGCCAGCATTGAAACCGACCATGTCGTTTTCATCGGTACAGTCTCGCCCGTGACTCTCGAAGCCAACGACAGGAGCAGCCTCTACCTCAGCGGCGGCAGCACACTCTACTATCCCGCCGAAGATGTAGTCATCAACTCATGCCGTGCCTACTTCACGCTCAACGGCATCACCGCGGGAGACTTGGATGGCGAGGTCAACGCCTTCGTCCTCAACTTCGGAGACGAAACGACGAGCATTGAACATTCACCATTGACCATTGACCATGAAACCATTGAACATTCACCATTGACCATTGACCATGAGGCTGATGGTTGGTACACACTGGACGGCAGAAAACTTAGTGGCAAGCCGACAGCGAAAGGCATTTATATTAAGGACGGAAAGAAGTTTGTGATTAAGTAAGAGCAATCTGAATATTAATACGTGCATAGAGACGGGTTCGCCCGTCTCTATGCGTTTTTATGTGACTGCATCATGTCACCGAAGGAACCAACAACAGTTCTGCACTAAGTAGGGAGGACAAAGACTGAGGTAATCTACTTGTTGCGTTCCCGATAACGGGGCAGGAAGAAGTCTTCCACGAACTGGCGCAAGGCTTCCTGCGTCATTTTCGTGCCACCCTGTTCGAGTACTTGGCGGCCTTTGGGTGACTTAGCGCTGAACGCCACTTTGTACTCCTGTCCGTTAAGATGAGCCGTCAGCCGCATGGCACCATTGCTCATCTCCTTCCACTGGGCTTCCTCCACGTGAACATCCTCCAACATGAAGTTGAACACATTTGGCTTATAGCCATGCAATTTGGACAATAGGTTGGGCGACATTTCGGCTAAGTGACGTTCGATGATATCCTGCCAGTATTCGCCGACTCCATATTTGCTTGCGTATGAACGGAAGTTCAGAATGGCTTCCACACATTCTCTGACAATGCTGTCTGGCCTGTCAACCTTTGAAATGTGCGCAAAGGCGAGCATGTCATCCCTGGTAATAGCTGTACGTTTGCCATTCATGCTGAGATAGTGGTACTCGTCAAGCTTGTTCTTAGGATTGAAGCATGAGAAAGTCAAGTCGAAGGCCATGCGTCGAACACGGCATTGCCCCATCTGCCTGGCAGAGAGTCGGCAATGAAGGCAGGCAGTCCGCAGAAAATGTCGTCATTGGCCAGTCCATAGATGGGCAGCCGATTGCGTGGATCCTTGATGGATGCTGACAATGGAGCTATGTCAGTTCCAGCCTTCAAGAAGTCAGGATGGTATGTGAATACGGCTCTTTTCCGCCTGTCATCCCAATAGAGGCCACCGACCTCATTGCCCCAGAGAATGACTCTTACAATGTTATTTTGCATGTCTTACTCTTTTTCTCTTTCCTTGTTGTATCTTCTCCAACTCGTAGGGCGACACAGGTATTTCGGGAAGGACATCGTCCAAACCCTGCATGAAGCCAATGGCGCGTAGCAGTTCAATGAAAGTGCCCATGCTGATATTCCGCAACTTGCCATTCTCGAAATTCCGAATGGTGATGATGCTGACACCAGATTTCTCCGATACCTGCTTTTGTGTCAAATCACTACCTATGCGATAGTCCTTGAAGCGCCTGCCAAGCATCGCCACAATCTCTATCGCAAACATCTGTGATATTTCTTTTTCTCGAATCATGATGCAAAGATAAATATATTTTCTGTTATTGCAAAATATTATAGATAAAAGATAATATATTTACTGATATTATAATAATAAACGACAGAGACAGGATTCCAATTTCAATCGCTCCATCATTTATCTTACGCTGAAGTCTCCCGATTCAAGTGTGTTCTGTCCCAATACTGATAAAGTCAACATACAGAACAGAACAGTCATCATCATTGCTTTACAGGTCATTGGTAACTTGTAGGACATAATGGAAACGTTGGATTTCATCCGACGTTTTTTCGCCATGGCATAGTCCAAACCAGCTTGGCTCTGCTCATTTGTCTTAACGAAAACGTTCTTTTTCATACGTATCATAAAAGGTTAGTCATCTAATTGAATTAGTCATCTAATTGAATATGCAATATTACGAAAAAAAACGAGACCTCCGCATTTTTTCGTTTTATTATTTTCCGAATGCGAAAATATCTCGTTTTTTCTGTTCCCGGCAGAGTTAAGTATTATAGCTAAAGCGATGTCATGAAAGGCCGTACGTGGGAAAAATCACACTGCTTTAATCGGTTCCCCTCTATCATCAGGTAAAGAAGTCCCATGTCGTAGAAACGGAGGTCGAAATAGTCGTTGGTATCGCTATCCAATTGCAACAGCTGAATCCAGTCTTCTTGGAATGCGTCTTCCACTTCTTCCTCGTAAGGCTTGCCTAACAGACGGAAGCCCATATCCCGATCAGGTCCTTTGGAGAAAGTGATGGTATGAGGTGGTGTCATATCCTCCTCTTCAAAGGGGTTGAATCGTTTGAGCTGTTCTGGCTCCACATCTGCATAAATGACTTTGACGGCGTCTTCAGGCCATTCCCCCAGGCCATAAGGCTGTTTCACATCATAACCGAGGTAATAGTCTATCTCACCAAAGAAATATAGCATTCCCTTCTTGGGCAACCACTCGTTGCTTGGCAGTTCCCGACAATTAATCTGGCAGATAAACTGCATGGGATACTCATTGCCTTCATCGTCAGTGGTCAGAGGATACAGATCTGGCGACGGCAGTTGTGGCGCGTCCCAAAAGTAACTGCTTCCCAAGGGTAGTTCACCGTCATGATATGTCAGTTGAATATCTATTCCCATTGTCAATTATCAATCAAACATTACTCTTGGATTCATCATTTTAGGCGATCGCCATGTTATGCCGTATTGTTCAAGAATGGCCCGCTTGGCAGCCCAGTAGCGGAAGCAGAACCCCATGGGACGGGACTCATCCTTCAACTCATCGTAAAGTTTACGCTCCACCTCATCAATCACAGAGAGATAGGCCTCGCTGTCCTCAACAGGGTCGTACTTAAGAGTGGGATGATCTATTCGGTGCAAATAATTCTCACAGTCTTCTGTATCCTGTCCGGCCGCAGTAGCATAGCGGAGTGCTTGTTGGAAGGCATCTTTTGCCTGCATTCGTCGTTCATTGGTGTAGAAGCAAGTACCTATATTATAATAGGTGTTGTATTTCCATTGTGCATTATCTTCCGTATCAGGTTGTTGACGAAGGATTTCTTCAGTCTTTACAAGCAGTGGTGTAGCCAGCCAGCCCTGCTCTTCCTTGATGTAGTTCTCGGCCAGTTTCGTCAGAGCGATTGTATAATCGCTTAGCGTATCAAGAACAGGATTCTGCTCCCAGATCCGTTGGGTAATATCCACAAGTGGAATTAGCAATTGGATAAAATCCTTAGTAGTCAGATCATTGAAGTGATTACCAATAAAATCTGACAACAAAGAGAGTTTATCCTCGTCAAGAGTCAATTCTTCGGTCTGTTTCAAAATACTCTGGATATCCATATTTGTCATATTGGTAAAAGGGGTTAAAAACATTGGGATAGAACAATGCAAAAATAGAAAAAATATAGAATAAACGAGAAATCGACGAAAATAAAATGTGATTTATTTGTCAAATCGTTTGAATTTTGATACCTACGCCTGAGAAATCGAATCACAACGACAAATCCTAACAGCTATTCTATGCAAAACACTATTCTAACCTGCAAAGGCTATCAATCCACCAACCTACAATTTCATTATTCATATCAACCTTAACATTCATCATCATGAAAAAACGACTTTTGCCATTCGAGATTACAGAAGCCAACAACAAACTGCTCTACCTCGGAAACGACAATCAGGTGTACTATCCTTCCGCGGCCATGACCATCAACGCCTTCCGCGCCTACTTCGAATTGCAGGGCGACCTCGTCTGCGGTGAGCCGTCGTCAACAGATAACGGCATCAACGCCTTCGTGCTCAACTTCGGCGACGAAACGACGAGCATTGACCATTTACCATTGACCATTGACCATGAAACCATTGAACATTCACCATTGAACATTGACCATTGACCATTTACCATTGACCATTGACCATTGACCATTCTGATGGTGCGTGGTATTCCATCGACGGACGCAAGCTCCATGCTAAGCCCACGCAGAAGGGACTTTATATTCACAATGGCAAGAAAATTGTCATTCACTGATTATTTAATTTTTACAGGCAATAATATACTACTTGACACGAAATGTTGATATATGATAATGAGCAGTCATAATATTGACTGCTCATTATTGTTTATAATTTATAGGAATTTCTCAAAATGTTTTCCGTATAATTGTGCCCTTCTCAGTCTTCTTGAACGGCTGGTTCTCTTTGATTGAATAGACTCGTTTATCAGTTTGTCACACATCAATCGGTACTGTTCATATCTTTTACAACGTTTGTTAATCAAATCATTGAACTTATTAATAGCCTCATTAAAGATATCAAATGGTATGTTGAAAGACATTTGCAAACAGACAATATATCTTGTATTCTTTGTAATGAACATCTGTATCAACATAATTATATTCATTAAAGGCAACATAAACACTGATATTGATTTCGGCATCATCTTGTATGAAGTTGTTGCCATTAGCATTGTGGTCAGTCAATCGAAATGCCATTTTACCATTTGGTGTGTCATATACAGCGTAGTCAGAACGTCCTTCAAGATTTAGAGAGAGAAGTTTCCTTAAACCTTGCCGAATTTGGGCAAATGTACCATTATAATTAATTAAAAAATCTCCGTTGAAGAATTTTTTCAATTTATTTTTGGCACTTTGAGTAGTATTTCGTATTTTTGTAGACAAATCAGATTCATCCAAGGCTTGAAGGGTATCGGTAGGGTTACTCAAGATAGAATGAATAACATCACCTGAGAAATTTTCCGACAGACTTGACCCGAAATTTCGTTGAAGGTGATTTTTAATTTTATCAATCTGCATATAACTATTTTTCTATATAAATATCAGTAAGAATAAAAAAATGCAGATAAAGGAAATAACCAGTTATGAGATTTATTTTTACAACAATGTTGTTGTGCTCATTATCCCTTCTGGTTGATGCACAACAAATATTGGATTTGAGTGGAACGTGGAGTGTCATTGCTGGACAAGAGCGTTCTGTCATTATGTTGCCCAATACGCTCGACGGTGCAAACATAG
>Ga0247609_10003721_pt1 | contig 15374 bp, 20 predicted proteins | sample 172DNAGHGlowgp2_FD_193487 | JGI IMG/M metagenome (GOLD analysis project Ga0247609, IMG submission 193487) | Sheep rumen microbial communities from Palmerston North, Manawatu-Wanganui, New Zealand - 1728 DNA GHGlow gp2 | ecosystem: Host-associated > Mammals > Digestive system > Stomach > Rumen ...
CTGAAAAGTTTTAATTTGAGGCATAATTCTTTCGTCTCTGCTATTCATTAAGAATAACCTCCTTAAAATTTTAAGATAATATTATATTACATTATTATAGTATATACCTGAAACGAAGTTTACTTATAAATACTTTCTCAATCTATTGTCAGGTCCAACAGTTTCTTTTGGTATATTATATTCTTTCATCTTTCGTATAATATTTCTAGCAAGCTCTTCTTCGTATTCTGGTTCCACTTTATTGAACATACGGACAGCAGCTAAAACATGAGCTCTATCATGTAACGGGTATCTTCTTTGCGAAGGTAATCCAAACTCACTATCCGGCAATTGATGTCTTTCTTTAGCATGTAATTTTGCTTCAGTAAAACTAGTAAATGATTTAAAGTATGCCATAATAATCACCCTTAATCTACTACCATAAGATCGTCGTATATTAATTGTATAACTGTTCGATAATTCTCATAAGACATACATAATATTTGTAATTGTATTCTATGAAATACACTAACCATATCTATCATAAACATAATAGAATCTGATAATATTTTATAGTTATGTGTAGCAACTGAAGTAATGGCGTCTTTTTCTTCTTTAGAAGCTTTAAACTTTTCTAATACTTGTAAATCTTCATTATACTCTTTAGTACATTGATCATGTATATCTGTTAATAATCTTCTAATTTCTCCATATCTCTTTTTATGTTCAGATAACATAGTCATCATATCTTTATTCATATCATCATATAAATCTACATATTCTTTAGCTTGATAATTAGTATCTGGTTTAAAGTAATAATCTATATGTTCAAACATATCTTCCATAAGATTTTCTCTTGATCTATATGGTTTATTAAATTTTTGAAATAACTCATCATCTTGTAAAGGATCTAATTCTTTCCAAGCTTTCTTATAAGGAGTTATAGCTTTAATATATTCTTCTTGTGTAGGAAGTGTAGTAGTTTTAAATCCTACTCCTTTTGAAGCATATAACTCTTTCCCTAAAACTGGTGATTTCTTATACATCTTCTTTATTATAAAAATTTGATCTTGAGTTTTCTTAATATATTTTAAAAGAGTCTTAGAATTATCAGTAACTTTACTTTGTAATATATCACTAACAGCACCAGAAAATATATGTAACTTTCTAGATGCTAATTGAGATACAGTTAAATCTTTTAATATAACTTTTTTGCCTCTAATCTTTTCCATAATTTTTCTTTGTACATTTAGAAAAGTTTCATGAGCATCAACTACAGCAGAAGATAACTTTTCTACATTATCATTATATATATCTTTTACAGAACTTGCTTCTTGTATATATTCTCTGATACTAGAAGATTCATTTAACACAATGGAAAGTGGGTTAAACACATATACCTCTCCTTTCTGTCTTACCTAAATGTGCCAAAGATAAAAAAAGAAGGCAGAAACAAGTCTGCCAATAAATTATAAGAACCCTTAATTTATTAATTCCAATCTTCGTCTTCTTTATACTTCTTAGCCAATTCTTCGTCTCGTAATGCTTCAAAAGAATATCCTATCAACCCTTTAATACCTTCGTCGAAAATATCAAACAACCCTAACTCAGACTTATGCTCTTCGATCCATGCACGAGCTTCAGCATTTTCCATAACCTCTTTTGAGAATGACAACATGAACAAACTCCTCCTTAAAATTAAAAAAGTAAAAGAATTATTTAAAGAACATACTAGTATTACATTTATATAGTATATTTATGAAATCAAATTTGATATGCATCTTTTTTAAGAGTTTTATAAATTTTGTAATCTACAACTCCCATAGATATATATCCAATTATTTGAATTAATAGTGCAGCTTCTAAGCCTAAATTAATAACCAGAATCAAAGCAGCACCAATAAAGCGTCCAACTCTGTCAAATTTCCCAACTTTATTGCAAAAAGCTGTTAAATCTGTAGAATGGATCAACTGGTTAAACAAATCTTTCATGATAGTGGCCCACAGAAAATTGAAAAACGCTTCTACTGAGGCTAATATCAAAAACCTCACTCTTGGGTCAAACAGTCCCGAGATGTTGGCTATCATGAAGCAGATACATCCTCCCACAACGATTGGAAGAAAGTACAGTCTCGCTTTTTTCAGGTTTACTGGAGAGTCATCTTTATCTCTCTTATCAATGTAAAAGAAGATGAAAATTGAAATGATCTCGCTCGTAAACATGACGATCTTGTAAAAATCTGCACTAATCGCCTGAATCATAGCGACGTGAATTACAGGCGACGTAAATGACATTATAACACCCATTATAAAATTAATTTGGATATTTAATGTTTTCATGCGTTCTAGGTTTTCCATTACAAATCCTCCGTATCACAGATAGAAAACAAAAAATAACCCTACCCTTATAGGGTAGGGTTAATAATACTATTGTGGGAGGTGAAGCTTTAGCTTTCTACCTGAACCCCCACAAACCTCAAGTCAAACCCCTCAGGGAGTGAGGTTGCTCCCTCAGGGAGTCGCCCGCCGTAAAGCTGGGCGACTATCAAAAGATCGCCAGGTTCCAGATGAATCGAAATCCGCTGGGCCGGAACCTCGAAGCCCAACATATCGGCCACGACTGCTGCCGTATCCGCGTGGCCGACCGCGGATACGACTTCAACCTGATCTTCCCAGAAGTGCCGCACCGAGGCGACACTCATCGGGTATATTTCAACCCGATGAGCCGCCTCGGGGGACAACATCTGCAACGAGAACGCGGCGGAGATGAAAACACGTGCCATTATAATGACCTCCTTAAACAGAAGTTAACATTCGCCTATGCAGTTTATATACACAGGTTTTCTCATCTATATAGTATATTTTTATATATAGAGAGTTTTACATTTTATATCTAATAAGTATACCCAACTTCTCATCTTCACTAGGTCTAATATAAGGTTTTATATCCAATTTACCTATACCATTAACAACTTTAAATAACAGTTTTCTAATTCTACTCATCAACCAAATCGAATAATAAGGCTGCATAGGAATAAACAGATCAAAAGATTCTATTTGTTTATTTACAATTTTAATCAGTTTATCTTCAAAATTATTTCTAATAATTTCCCTATATTGTCTCCAGATAATTTTCATGGGCTTATCCAATTTGGAAGTTTTAAATTCATTTTTAACTTTTGCCATTTATATCATCCTTTCTTAAACGTACGTATTGTACCTTGATAACCACATTTAGGGCATCTCATGGGATAAGTTTTAGAATACTTTTCTTCTCTATAATATTTAATACCCAATATAATAGTGACAATAATACTTAATATAACCCATATAACTACAAGCTCATATAACATAAAATCACCCCTTATATTTATTCATAAATATAGTATATCCTTAAATTTTAATTTACCCTTATGATTTTATTTAGAACAAAACTAAGCAGGAGGAGTTTTACTCCTCCTGTTAGTGTTTATATTTTGACAGTTACCGGATAATTTTTAATAGTAGAATCTATCACTGTACCTCTATCTAATACAATATCCATATATTCTTCAGGTGTTAAATTGTATTTAGGCATTTGAGAATACTTTAATACAACATAATTCCCTAAAGGATTGTTATTAGATTCTTGATATTTGACTTGTTCTTGTAAATAGTATTTTATCATATCTTTTTCTGTTTTATGTTCTTTTACACCTTGTATACTTCTCCAAGAAGATTCAAAACTATATATTTTAGAATCTAATTTATATCCTAACCATGTATGAGTAGGCATATCTCCATCTCGATCTATATGCTGCATATAATACATAGAATATGTATTATCTTCTTTTAGTTTATATTTCGTTAATTTCATTTCTAATTCATTAGTAAAGTAATATGCCTCATATTCTACATAATCCCAACATACCCCAGTTTGATATTTAGAAAAATCTTCAGGAGATATAGTTTTATACTTACTAAACTCTAGATCGTAACCTATATAAGGTTTACCATCTATTATAATACCATAATTATATTTATTCAGCATTTTATTAAACATTAGAATCCTATCTTGTTTAGATACTTTCTTATTACTTCTATATAGCTTTGTAATCAAAGCTAAGTCATTTTGCTTTTTATAAGCTTTGAGTGCATTAGACGTATTCATTGTTCAAAAACTCCATATTAATACCAAGAGATTCTTGTAGATAAAGATTTTTGTAACGTGCAATAGCCATTTGATGCGGTTCTGATAAATTTGAAATCGGAACCCACGTAGCATTATCTACAAATTTATCCCTATCTACTACCTTAACATATCCTTTATAATCTTTCTTTTTTGTTGCTACACAGATAAACGAAATAGATCCAAAATATGCTATACTTTTTGTTTTAAATTCTAATGTCCATGCTAGTCCTGTATAAATTATATCTTTAGGTATAACTCTGGCTTCTTCTTCACATTCTCTTTTTGCTCCATCTGCTATAGATTCATTTGGATCTATACCTCCTCCAGGACAACTATACCCCATTTCACCTCTATTGCTAAGAGGATCTATCAAGGCTTTATCCCCATCTATAATTATAACTTCACAACGTGGTCTAAATTTATGCCCTTTTATATCTATAACAGGTTGTGGCACCCCAGCTCTTATATTTGGAAAAGATTTATAATATACTTTCTTTAACCATTCTTTTTCATCGGCTTCAAATACTTCTAAAAATTTATCATCACTTTCAGTACTATATATTATTTTTCCTGTTTTAGGATCATATCCAGCTTCAATTAATCTTAATTTATATAATTCTTCTTTATTAGGTTTTCTCATCCAAACACCAACTTCCTCATTAAAATATGCCCCAGGAATATTTTGAGTTATATTGCCCGACTCATGAGGTATATATATAGCTGAATTTTCAGTAATCATCTGATTTTGATAAATATCGCATAATTCTTTATGAGTAAACGTATGTTGTATGTTGGCCGATTCTTTTAACCAACTCAAATCATCACCGGGTTTAATTTCTCCACTATCTATTTTAGGCAAAACTTTATCTCTCATTTCTTTTCGTTTATCCATGTCTATAAAAAGATCTGCCCAAGACCCAATTCTATTGAGTCTATGAGGCTTTGATTTTTTAATTTTCTGAAACTCTTTCTCATCTATTTGATCAGTTACTAAGGAATCTAAGAGTTCATCAGTTATAACAATATCATCTCTTTTAATTGTTTTAGGAACCCCAGAATATACATACTCTGGTAATGTGTTAGTCGTTCCAATCATATTTAATTTATCATCTATAGGTACCTTTAACGTGTAAACATATACTGTGTCACCTCTTACTAAATCTTTAACCTTTTGAAAATTTTGCTTATCAGCTAAAACTATAGGTTTATAATGCATAAAACCATCTTTTTCAATCCAAGCACAAAAACTATATTTAATCCCATTTTCTTCACACTTTTCTTTAACATAATTACCCACAACATAAGATAAAGCTAAATCATATTGTCTTAACATAAAAACGACCCATGACGGATCTCTAAGTTTATTACCTGCAGAAAAAGAGATTGGTTTTACTTTATCAAATTTATGACTTGATCCATGATACATAATTAATTCTGGTACAAAAGATTCATGTATCTCTTCATATTCTTGATTCATGACAGCTTGTCTTGCACTATTAATTTCAGGCACTCTATACCTATACATAGAAAAATAATTTGAATTGAGTATATGATCTAAAATAAACCCTATATCATGACCCTTATTTAAAGTTCTTTGTATTTTCCTATATGAACTTTTTGCTATACTAGTCCCTTTAATAATAATAGGAAATTCTGCTAATTCTTTCATATGAATAAGTGATGCAGCAACATCGCTACCAGCAATAACGACTCTATTTTCATCTAAATCATCTCTCTCAAAACATAACCAATGTATATATTTATCTAGTATTTTAACTTTTTTCTTATTTTGAGGATGATCTTTAAAATTAAGCATTAAAGTTGGAGTTAAATTATTTTCTTTCAAAAACTTATAAAGATATTTGTCATTTTCTTGTATATAGTTCCAATTAGCTTTTTGAGGCTTCAAAAGACCAAAAGAAAGCACATCAATTTCTACATAATAAGCATTAAATTTTTCTGCTATCTTTTTAGCTAGGGTAGATTTGCCTGATCCCGAAATAGAAGTTATTAATACTGATTTATATTCTCCTGATTTCCATTTATTATAATTAATATATACATCATCATCTGAGAATAATATAGGTTGCGGTTTATAACCATATGATTCATCTAGTTCTTCATATTCTTGGTCCATTACTGATTTCCTAGCATTATCAACTTCAGGATACATCTTACTATATTGAGATACATATGTACCATCAAATACTCTTTTAAGAATATACCAAATATCATCTCCTTGATCAAGTGTTCTATTCATTCTTCTAAATAAGCTTTTAGCAAGACTAGTTCCTTTGATAATAATAGGAAGGTTAGATAATTCTTTTATATTTGTTAAAGAGATTGCTACATCTCCGCCCTCTATAACTACTCTATTAGTATCTAAATCATCTCTTTCAAAGCATAACCAATATATATATTTATCAATAATTGTACTCTTTTTAGGATCTTGATAGTTTTTAAATTGTTGCATAATAGTAGGAGGAAAATTATTTTCTTTCAAAAACTTATAAAGATATTTATCATTTTTTTGTATATACTCCCAATTAGCTCGCTGAGGTTTTAATATACCAATTTTAAATGAAATCACATCAATTTCTACATAATATGCATTAAATTTATCTGCTAATTTTTTTGAAAGCGACGATTTACCCCCACCACTTAACCCAGTTACTAGTAATGAAGTACATTCACCTGATTTCCATTTATTATAATTAATATATACATCATCATCTGAGAATACTATAGGATGTGGTTTATATCCCATTGCTTCCATTATCAAAGGAAGATCGTTTTCCTCTCTTTCTTCATAATCATCCATATTAACATCTCCCATAATTTTCTCTCTTACTTTATTATGCTGATCTGTCATTTTCTTGTATTTAGTACACCATTTCATCCACCATAATAAATTATCTATTGGATCTCTGCCAGGATGATCTCTATGAAATTCTCTCCAAGACATCCTAGCCATTGATTTCAACATGGATGTACCTTTAAATACCATTGGATATGTTTTTCTCATATCGTCATTATCATATAAAATTTTTTCTAATGCACCTTCAATAACCATTCTTTCAGGTTGTTTTAATAACCAATATATAAACTTTTCAAATTCTTCTTTTCGTTCTTCTGGTTCCATTTTTGCAATATTATGTCTATCACCTTTAGTAAATTCAGTTTTAAAATATTTATAAATATATGGATGGTCTCTCTTTATTTCTTCATCTGTATAATAGATATTACCTCTAAATTTATCTAACTCTATGCAAGGACAATTAAATCTTTGAGCTAATTCGCGTGATAAGGTACTTTTACCAGAACCTGATAACCCCGGTATAAGTAACTTATTTATTTCACCAGTTCTAAACTTATCAAATCTAATATACACATCTTTATTCGACATTAACATATTGATATGATAATCCTCATTGAATACCATGTTAAATCTCCTTTCATAAAAAAGATAAAGAGACAAGCTCATTACGAGCTTGTCCCCAGTAATTTTACACATTAATTTCAAACTAAATTAATCTCATTTGGTGTGTCGAAAATCTTTGTGTAATCGCACACAAGGCCTGCAAAAGACAGAGTCAATATCCCTATTCTCCTGTATAATATCTGGTAGTATCGTAGAGTTTGAATACATTAATTGACCATTAAGATAAAATTCTAGTTTACCACCATCTATCACAACAGCTAAATGATAAAGATAATCTTGTATCATAGTTGTGGTGAATAACTCATCATCACCCTTCTTGAGAGTTACGGTACCTGGGTCAAAGCATACGAATAAATCAGGATTAGAAGTTAACTGCATATAATCAGACTGATCTGTTGTTAGCGAATTTGCCACCCATGCTGTAAAAGTCATTGGAGCAATAAAAGAAGAAGCATGAGGTATAGAACTTATATGGGCAACATAACTATCATTACTAGCATTATCAAATAATGTTTTATCTGATGAGAGGTTTGGTCCATGAAATTTAGGTTTATCTTGCATCAAACATTCCCCTTTCATAAAAAAGATAAAGAGACAAGCTCATTACTAGCTCGTCCCCAGTAATTTTACACATTAAGTTTTAAACTAAGTAAATCTTGGATAGTGTACATTTGTCTAGCATTTTTATCAAATGTTATGTATAGGTCTTTAAAATATGCTAGGTACTTATTATAGACTAAATTAAACTCTTCTTCATTTTGTCGTATACCTATTCCGATAAGTCTTCCTGTAGTAAATAGAAATTCCCCGATTAAGAATAGGCTACCAAATGTTAAAGATACAATAATTCTAATATCTTCTACAATAATCTTTTTGTTAAACCTAAGTACAGCTACAAACAACTGTAATAAAATCATTACAATTACTTTCCACATAAGACCAATAGTCTTACATACATTGATAAAAATGACAGACATAAAAACCACATCCTTTAATTATTTCCATCCTTGGTATATTTATGTTAGTTCTTTTTTCCAATTATAAATTCCAAAACCATATACCAATGTTCCTATTACTATAACAGTAATAGTATCGGATACTGTATCCTGCCAATAAAACAAAGTAGCAAGAATCAATAACACCCATCCATCTATAGTTTTAAAAGCTAGAAAAGCTAACCCCTCTAAAGTTAATATCTGAAATATAACTTCATTGACCGTAAGTATATTATCAGCTGGAGATAAGAAACATGATCCAAATGCAATTAAAGTAGCACCAAAACAAATATACTTTTCTTTTGTATGACTAAATCCAAATTCAGAATGTTTCCATGTAAAACTTAAAGCAGTTACACTAATATATATGACTATCAACGCTATTATATCAAACTTATCTATATAAATAGAATAGATAAACCAACTAGTTTGCGCTGCGAATAAAAAGAACCAACTATAATACTTCTTTAATACCAAACTTAATATAAAGAATATACTCAATATTTGAGTAACCCCTACCATTACAGATGCTAATCCTACATCAGTCATTTTTCTTCTCCTTTCCATCTCTTCTATCTATTTCATTACATATAAAATTAATACCTTCTTCTATATCTAAATCTAATAATTCTCCTATACCATGTATAGCTAAAATAGTATGTGCTAAATAGTTTCTTACAATTTTCTTTGGTGCATCAGTATTGCATTTAGAAAAAGCTTCACTTAGATTTTTAAATACTACACAAAATGCTTCTTCAACTTTAAGAATTTCTTGTAGTTTTTCTCTGTACTCTTTTTCATTCATATTACATACCTCCTAAAAGAATTATAAAGGTGAGGCAATATTGCCTCACCTTGTTAGATATACTTACTTAAAACTTTGCACAAAACTTGAATACTCCTTTTTAGTAGCAGTAGAAAGAGACTTAAGTTTTATTTCTTTTTTAATGCCCACATCATCATTGGCAATATAGTAAGTCTTATCTTCAATAAGCAACTTACCAACAACAGTAGAACCATCATACATCTTTCCTTTGTACATCGGAGTTTTAGCCATAAGTATATCCTCCTATACTTAACAAAATTCGTATACAATTATATAGTATATACTTAAACCTGAATTTACTCTGCAGAGTTAATAAAAGGCAAAGTACTTCTTGATATTTCATAATCAACCCAAGTACTATTAGGCTCAACATCTTTAGGTTTATTAGAATATACAAGAAGAATATCAAATTCAAGCTGTTCTTTCAGTCTATCATATTCTTCTGAAGAAATAACTTCTTTATCTTTAAGATATCCAATTCTATTATAAGATACTAACAGTCTTTCCATAGTATCGTTATAGGGTTTACGACTTTCAGTTTTATAGTTTTGTTTAATATCACTGATTATCTTTTTAATGGTTTCTAAAATTACATCAAGACTAATTTCTTTCTTAGTCATAATAGCATCTTTTCTAATATTTCTATATTCAATGGCTCTACGATCTTCAATCAAATTTTTATCAGCTTTGGCAAAATCAGTACCACCATTATTTTCTCTATCACCAATAACCAAAGCAGAATGTCTATTAACTTTAGATTTTTCAAATTCTTCTTTAGATTTAGCTCTATAATGATTAAGAATCAAATTAGGTTTAGAATCTTCTAAACGTTGATCAATACCAGTATGAGGTTTATTCAACATCAAATATCTATTTTTAGGAGAGAATCCTTCTAATTTATGAGGGGAAACAGGACAACCTTTAACCATTCTAGGATTCATTATATATTTTGCAACACGTTTAAAGATTGAATCTCTCTTCGGGCATCTATCTAAAACAGGAGTAGAATAATCAGCTTTTTCTGCACCATTAGTACCATAGATAGCCCATGTTAATCCAACAGCCTGCAAAAAAGGTCTATTATCATTTTCTAGCATTTTGTCAATGATTGACGGAATATCATCATCAGTATGATAAGGCACAATAAATTCATCAACATCAACCATCGTAAAGTATCTTGAAGTATATCTAGCTTTTTCGATAGCATCAGCCATCATAGGTTTTTGCATTTCTTTACCAGGCCACATAATATATTCTACAATTCCTTGATCAATATAATCTTGAATTGCTTCTTTTTGATTATCGGTACTATCATTATCATAGATAAAGAAATGATCAACACCAGCATGTAAATAATATTCTACCCATTCTCTAATATAATGACCCTCATCTTTTGCTATAAGACCAATTGAAAAATTGTATAAAAATAACTCTTTCTCAACAGTTGTCATTTGAATACCATCCTTTCCTACAGTAATAAGATCAGCTTTAATATTCTTTAATAAAAGTGGCAAAATAAAGCTATTAACTGTTTTATTATATTTATTACAAAGTTGATATAGATCTTTTAACGATATATCTGATATATATAGATGTAATTTATCCAATAATCTATATAACTCTCTTCGTATAAGAGTATATAACATATCAGATTTATCTTTCAATATGTCTTGAGATTTAAATATATTATGAAGTTCTTGAATCCAAGCAAAAAACCCTGATATGTATTTCTCAATAAACTTCTGCTTAGATTCTATGCTATGCGTTATAGAATGAGGATTTATTCTATAATACCAAAGAGCTTCTGGTATACGTACAAACCTTTTAACTTGGGCTAAAAGTATTATAGTCCATAATTGATCATCTGATAAAGCTATATTAGGAGCACTGATATTATAATCAATTAAATATTGTCTTCTAACCAACTTAGCAGCAGGTTCATTGTGTATATTATTTCTCTTTAACGAATAGAAAAAAAGTGATAAAACTTTATTAGGATCATCTAGTATAAACATACTTTTGTCTTCTATTCCTTCATCTCTACATTTTATTCCAACAGAGTCAAGCTGCATTTTTATATTGTTTGATAGATCTACTGTATACTTTTTACCACAATATACCACATCTGCATCATATTCTTTAGCATTCTTATACATGATCTCTAATGCTTTAGGAACTAAATAATCATCAGCATCAAAAAAATATACATATTCTCCTTTAGCTTGTTTCAATCCTATACTTCTAGGTATTTTAGCCATTCCACTATTCTTATCTGTCTTAAGTAAAGTAAGTTTATTATTGAATTTAGGAATATATGATTGTATAATAGAATATGTTTTATCAGTAGAACAATCATCTACTACTATAACTTCATAATCAGTAAATGTTTGATTAAGTATACTATCTAAACATTTTTTAATATACTTTTCTACATTATATGCAGGTATTATAATAGATATAGATGGCATAATAGATTAGTCCTTTCTTATAGTCTATATTACAAAAAAAAAAGAATCTACCTTATACAGGTAGAATAGAAACTTTCTTATTTTTTAATATGTCGAAAGATAATCTTTTAAGCTAAGTTCCCAATTAATCTTAGCATTCGTAGTCTTTAGCCCATGGTTTTCTAAATAAGTTATAACATTATCTAATCTTTCTCTAGTAAGCCTGTACCAGTCATAGCTTAATTCTAAAATCTCTGACGTATATTCTCTAAGATCTAAAACAACTTCATCCTCAATAAGTATTTTACCAAAGGGTCTATTAGTCATAATATAATCTGGTATAGTTTTTTCTGTTAATCTTCTAACTTTAAGAATATCTACTTCTGTAAAAGGAGATGCTAGAGAGAGATCTAGACAATCTGAAAACCCTAAAATATTACTATCATCTGTTTTTTGAATTTTATCCTTCACTACTAAAACCCATTCTTTAGGATCAGCTAAATGACCGATTCTAAGAGAAGGTAAAGGACCAAGTTTTTGTGCCCAATTCCATACTTTAGAAAATTTCATATTAATCATCCTTTCAGCTATTATACTACACTTATATAGTATATAACTAAAAAGAAGTTTAATATAAATCATATCCTAAATCTCTCAATTATATAATTGAAGAGTTTATTATATTAGGCTCTATACCAATCGGAATTTTTTCTATTATCCATTGAATTCCAAGCTTGTCCTTTATACTTATTGTATAATGCTTCTCCAGCCATTTGTCCTAACAAAGCTCCATTTAAAGATCCCATAACTGAATCCTTACCATACTTCTTAGCAGTATAATGACCTATAGCACTACCAGCCATATGACCCGCTAATCTAGCACCAAACCGTCCTTTATTATGTTTCCAGTAATCTTTTATTCTTTCCCATTTGGTTTGTTTTTTTCCAAATATCTTAGGAAGAAAAGTTCCTTCTGATAAAACATAATTACTGTTTAAAATATCCATTTTTGTATCACGCCTTTGAATTAACAGCATTTTGTAACCTTCTCATCAATGCATCAATAATTCCCAAAATTGTAGAAGCTATTTTTTGGAAAATTGAAGCTTGACCCTTATCTCTAGCAGCTCTTGCTCTAGCAAGATATTTTTGATATATAGATCTAAGAGAAGCAATTTTCTTAGCTAACCAAGTTCTAGGTTTATTTTTAGCTTCCCATGCGACTCTTTTCCTATAATCTACAAACTTTTTAAGTGCTAATCCTGCACCACCAACAGCTATAGCAGTTCCAGCCACAGTTTTCTTATTTTTCCACAAGGCATTTCCGACTCCAGAAATTCCATTTTCCTCCCAACCTTGGGAGACATCCTGACCAAGATTTTTATAAGATGTTTTAATATTATTAGGGGCATTTTTTATAAAATTAAGACCCTTTTGCAAAGTAGTTTGTTTAGAACCATTAGTAGAAGGTGATTGTTGTTTAGGAGGTGTTTCCGCAGCTTTACCTTTCTTATCTTCTAAAGGAATATTCGTTTTTGGCGTTCCATCAGCATTAAACATCCAAGGTGCATTTGTTCTTCGTGTTTTCTCATCTTGTAGCTCATTTGCTATTCTATTTCTAACAGCAGAATATTCAGCAGCTGCTTGTGCATTAGTTGCATTACGCTCACCGCGTTGATGTAATATATTATGCAAAGTATCTGCATTATTTTCTAATAAATAGTCTAACCATTCTTCATCTCCAGATTCTGCAAAAGCATCTATACACGCTTCACAGAACTGATATGCAATAGAATCTTCAGAAATAGGAAGTAATTCAAAATTTATATTTGATTCCATAAGAAAAGGATTTGCTAATAGGTCATATTCTGGCAAAGCAATTGATAAATTATCCAGATTATGAGATTCTGCTAAGGTGTCTACAATAGATTCTATAGATGAACCAGTAGAAGAGAATTGTTTAATATAGTCAAAATGAACAAAATTTTGTTCATTTAAAGAAATAATAGGAATTTGATATGGAGAAATTAGACTTTCTTCTTCTGTCAAGTAGACTTGTTCGTCTAAATAATCTAATATATCATAATATGAATCCCTATTTTCATCAATACTATAAAGCATATTATTCCTCCTCCTTAAGACGATATTTTTTTAAGTAATTTATTGATAATATTTAAAATATTTGCACATATTCTTTTAATCAAATTTTGTTCCTTAGGTGAAGACCCTTGTAAACGTTTTTGATATTTATAGAATAATTTTCTCAATGCAGCTATCTTTTTTGCAATTATTGGTTTAGATTTATCTTTATACTTATTGTATATAAATGCTCCACCAGCGGTCAAAATAGGCAAAGCTTTAGAAAATCGTTTTGTATTTTTATGATTCCAAAAAGCTATTGCTTTTACTTTATCTATTTGACGTGTACCATATCTACTAGGCATACCTTCATCGCCAGTAGCTTTATTAATTTTATCTATGGCATTCACTGCTGAAAAAGGATTAGAATATTGGTTAGTAGCTTGCACAATTTGTTCAAACTGATTAGGCTCAGCTTCTTCTATCAGGTACATATAATTTTCATCTAAAGATTGTTCATATGCATAAAGACAAGATTCTACAAAGATATATATATTATCTGTAGATTCGATAGATGTAATAATCATATTTTATACACTCCTAATTCGCTGCATTTTGCATAGCTAAAAGTAATTTATCTATTATATGTGCAATTCTAGTAGCTATTCTACGTAAAATACTTGCTTGTCCTTGATCAACTTGAAGCTTACTTTTATTTAAAACATCAGTATATTTTCTTCTAAGAGCAGCTATTGTTTTTGCAATTTTACTTTTAGGTTCATTCTTCGATTTATTATATAAATAATTTAGAGACTTGCCAAAACCTGCTCCTACAGCTCCTTTAGTTACTAAATTTCCTATATTATTCATATGCATACCTGATGCTTGTCTTTCATATACATCTTTTAATCCAGTATCTGTGCCCCCATTTTTGATAATATCTTGTTTAGTTTTGTTTAGTTTGGATTTCCCTAAAGATGATAATCCAAGACCAAGAGCTCCTAAAGCAGTAAGAGCAAAAACTGAATTATCATGTTTAAAATATTTTTCTTCATTAAATAAAAAGTCAACTTCTTGATATACCGGATCATATGTAGAAATAGGTTTAAGAATACATTGAAATTCATTGATTATATGAGGAAATTGTATTGCCATGTCTTCATCGATTATAATACCTATTAATTCAACAGGAATATTATTAGTCTTTGCTATTCTACTCATACTTTCCTTCAATGAGATATTATAATCTTGACTTAATTGGTTTAAATCATGATATGATATGAAATTAATATTATACGTTGAATTTTCTAATACCGGGATTTCTGCAATATTAATTTTAGACTCTTGTTCTGTTAAATATGTTTGGTTTTGTAATAGATGGAATAAATCATATGAGTTATATGATTCTCTTATTAACATATCATATCTTCTCCTT
>Ga0247609_10003722_pt1 | contig 15372 bp, 13 predicted proteins | sample 172DNAGHGlowgp2_FD_193487 | JGI IMG/M metagenome (GOLD analysis project Ga0247609, IMG submission 193487) | Sheep rumen microbial communities from Palmerston North, Manawatu-Wanganui, New Zealand - 1728 DNA GHGlow gp2 | ecosystem: Host-associated > Mammals > Digestive system > Stomach > Rumen ...
TGAATAAGCTTGATAAAATTTTTCAAAATGAAACCTCCTCATAAATAACTGATAGGATTGACGCGGTTGCCGTTTATGTGAACTTCGTAATGGACGTGCGGACCAGTGCTGAAACCGGTACTGCCCATGTAGGCGATAAGTTGCCCGCGTTTAACGTGCTGGCCAGTGCTGACGACGACTTGAGAGGCGTGACCGTAGCGCGTCATAATTCCGTTGCCGTGATTAATGTCGACCATGTTGCCGTAGCCGCCAGAATTCCAACCGGCATATTCAACAACGCCGTCAGCAGTCGCGACAATCGGCGTGCCCATATCGTTAGCAATATCCATTCCAGGATGAAAATCTGTGCCGCCCCAACGTAATCCGTAAGGCGAAGTAACTACGCCGGTCGTTGGCCAAATGGACGGGATATGAGAATCAGCCGCGCCACTTCCGCCGACTAAACTTGGGTCGAATGGGAAAGAGCCTGGAGCCGGTATCGAGCCAGCGGACGGGATAATCGGCAAGCCGTTTGAAAAGTCGAATTGAACTGCACCGTTCGGAGCCGAATAACTTCCAAAGTTCGGAGAATAGCCGCTAGCGATAGCCGCGCCCGCCGCCATTTGCTCGCGCTTCTGTTTAAGTTCGGTTTGGAAATTGTCGAGACTTTCCTTGCGCGTGCTGACTTTCACTTCTAACATGTCCAGAGCTTCGGAGACTTGCGCAATATTCAATTCTTCGACGGGACCGCCTTGCCCATTATGCTTTTCCTTAGCCGCATTGATTATCGATTTAATTTTTGCAGTCTTTTCGTCGGGCGGATTTTCTGCAGTCGGTTGACTTTCGGCAGGAGTTTCCGCAACTGGTTGACCTTCGGCGGGGGTTTCGGGCGGCGTATCTTCTTTAGGCGGATTAAGTCCCGCTTGAATTCTAAGTTCCTGTTCCTGCTGTGCTAAGTTCTGAATAGTTTCGCTTAGTGTCGCCGCTTTTTTCGAGAGCGTCAAAAGTTGTTCTTGTCGAAGTTCGGCGGCCTGTTCGACTTCTTGAATTGTCACGGCGTCGCGTTGCATTCGCATTGTGCTGTAGAAGGAATAAGCCCCCGTGCCGACAAGTAAAATTGCGGCGATTATGACTGATGCAACGGCGAATCTGAACATAGGCGACGACAGCCGGATTATTCGTTCCTTATCGCCGCCCGCTATGCTGATTGTGTAAAACTCGACTTTCTCTGGCGGCTTTGATTCTTTTTCTGCCAAAATAATTCCTCATTCCTAATTCCTAATTCCTAATTGCTTTTCCCATAGCTTGACGGAGTGCCTGTTCCTCTTCTTTGGTGAGCTTATATTTGTCGGAGACGAAGCCGCCTTCAATGGGCTTGACGTAACTGCGCTCTGCCTCCTGCCCGCATATCGACGAAAAAACTACGCCGTTATTATTTCTGTCGAGAATCGCAACGCAATAGCTTAAACCTTGTCCGGTTTTCTCGAAGGCGTCAAAGTGTATGACGGCGACGCGAGCAAGCGAACTTCTTACCAAGTCTTCAAGCGTCGAAATTCTGCCGTAAAGTTTTTTATGCTCTTCGGCGACGGTGTTTACCGTATTTGTATGCGACGCGAGCATTTGTTCTATACTGTCACCTTCGGAATTTGCCATCATTTTTTTATAGCGTTTTTTTATCGTCGACAGCTCCGAATACAAATTGAATATCAGACCGAGCATTATTAGAATCGTTGCGACAAACGCGAATGAAATTAAAAAATCTGTAGTGAACGCGGCACTCAAGCCACCCATATTTAAACCTCCCGATTATTTTTTCTTATATCTCTTAGCGAGTTTTTGAATTTTTCTAAGGCGATAACCTAGCGCGGCTTTTCCTATGGAAAATTTTTCTGCAAGTTCGGCTAGCGTGCACGAAGGATTTTCTAAGCGCATATCCATAGCCGCCCGAATTTTTTTCGTGACGCGAGTTTTCCTGGCAAGCAAAAGTTTTATGTCAGCAATTTGGCGTTGCGCGGCGTCAACGGTTCTGGTTAAAGACGCCGTTTCAAGGTTGACAATGCAACTGACTTGCTTGCGAACTTCCTTGACGTTGCGGGCGATTTCAAAACGCTCAACGGCATTATTCGCGCCGACCATGCCCAAAAAATCGCAAATTGAATCCGCTTCGCGAATCCACACAACGAAATAATTTCTCCGCTGATAAAGTCCGCAACGAAATTCCAACTTCTCAATCAGCGCGTGAATAAAAGTTGTCGTCGCTTTATTTTTGGAGGAAATGTCTAAGAAATATTGCGCTTCGGGGCGATTGACAGTCCCTGTTGCGAGGAATGCTCCGCGCAGATAGGCAACTTTATATCGCGTGCGTTTTAGGAAGTCGGGCGAATTAATTTCGGCGAGAAAATTTTGCACTGCGTCAGTCAGAAAAATCCGCACGACGTAGGATAAATCTTTTCGCAACTTTTTTTTACGCACGGCAGCGACTTCGGGCTTTATCGTCGGGAAAAATCTTTTAGCTAGGATAATAACCTTGCGGGCGGTCGCGGCATTAGTGCTTGAAAACTCAATGCGCCCGTCAATTTTCTTCGTCCCGACAGTCAAGAGCGCGAGCAATTCGGCGCGAAGGCATTCTTTATCGTCGGGGAAAATTCTAGACAATTCGTTTTTAACATCTTGTGCATATGACGCCATAACTCTAGCCCCCAGTCCCTAGTCCTTAATCCCTAAATTATAAATAATTTTCATGACAGCCGCGCAGAGTTTATCAGGGTCGTGCCGCCCAATTTCGGTCGTGCTCATAAGGTCGGCTTTGATAAGCCCCATACCTAGCGCATTAATTTTATCCTCGTCAATTTCGACGGGCGTTAAGCCGGTACCTTTCCACATTTCCTCTGGAATAGGCGTCGAGTTGACAAGGACATAATCAATCGCGCCGTGCCCCGTGTGGTCGAGAATTGCTTTGGCGTGTTGCGCGGCGGTATATTTATCAGTTTCGCCGGGCTGCGTCAAGACGTTGCAGATATAAATTTTAATCGCCTTAGAATTCTTCAGGGCGCGGGCGACGCCTTCAACCAAGAGATTAGGCATAATGCTTGTATAAAGGCTACCTGGACCAAGTATAATCGCGTCGGCTGATTCAATCGCCTCAAGTGCGGCAGGGACGGCGGGAACTTTCTTAGGGAAAAGTTGAACGCGCCGAATTTTTTTATGCGCCTCCGGTATTCGCGATTCGCCTTCTACAACTGTTCCGTCAGTCATAACCGCATCAAGTCGGACATGCTCTTTACTCGCGGGAATAACGCGCCCTTTAACCGCTAAAACTTTCGACGATTCTTTTAGCGCAGTCTCCATATCTCCTGTAACTTCATTCATCGCCGCTATAAATAAATTTCCAAAACTATGTCCGGCAAGCGCGGTATCGCCTTCAAAGCGATATTGGAAAAGTTTCTCCATAAGCGGTTCAGTGTCGGCAAGCGCAACTAGGCAATTTCGCAAATCGCCCGGCGGAATTATTCCAAGCTCCGTGCGCAACCTGCCCGAAGAGCCGCCGTCGTCAGCAACCGTCACGACTGCCGAAACATTACTTGTCGCCGATTTTATCCCGCGCAATAAAACGCTAAGCCCGTGCCCGCCGCCAATTACCGTAACTGCGGGACCGCGTCCGAGTTTTCGTTCCTGATAAATCATATCGACGAGACTTTCCGGACGGTCGGGAATAAGCACGGCGATTATTGAACGAATTATTGAGCGCGTCGAATACAGCATAATACACGCGCCGATTATCAGCATGAAAAGTCCGACAATCGTCGTAGCCATATAATTATAACTGCCGACCATGCGCCAAACCAGCATGAAAATTTCTTCTTCGGCGCGGCTAAGATATTCGTAATTGATTGTAAGTGCGCCGCCAAAGCTGAACATTAGAACGCCGATTGCAAACAATAACAACCAGCGTTTCATTTTCATGCCGGGATAAAGCCACTTCAAAAGGTGTATCATTTTTTTAAACTTCCCAGACGTCGTTTTTCATAAGGTCGCGGTGTTCCAAGTTGACAGAGTAACCTTTTTTGGCAAGTAAATCGTAAATGTGCTTAGCGACGAAAACGCTTCTGTGCATTCCGCCCGTGCAACCGATTGCGATAACGAGTTGGCTTTTGCCCTCGCGCACGTATTGCGGAACAAGAAAATCAACGAACGAATCAAGCCGCTTGAGATATTCCTGCGTAATCGGTTTTTCTTCAATATAGGCGGCGACTTCGGGGACGCTCCCGCTTTTATGTCTAAGTTCTTGAATGTAAAACGGATTGGGCAAAAAGCGCACGTCAAGCACCATATCAGCATCAAGCGGCATACCGAATTTAAAGCCGAATGATAAAACCGCAATGTTCATAATTTCGCCGTCGGAATTGCCGAAAAGCAAATGAATTTTATCGCGCAGTTCGGACTTTGCCAAATTAGATGTGTCGACAATGTAAGTTGCTTTAGCGCGGACGCTCTCCAGCCGTTTACGTTCTTTGAAGACGCCATCAGAAATTCTGGTTGCGGGTGCCATAGGGTGACGGCGGCGCGTCTCCTTGTAGCGGCGAATAATCACGTCGTCGCTTGCGTCCATGAAAAGCATTTCGTAATCTTGATTATCTTTGTCCATATCGTCAAGCACGTGAACTAAGTCATCGAAAAATTCGCGACTGCGCGTGTCGACAACAAAAGTCATTTTCTTGAATTGGCTATTAGCGTGTGTGCAAAGCTCAACAAATTTAGGAATAAAAACCGGCGGCAGATTATCGACGCAAAAATATCCTAAGTCTTCAAGGTATCGGCAAGCCTGCGTTTTTCCGCTACCGCTCATGCCCGTCACGATTATTATTCGCGACTTGTCGGCGAATTCTTTCGTTTCTTCCATAAAAATTTCCCCTTAAAAATTTAGCCCCTTCAAAAGGGGAATTTCATTATAGCATAATCGGCGGCTTTTGCAATAAAAAGGACAGTTTAAGATTGCGCGACGCGGCGCGAAGTTGTAAAATTTATTTTAAGGAGGTGTTCCAATGTCAAAACTCGAAACAAAAGTTGTAAATGACATTGCAGGGAAATTTTTTGTGCCGGCATATCAACGCGGTTATCGCTGGGGGAGTTCTGAAGTTGAGCGTTTGCTAGAAGATGTTTTCGCTTTGAAAGGGCACGGCGGGCAGGCGGCGAAAAATTATTGCCTTCAGCCGATTGTTGTAAAAAATTTGGGTGATAACGAATTTGAACTTATAGACGGGCAACAACGTTTGACGACAATATTTTTGATTTATACGTATATGTACAAGTTCAGTCGCGGCTTTATTGGGGCACCGAATTTTTCTTTGGAGTACGAGACGCGGAACAAGTCAGCGAAATTTTTAGCGAACATTGACGCCGAGCGCAAGGAAGAAAATATCGATTTTTATTTCATGGTCAACGCCTATGAGAAGATTAATCAATGGTTCGATAATAAAGGTGAACATTTTTTGACAATGACGACGATAAAAACTTTGTTTGCGGACAACGTTAAAGTTATTTGGTATGAAGTCGACGACAGCGAAAACTCAATCGCAATGTTCACGCGCCTTAATATCGGCAAAATTCCTTTGACAAGTGCTGAGCTCGTCAAGGCTATGTTCCTTAGCCGCGAAAATCACGATATGGATAGGCATCGTCAGGACGAAATTGCTTTGCAGTGGGATAATATCGAAAAGGATTTGCATAACGAGTCGCTTTGGTATTTCTTGACGAATAATCTGGCAGAAAAATATCAGACGCGCATTGATTTGCTTTTGGATTTAATGTCCGGTAAAAAATCGAGCGACAAGGATAAATACGCGACGTTTTTTTATTTCGACGATTTGAAACGTCAAGGCGAAAATTTAAATGATCTTTGGGAGGATATGGTTCGGGATTTTCTGTTGCTCAAAGATTGGCGCGAGAACCACGAGTTCTATCATAAAATCGGCTACCTTGTTGCTTCCGGTTATAAAGGTATCGCTGCCATTTACGAAGAGGCGCAGGGAAAAACTAAGCGAGAATTTTTAACGCGGCTAGATAAATTCATCAAAGCTAGCGTCAAGTTGGAGGACGGCAGGAGTTATTCCGATTGGAATTACGACAACGACAAAGAAAAAATTCGCAGGTTGCTTTTGTTGTTCAATGTCGAGTCAGTGCGGCAAAATGGCGAGCAGTCGCAATGGTTCCCGTTCGATAAATATAAATTCGTCGGCAATGGGAAAATTACTTGGAGCTTGGAACATATTCACGCGGTCAATTCACAGGAGATAGGCACGCATCAAGAACAGTGGCGCGAGTGGCTAAGATTGCATAAAACTTCGCTGGAAAATTTCCCTAACGAAAATAAATATCTCCTTGACGAGATTGACAAATTGCTTAGTCTGAAAAATATCACGAGCGAGAGATTTAAACCTTTGCGCGATAAAATTATCAAGAAACTTTCGCCCGCAGGTATGAGCGAGGATTTTGATAACTCAATCGCTAATCTTGCCCTGCTCAAGTGCGAAGATAATTCCGCGCTTAGCAATTCCGTTTTCGACGTTAAGCGCAATGAAATTATTGCAATGGATATGTCCGGCGCGTTCATTCCTTTTTGCACAAAAATGGCGTTCCTAAAGTACTATACTAAGTCGGAGAAAAATCAAATTCACTTTTGGAGCGCGAACGACCGCCGCGCTTATATCGAAGCGATTAACAATGTGCTTGGGAATTTTTTGACGGAGTCGATTAGCATTGGTTAAGGAGGGATAATATGCTGCAAACTTTCATTGATATTTTTCAGGGCAACATCAAACGAATTGTTATTCCGAATATTCAACGCGACTACGCGCAGGGCAGAAATACGGAAGAAATTCGGCGCGTGCGCTCAAGATTTTTGGACGCGCTGTGTAATGCCGTCACGACCGATAACGCGATTAAGTTAGATTTTGTCTACGGCGATTTAGATAGCAACGGGACTTTAACACTGCTTGACGGTCAGCAACGTTTGACGACACTTTTTCTGTTGCATTGGTACGCCGCCAATAAAGAAAATATTCCGGCTACCGAGACCGAGTTTCTTAAAAACTTTTCCTACGACACGCGCCACGACTCAAGGGAATTTTGCAAATTTCTGATTGATAGCAAAGTTTCCTTAGGCTATGAAAATTTATCCGCCGCGATAGAAAATTTAGCGGGCTTCCCACTCGGTTGGAAGAAAGACCCAACTGTCAGCTCAATGCTCGTTATGCTTGACGCCATTGACGAAAAATTTCGCAGCGTTGAAAATTTATGGGGCAAGCTCAAGGACGGCGCGATTTCCTTTTACTTCCTGTCGATTAAGAAAATGGGCTTGACTGATGAACTTTACGTGACGATGAATTCTCGCGGCAAGCCGTTGACGGATTTTGAACATTTCAAGGCAGAATTTAAAAGCAAACTCGACAAGATCGACAGCAACCTTTCCAACCAAATTATTTTGAAAATCGATACCGTTTGGACTGATTTGCTTTGGGCTTACCGCGACAAAAATAATCTGATTGACGACAGTTTCTTAGCGTATTTCGGCTTCTTGTGTGATGTTATTCTTTATCGCAAGGGCGGCACTCCTCAAGGTAAGAGCCGCGACCCTTTCGACTTGCTGGAAGAATTTTTCAGCGACGCCGCACAGGAAAATGTTGCCTTTATGGAAAAAAGTTTTGATTGCTGGTGCGAGCTTGCTAAGTGCGAAAAAATTTCCGATTTCTTCGCCGACAGAGTTTCAATAGGCAGTCGCATTAGCAGACGTACCAATCAACACGCACCAGACAAAATTATAACTTACTTCGATGACGCGGATTTTTTCGGCGACTGTTTGAAGTCCGGTCAAAATTTTTCTTTGGGCAAGGTTGTTATGCTTTACGCCTTCCTAACTTATCTTCTTAACGCGGAAAAAGTTTCGGACGCGGATTTTCGGCGGCGCATTCGCATTGTAAATAATCTCGTTACCAATTCCGCAGGTGCAGAACTTAGCAACAGCGAGACGCGCAATCTCGGCAACCGAATTCCCGCTATGCTTGAACAGGTCGATAGCATTATTATCAACGGAAAAATTTTACGGCGTCCTGAAATTAAAACCGCTAATTCGTTCAACTTCAATGAAGTTCAGCTCAAAGAGGAGCAAGAAAAAATTCTTTGGACAGAAAAAAATCCCGATAAAGCTGAATCGCTTTTCGAGTTGGAAGACCATTACCTTTTGTACGGGCAAATTGGAATTGTCGGTTTGGATTATCCCGAAAATTTTGCTCGATTTATCTCGCTGTTCAAGTGCAATTACGACAATGTTAGTTGCGCGTTGTTGGTAAAGGGCGATTATTATCAAGTCAGCAATAATGGACATCTTTACCAGCTCGGCTCCGACAAGCCGCAATCTTGGCAAAATCTTTTTCACAAAAGCGCGTTGGTTAAAAACTTTGAGGAAACTAAAAATTCTTTGGAGCAACTTTTATACGGCACGGAGAATTTCACAAACGATTATTTGCAAAAAATTATCGACGATTATCTTGCCACTTGCGAGCGCAATTCTAAATACGAATGGACATATTATTTCATAAAGTACACAGATTTTCGTCCGGAGTGTTATGGGAAATATTATTGGTGGGATTTTGAAAACATGCCTTATAAATTAGCGGCGTTGGCAACAGAGAAAAAAATGTCTACGAATTCTTATCAGCCGTTCTTAAAGGAAGTAGAGGTGAACAATAATATTTCGCGTGACGATTTGGGCTTGTGCCTTATCTTTGGCGATTATTATGTTGAGTGCGAAAACGATTCCTACGTCGTCAGAAATTTGGAGACGGGCGCGATTGAAGACCGCCTTAAGATAAATCAGCAGGACGGCATTGACACGGAGGATAGAATAGAGACGTTCAAAGCTTGGGCTAAAGGTTATCTTTATTGAAAAGGAGAGATTCATTTTGAATTATGAAGCGGTAATTGGTCTGGAAATTCACAGCGAGTTGAAAACTGCGACGAAAATTTTCTGCGGTTGCGCAACGACTTTCGGCGCGGAGCAGAATACTCACGTTTGCCCCGTATGCTTGGGACTGCCTGGAGTTTTGCCGACAATTAATAAAAAAGTTGTCGAGTTCGCTATCAAAGCCGGACTTGCTACGAATTGCAAAATCAATAAATACAGCAAGTTCGACAGGAAAAATTATTATTATCCTGACCTGCCTAAAAATTGGCAGACTTCGCAATATGATTTGCCGATAGCTTATGCGGGGCACGTTGAGATTGACGTTGACGGCGAAAGAAAAACTGTCCGTTTGACGCGCATTCACATGGAAGAGGACGCTGGCAAACTCGTCCACTCCGGCACGACGATTAAGGATTCTGCCAGCTCCAATGTCGATTACAATCGGACGGGCGTCCCGCTGATTGAAATTGTCAGCGAACCCGATATGCATTCCGCCGCCGAAGCCCGCGCCTATATGGAGAAAATTAAATCCATTCTCGAATATATCGACGTGTCGAATTGCCGCATGGAAGAAGGCAACCTCCGCGCAGATATTAACGTTTCGTTGCGCCCTGTCGGCTCTGATAAACTCGGCACGCGCACTGAAATGAAAAATATCAATTCCTTCAAAGCCCTTGAAGACGCGATTAACTACGAAATCGAACGGCAAGCCGAAGTTCTCGACGACGGCGGCACGATTATTCAGGAGACGCGCACTTGGAATCCGGAAAAGGGAATTACTCAATCAATGCGCTCTAAAGAGGACGCGCACGACTACAGATATATGCCCGAACCCGATTTGCCGCCGATTGTCACGACTGATGAGGAAATTGAAGCGTTCAGAAAATCTTTGCCCGAATTGCCCGACGCCCGCCGCGCTCGTCTGATTGAAAGTTTTGGGCTGAGCGAATACGACGCGGGGATTATTACAAGTTCGCGGGCTATGGCGGAATATTTTGACGCGGTTGTTGATAATGGAGCCGACGCTAAAGCCGCCGCAAATTGGATTATGGGCGACCTTTCTAAAAATCTCAATGCCGATAATTTGACGATTGAAAATTCGCCCGTCGACGCCAAACGCCTTGCCGAAATGATTCAGCTAATCGCAAAGGGCACAATCAGCGGCAAAATTGCTAAGACTCTCTTTGCTGAAATGTGGAAGTCGCCCGCGTCGCCCGCGCAGATTGTCAAGGATAAAGGGCTTGTGCAAATTACCGACACCGGAGCGATTGAAGGCGTTATCGATGAAGTTATCGCTAAAAATCCTAAAGCTGTCGAAGAATATCGCGGCGGCAAGAAAAAAGCTTTGGGCGCGCTCGTCGGTCAAGTCATGAAGCTCACCAAAGGCAAAGCTAATCCGCAACTCGTCAATCAGCTACTCGCTAAGAAATTGGAGGCGTAAAAATTGAGCGCAGAATTTATCAAGATGATTTCCGAACTTCACGAAGAAAGATTTAATGTTCATATTACGGAACTGATACAAAATCGGACATCGTGCGGAATTTTTTTCGGCTTTAATTTTAATCCGCAAGCTGGAGCGGCAACTATTCAGTCGATTATCAATGTGGGCTTAAATCTTACTTCCGTCGTCGTAATTAGTTCCGTTCAAGTAGAAGCGTTAAAAGATTCAATCAATGTGCCCGTTCTTGCTCTCGAAAATTTCCATAACTCGGAAGATAAGCCTAAAATAATTTTTATTATTGAAAGTGTTATACAAGATACAGCTTTCGCTACATATTTTGCTCGCTACGGAATGGAAACTATTAGACTTATGCCTAGCGATAATTTTCCTTTTATTATTGAACATTTGCCCGAACTCTACAGCGTTTATGAAATGCTCGGCAGTGACGAATCTAAGAAAGTTTTCTGCGCGGCGATTAAAGGCAACGTTACAGGAAAAATCAGCAATTATCGCTTTGCGCCGGAGCCGCAATATTTTCTGAATGGCTTCCTTCCTGACGCGGGCAACATTGCCATTGACGGCGGGGCTTATGACGGAGCAACTTCGCTTGACTTTGCCAAATGCGGCGCGAAAGTTTTTGCCTTTGAGATGGACGCGAACAACTACAAAAATTGTTTAGCCCGTCTCGATAACGTGGGGGGGGCGACTACGTTATCCTTGAGAACTTCGGCTTGAGCGACAAGGAGAGCGAAGAAAATTATTTTTCATGGGGCGTGGGAAGTCGTAAAAATTCTGGCGGCAATTTTACAGGTAAATTCATTAACCTTGACACTTACGCTACGCGAAAAAATTTGCCGCGTGTCGATTACATTAAGCTTGACATTGAAGGCGCGGAACTCGATATGCTTCACGGCGCGGCGAAAACTATCACCCGTTGCAAGCCGAAAATGGCTGTCTGTGCCTATCACAAGCCCGAAGATTTATGGACGCTCGCAACTTACATAAAATCCCTCCGCGCAGATTATGAATTTGAGTTCCGTCACTATCGAGTTGATTGCACAGATTATTTATTGAACGACAATGAACGTGCGGTTTTAAGGCATTTCGAGCTGAATTATTTTTTGCCTACGGGTTGCGAAATGGTTTTGTACTGCAGGTAAGATTTTAGCCAACAAAAAATCCCTGCCCTCTGTCGGGTAGGGAAATTTTTTTATGCGTATATGCTACGGAAAAAAGAAATTATAATGCTCCGCCCCCCCCCCACTGCGTTTGATAGCGGCAAGCTGATTCTGCAAATTTACGTAAGCGTTTTCTAGCTGATTGTAAGCATTTTGGAATCCTACAAGTCTGTTAATCCATGTTGTAGGGTGCACGGCGTCAAAGATTTTTGCACCGCAATGTTTGAGATAAAATTCCTGCAATTCGGGATAGCGATAAAGTTCCGAGCTTTTAGCATAGATGAAAATATTTTGACTATACCAAAATTCCACGTCAGCTCTTTTCCAAACTTCCGGGCGAACGCAATCAATAGCAACGTAGCCGAAGCGCGAAAATTTTTTTGCCCAGTAAGATTGCCATTGCTCGTTGACGTGATTGGTGCCGCCTTGAGCGGGAATTGCCGCGCTGAATAAAATTACGTCGCTTAATTTTGTTAAGTCCTCAACGAAAGAATCTGCGCGTTCGGGCGACAAATGTTCGGCAACTTCCAAACTTTCAACCAAATCGAAACGCCGCTTCAAAATTATACGCTTTTCGAGGTTTGCAGGGTGAAAAAATTTCTCGTCAATAAAAAGTTGAGAGCGGTCGACGTAATCGCCGTCAATGCCGTGAACTTCCACACCGAAAATTTTTTTCCAAACGGCAAGCCATGTACCTACGCCGCAACCAACATCAATCACGTTGCGCGGGTGAACAAACTTATTGACGACTGGCAAAATTCCTTCCGCCGATTTGAACGAACCATCTTTTTGAGCGCGATAAAAATTTTCGTCGTATTGTGCTTCGCCCGCGTGAGCTTGTTTATCTTCCAAGTGAATCCCTCCTAAAGAAAATCCCGCCTTGCGACGGGAATTACTTTTAAAAAGTAACCAAACAGTTGGTACTGAATTTGATTAATCGTCCTAAAAAAATCTTTACGGAATGGGAACGCCTTTAACCAAAAGTCGCGCCTTAGCTCTGGCAAGAGCCGCTTCCACCCTGTCAATGTCAATTTCTTCGCTAGATTTTGATTGCTTATAAGCGGTAATTCGTTCTTCGGCGCGTTTGTAAGCGTCCTTAGCGCGGTCAACGTCGATGTCGTCGGGAGCTTCAGCCGCGTCCGCAAGAATCGTAATTTTTTCGGGCGTCACTTCCATAAAACCGCCGCTAACGAAAAGTTGAGTTTCGCCGCCGCCTTCCTTAATCCTCATTGCGTGCGGGATAAGTTCCGTCAAAAGATTGGCGTGCTTCGGCAAAATGCCTAGTTCCCCGCAAATTGAACGGGTGATAAGCATGTTAATTTCTTTGGCGTAAACTTCGCCTTTGTCGGGCGTGGCAACCTCAAGCAGGATTGTGGCCATAAATCACGCCTCCTTGAGTTTCTCAGCCTTTGCAACGGCCTCCTCAATGCCGCCGACCATGTAGAAAGCGTTTTCGGGCAAGTCGTCGTATTTGCCGGAAAGAATTTCCTTAAAGCCGCGAATCGTATCTTTCAACGGGACGTATTTGCCCGGCGAGCCGGTGAAGACTTCAGCGACAAAGAACGGTTGCGACAAGAAACGCTGAATTTTTCTGGCGCGGCTGACTGTCAATTTATCTTGGTCGGAAAGTTCTTCCATGCCGAGAATCGCGATAATGTCTTGCAATTCCTTGTACTTCTGCAGAACCGCTTGCACGCCGCGAGCAACTTCGTAATGTTCGCGCCCGATAACGTTCGGGTCAAGAATACGGCTTGTAGAGTCGAGCGGGTCGACAGCGGGATAAATTCCAAGCTCCGCAATTTGACGGCTTAAAACTGTCGTTGCGTCAAGGTGCGTAAACGTCGCGGCGGGCGCGGGGGCAGGCAAGTCGTCGGCGGGGACGTAAACCGCTTGCACAGAAGTTATCGAACCTTTTTTAGTCGAAGTGATTCTTTCCTGCAACGCGCCGACGTCGTTTGTAAGGGTTGGCTGATAACCGACGGCGGACGGCATACGACCTAAAAGCGCGGAAACTTCCGAGCCAGCCTGTATGAAACGGAAAATATTATCAATGAAAAGCAGAACGTCTTTGCCCAATTCGTCGCGGAAATATTCCGCCATAGTCAAGCCCGTCAAGCCGACGCGCATACGCGCTCCAGGCGGCTCATTCATCTGCCCGTAAACAAGCGCGGTTTTATCGATAACGCCAGATTCGGTCATTTCCGACCAAAGGTCGTTACCTTCGCGGGTGCGTTCGCCGACGCCCGAAAAGACCGAATAGCCGCCGTGCTCCGTCGCAATGTTATGGATAAGTTCCATAATAATAACCGTTTTTCCGACGCCCGCGCCGCCGAAAAGTCCAGTCTTGCCGCCGCGAGAATAAGGCGCAATCAAATCGACAACTTTAATTCCGGTTTCAAGAATTTGCGTCGAAGTCTCTTGCTCTTCAAACGTTGGGGCTTTGCGGTGAATCGGGCTCCAATGCTTATTCCCGACGGGCTTTGGGTTGTTGTCGACGGTTTCGCCTAAGACGTTGAAAACGCGCCCTAAACATTCTTCGCCGACGGGGATTGTAATTGGTGCGCCGGTGTCTTCAGCCTCCATGCCGCGAACAAGTCCGTCCGTAGAACTCATAGCAATGCAACGGGTGACGCCGTCGCCTAAATGTTGCATAACTTCCGCGACAAGGTCAATTTCAACGTTGCCCGACTTGCCTTTTATTTTTACTGCGTTCAGAATTTCGGGAAGTTCGCCGACGGGAAATTCAATGTCGACGACCGCGCCGATTACCTGAACAACTTTTCCTTTCGCCAAAATTTTACTCCTCCTTTACTCAAGCGCATTTGCGCCGCCGACAATTTCGTTAATCTCGTTAGTGATGCCCGCCTGACGAACTTTGTTATAAAACAGATTGAGACGCCCGACGAGTTCTTGTGCGTTATCGGTAGCGTTACTCATTGCGTTCATGCGCGAAGACAATTCCGACGCGGCAGAGTGCAACATTGCGCCATAAATCCTAGTGGCAATTCTGCGCGGCAAGAAATCATTCAGAATCGAGACAACGTCCGGCTCGTAAATGTATTCCTCTTTAAGATTCGCGCTGGATTTAATGTAATCGTCAGTGACAACCGGCAAAAGCGTCACGTCGTCAGGCGTGCAACTTATAGCCGATTTGAATTGCGTATAAATCAAAGTCACGTCGATAATCTCGCCGCTTGCGAACCGCTCCATAACTAAATCAGTAATTTCTTTGGCGTATTTGTATTGCGGACGCTCGCTAATGCCGTGATAACTTTTGATAATGTTGTAGCCGCGCTGTTTAAAATGCGTCGTCGCCTTCCTGCCGACCGTGATTAGTTCAATGCCTTCAATATAATCTGCGTCGTGATATTCGCGAACTTCGCCGCCGCCGCTTGAATTTGTAGTGCCGCTACTGCGTCCCGTCGCCCTAGCTATACCGCCCGTCGCCGTCATTTGACGTTGTTGCTTAGGCGTTCTTTTAGCTGTCGGCTTGATACCTTTTAGCGCGTCGAAATTTTTCTTGTGGAAATTTTCTTCTTCGCCGTCGTCGTCAAGGGAAGTATTTTCGCTGGTGCCGTCGTATTCAATCGTGTCGTGCGCCTCTTTTAGGACGTTGCTTGAAAACGAACCGGCAAGCCCTTTATCCGACGCAATCACTATGAATAAAAATTTTCCTGCGCCTTCTTGCTGTTCGGCGATAAGGTCTTCGCGAGTTTTAATGAACGGGTGCTCGTATTCCTGCCCGCGCATTTGCCCCATGACGCGCCGCATAATTTCCCTAGTTTTATCGACGTAGGGAAGATTTTTCAGCAACG
>Ga0247609_10003724_pt1 | contig 15368 bp, 1 predicted proteins | sample 172DNAGHGlowgp2_FD_193487 | JGI IMG/M metagenome (GOLD analysis project Ga0247609, IMG submission 193487) | Sheep rumen microbial communities from Palmerston North, Manawatu-Wanganui, New Zealand - 1728 DNA GHGlow gp2 | ecosystem: Host-associated > Mammals > Digestive system > Stomach > Rumen ...
CAATCCCCAATAATAATTATTCAATAAATAATTTTGTTTAAATGAAATTATTAATTATTTAGGGTTTTATTTTAGTCATTTGAAATATATTTTGAAAAATTAGAAATAAAATTTAAAAATGAAAAATGAAGTTCTGAATAAATTATATTTAAATCCAATTGTCGAAATTAACCTTAATAGAAAAAGACTAAATCCTATTAAGCAAAGAAATATTTCTTTATCTCCAACTCATCATTTAACAAGTAGTCAATCTGTCATTGATCTTTTCAAAAATCTAAATGGATCAGTGATAATTCAAAACTGGAATACAAAAAGAAATGTTCCAAAAGATATAGGAGAATTTATAAATCTTCCTTCTTTGATAGATTTAAATAAAATAAATAATAATTTAAAAAAATTGGATAAACCAAATGAAAAACTCTCGTTATTGGATAAAATAAAAACATCAAAATTTTTAGAAAAAAATAGTAAATTATCCAGCAATAAATCATTAATAATTGACACAAATTTAGAAGAAAATTTATCCGCAAGGAATACAAAGGATAGGTTTAATTATACCAAAAGGTCATTAATGTTTAAGCAAAAATTAAAAAGAAGTAGTAGCACAATATCTAATAGAATAAATCAGGAAAATATGGAATCTCTAGTTCCTTATAATGAGAATAATAAAAATGGAGGAAAAGAAACAAATCCAAATAATCAAATAATAACAATTAATAACCCTACTAATAATAATAATAATTTAAATTCATTAATTAAGTTAAATAGTCCAAGAGTATTTAAATTCAAAAAAATTAAATTATTACAAAAAGATGAACCAATAGATTTTTCTAAATTTAAACAACATTTATTTTTAAGAGATAATGACTTCCTCTATGCAAGAAGAGTTGGGAGTCCAGTTGACTTCGCCTTATGCTCTTTCTCAGATATAATTCCACCTTCAGATACTAAATTTTCATTAGTCAGAAATAAAATAAATAAAAATATTGAATATATTACAATTTCAAAGAACACCATATTGCATTATTTAAAAGGAAAACCAATACTATATAGTATAAAAGAATGGACTGACAATTATGTTAAGTTTAAAAAATTACTAAAAATTCCACTTTTTAAGAATTTCAAAAATGCTGGCTTATTCGATATCTGGAAAAGATTTTACCGAAAGAAAAAAAGAGTGCTATATACAGAAAAACTAAAAAAGAAAACTTATTTTGTGGATAGACATCTAATAAGAGGACTTTTAGATATAAGAAGAGTATTTAAAGAAATGACATATTATGAATTGTTTAAAATGAATATAACATCTCCTATATATTTAAACACTTTTTCCCAGTTATATTTTGACGGACTTGAATATAACAATAAAAAACTAGACGAATATCGTTCTAAAGTAAAAAAATTATTATCCAATGCTTGTGCGGGGTCTTATAAGGCATTTAGAAAAGCCAAAAATATATCTTTAGATGATACAGATGATGACGATAATGAAAATGAAGAGGAAAAAAAAGATAAAGATGAGCAAGAAGAAAATCATTTAAACTGGAATAAAAAGAATAAAAAAGACAAACAGAAAAATATAAAATTATTTATGAAAGAAGCTATACCATATGCACAAGATGCAACAAGAAAAAAGCATTTTAAAAAATTATTAAAATTTATACGTTTAATTGATTTTTTGTTCAATTATTCCAAATTTGATTTAATAATCAAGTCTTTGAATTTATTAGATAAAAAATTTGCTCGTCTGTATGAAGCTTATGAAAAAAAATATAATGATAATCCAATTCTCATTGCTACAATAGTAACCTTAGGAAATAAAATATCATATAATCCTTCTATGGAATTGGTAATTTCGGCAATTTTTGACCATTTTATTTTAGAAAATATTGATTTGGTTATTAGAATTAAAAATTTTATAGATCCACAAGAGTTTCCTAAATATATGGTTTGCTTCGAGGAGACTTTTGACGTCTCTGTGGATCAGAATGGGATATTAAATGGAAGAATAAAAGATGATGATAACTATAATGGCATTTTTGATAACATAAAAAATAGTTTTGATAAATGCAGAAAAGCTCTAGATGACACAGCCAAAAATTTAGTGCCTATATTGATGAATAATAATAAATATATGAAAACTAATTTTACTACAGTAGAAAAAGAGGCAGATCATACTCAATTAAAAGAATATATTTCAGAATTTAAAAAAATGGAAATTGATGTCAAAAAGTTGAATAGAAAGCTAAATATAGGATTTTTTGAATTTCGTTTAGACCTTCTCTTAGATCAAGTGCTTAATTCTCCTCAATATTTATTAGGTAAAATATTTACAATTATACCAAATATTTTAATTAGGAAAATACATGAATTAGTTGAAAAAACAGATAGATATAATGAATTAATTAATATAGATGTCAATAGATATGATGTAGAAGCATTTTTAAAATTAAAGAAAGAAGTAGAACAATGCTCTAATAATAGATATAAAGTAGAAGAGGAAATGGAAGAAATTAATGAATTATATTTATTAGTAAATAATAATCATAAAGATATGAAATTAGAAGATTTTGAAAAAAGAGTATATGATCATTTGCTTAATTCAAGGACAAATTATGAAAGAAAATTAGATTCAATGAATTATTTTATAGAACAAAATATTAGTATTTATAGAAGTGAATTAATGATAAAAATTAGAAAATACGATGAAATGCTAAAAAAAATATATGTGGATTTAAATAATGATATAATTAATAAATATAGTGATGATACTTCAATACCTTTGTTATATTTAGAAGAAAAATATTATATAATTTCAAAAGCAATAGAAAATAAAAAAATATTTCAACAACAAGAACAAGATATAGAAATGGTTGAAATGGATAGGAGTAATTTTGAAAATTTGGATTTAGTTACATATGAATATGAATTAAAAAAAGAAATTTGGACAAATATCCAAGAATACCAAAAGATTACCATGAAATGGGAAAAAATCCAAATTATGGAAATTAAAACTGAAATTATGGATAATAAAATTTATAATTGGAAAAATTCTTGTTTAATTGGCATTAAAGATTTAGTGGATTGCCAAGTGGCTAAAGATTTTTTATTCAAAATAAAAATTTATGAAAAAGTTTTATATATATTAAAAATTGTCCAAAATGAAAACATTCAAAAAAATGACTTTTTTAGAGAATCTCTAAAAAAAATAATGAATTTGACAAATATGGAATTCAGTGACAGTAGTTTTTTATTCGAAAAACTACTCAATATGAAAGGACTATATGAAGCTATTCCAGCTATGGAAGAAATTAATACTAGGGCAAATGAAGAGCAAAGATTAATTGATTTGTTTAAGGAAGAAACTGAAATTATATATAATCATATTATTCCCCTTACACTGAAAGTATCTCAGGAGAAAAATTATTCCAAATTTATTATAACAAATGATGATTTAACTAAAGAGGAAGAATTCATTGAAAAAAATATATCTATATTAAACAAAGAAATGCTTAACAAATATATTTCTTTAGTGAAAACTGATTATGAGATTTTAATTAATAAAATATATAAATATCAAAATTTTTTATATTATTACTATGATTATCAATGCTATATATTAAGACTCGATAATATAATATATAACCAAGATTTTATCAAAGAGTGTCCTAGCGACTTTAAAAAGATATCAAGTGAATCAATGACTAAATCTCTAATGAAATCCCTTAAAGAATCTGCTAATTTAGGAAGATTTTTGGACGTTACAAATGAAAGAATTATGAACAATTTAAAAATAATAATAAATAATTATGAAACAAGTTATATAGGAATTCATAATTTTTTAAATAAAAGAAGAAAAGAATTTCAGGATTATTATTTATTAAGTGATAAAGATTTAATCCAATTAATGGAAAATAAAGATTCATATGAAATAAAGCAAAAACTAACATTAAAAATGCTTCCTTTTATAAAGTATATAAATCCAGGTAAAGATACTGACGAGAATTTTACTATAGTTACCAAAAGTAATAAAGAAGAATTAACTTTAAGGTATATCAAAGGAATAAAAAATCTTAATGATACCATTGAAAGTATTGAGTCAGGCATAACAAAAAAAATAAAAGATAGTTTTAAGCAATTCAAAAGGAATTTTGATGCATCACTCAAACCAATTAGTAAAAAAAAGCCTAAAGATATAATTAATGATTTATTAAATACTGAAACTAATAATTCATTGCATCAAACTATCTTTATATGCCTTTATCATATTTTTTATCATTTTCTTGAAAAAACATTAGAAAAAGAAAATGAGGCTTTTGATAAATTATTTGATTTTTACAATACGGTGAAAGATGATTGGAGAAAAAAGTATATTAAAATATTGCAAAATAACAAAAATAATTCAAAAATCAACATCAAAATAAGTATATGTGCAATAACTATATGGGATTATTTTATTAAAAGTGTTGAAAATTTATTAAGGGAAGATGTCAGAAAAAATACTGATTATACTTATAATAGAATTATACAAATAAAAGTAGAAAATGATTCTGTAATGATTAAATTATTTCATTTTATATTTGAATATGGAAATGAATATATAGGATTGCATTATGATTTTTTCTTTTTGCCACAAACAGAAAAAACTTTTATATCAATCATCAATGCATTATATTATCATAATTCATTTATTATTTATAATAATCAAACTTACTTTAAAAAGGAAATATTAAGCATTATTTCTAATATTTTGGGAAGAAAAATAAATTATTTCACAGCAAATGATAATTTAAGTATCTCAGGAATAAATGATTTGATTTATGGATATATAAGAAGTGGTCAATTCATATGTGTGACAAATACAGAAAAAATTAATTTTAATATATATCAATGCTTAGCTGATAGAATTAATGAAATATTTCAATTATTAAAATCTAGGCAAGATGAAGGATATTTCATTGATAGAGATGGTGAAAAATATTTAGTTAATGGGAAAAAATTTAATATATTTTTAACATATGATATTGAAAATCCACAAATATATTATAAAAGTTTTGAAATTCCTTATTGTGTAAAGTATGGATTTAGATGCATAGGAATAAATTATATAGAATATAAAGAATATTTAAATCTTTCCTTAAACTGTTATGGAATTCAAAATACTGAAGAAATATCTAGTAAAATATTATTCATATTAGATATATTGATTGATAAATGCAAATTACTAAATAGAAAAAATTTAAAAAGAATTATTTTTCAAATTTTAATAGATAATATTTTGAAAAAAATTATAAAAAGAAGAAACGAAATTGATAAAAATAAAATATATAATGTAATTAAAATTTGTTTAAAAGAAACAATAATGCCATTCCTTCAAGCCAATGAAGAAGATAGGAAAGATTTCGAAATCTTATTAAATATGATTTTATTTGACTACAAAGAGATAGAAAGAAATAATGAGCAAAAAAAGAGTAAATTTAACACAAATTTTATTAATAACAATAATATAATACCCAATGAAGATTTAAATACAGAAAATCAAAATGAGACATATTTAGACAAAACTTGTGATGAAATACTCTCAATATTTTCTTTTGAAAATGATGATTATAAAAATAAATTAAAAACATTATATACATCTTTAAATCATTATCAATCATTTGTTTTATTGGGACCAACATTAACAGGAAAAAGTAATTTATTTGTTTCAATGAGAGATCTCTCTTTAAAATTACATGAAATAAGTGATGATTATTTTCCTGTATTTAACTATATTAAATGCTTCCCAAATCATAAGGATTATTCTGAAATATTTGTAAAAAATGATATTAAATATAGTTATCAAATTAATAATATACATTTTAAAAATTTATGTGATATTATTAGGAGACAAGGCCCTACTATGGATGATCTTCATCAAAGATATAAAAAAATGGAATTTGAATTATATTATAATATTATTGAAAAAAATATCAAAGAAAATCAAAAGGAAGCTCGAAAAGTAAATAAAGAACAAAAAGATATAATTGATATAATCAATGATGAAATGATGAATGATTTGGAGCCCATTAATGAAAATGAGGAATTTGACAATGCAAATGATAAATTAAAAAATAATAAAAATAGCATAGATGATGATGATAAAGAAGAAAAGGAGGATATAGAGGATAATTTAATGATTAAAGAAGAAGAAAAAAGCTATAAAACTGAAGATGACTTTGGAGATGAAATAAGCAAATTAATGGAAGAGGAAGAAGAAGATGAAGATCAAGAAGAAAAAAGTACAGAATCAAATAATAAGAAAGAAAACAGAAATAATAATAATATTATTAATAATGATGAAAAGAGTAATGTAAAAAAGAAAAATAGAAAGCCTTATAAAGCAATAGTATTTGATGGGAGTATATCTCCATATTGGTTCCAATATTTAGTAAATTATTTAAATGAGTATAATTTGTATCCATTATCAGAAGGGGAATATATCAATTTATCAAAAAATAAATTGATTTATGAAACTTCATCTATATCACGTGTGAGCCCTTCTTTTATCACAAGGCAAAATATTATATCTTTAACTACTTCTTCTTTTAATTGGCTCAATATAAGTTATGCCTATGTTGAACAAAATTATAAAACAGCAAAAAATGAAGAATTAAAAAACTATATCAAAGGGCTTTTTGAAAACTATGGAGGAAGTATAATTGACTTCGTAGAAATAAACAAATTGAAATGCATAGAACTAGTTATTAATCCAAATTATATAATTAAAAATTTAATTAATTTATTTAATGCCTTTTTACCAGAATTCGACTTTATGGAAGTATCTTTAGGAAGGAAAAAATCAGTTGATTATATCCCAAAAATTGAATTAATAAAAAAGCAAACTTTATCTATTTTCATTTTTTGTTGTTCATGGATTATGAATTTTTTAACTAATTTTTTAATCAGAAATAAAATAGAAAAAAGTGTTGGTGATATATTTAAATCAGATGATATAAAAGGGCCTATATTTGATTATTATATATGCTATAATGAAATTGAACAAAATTATAATTATTGCTTATGGAGTGATTTGATGAATAACAATATATATAAAAATCCAACATTAAATAAAGAAAGTATTTATTATTATGGACATGATTTCATAACTACTATTGGAAATTTACCTTATCAATATATTATTAATCAATTATTATTAGCACAAACTCCTATTTTAGTAATAGGAAAGCCAAGTTCTGGTAAAAGTTCTATTATTAATAAATGTATAAAAGATTTATTAAATGATAAAAAAATAAAATATATTAATATTAATTGCACATACAAAACAAAATCGTCTGATGTTGAAAAAAAAATAGTTAGATGCCTTGATATTATAAATAGAAAAGATTTAGGGGATAAATTTCTAAGAAAAAATGTTGTATTTGTAGATGATGTTCACTTAAACCAAAAAAATAATCAATTTAATGAATATATGAGATATTTACTTAATGTTAAAAGTTATTATGATCCTAAGCATAATTCTTTTAAATATTTTAGAGATTTCAATATAATTAATTCTGGAAATGTGTATAATAATATACCTATAAAGAAATTCAATAATAATAATAATAATTTAAATAATTATGATTATGAATATGATTATGAAGAGCATCACAATAATTATGAGGATTTTATACGTTATTGTAGTAGATTTTCTTTAATATGTTTAAATTTATCTCAAAATAATTATATAAATACATTCAAATTAATTTTGGAATCTTATTTAAGAAATTATAATCCAAATACAAGTAGTATTCTTTCAAATTCATATATATCAATTCTTATTAAATTAAATGAATTTTTAAAGCAAGAAATAAACACCACTTATAAAAACTTGCATTATTTCTTTAATATAAGTGATATTACAAAAATCCTTCAAAGATTCAACATGTATATATTTAAAGATACTCATGATTATAATGAATATATAAAAAAAATTTTTTTATATGAGTCATATCTATTATATACAAATAAATTTACAAAGAGTTCGGAAAGTGAAATTTTCAAAGCCAGCTTTATAAAAGCTTATAATATATATTTTAAGCAAGATAAAATAGATGAAAATATTTTCAAAGATTTTGATAAAGATAATAATTATATATTTTGTAAAAACTTTATAGATATATATGGAGAAAATCCTGAAGGTAAATATATTGCTCCTAAAGATTTGGAATATGTTTACATTGATAAAAAAATTAAAATTAAAAAATATTTAATTTCCAAAATCAAAAGCTTTTACTCAGAAAATTACATCTATGGAGGAGCCAAAGGAATTGAGGAAGAATCCTATATAATAAATGAATTCAATGATGAAATGCTTGATAATATAATTAGAATTTTAAATTTATTGAATAATCAATATCCAAATTTAGTTCTAATTGGAAAAAAACATTCTGGAAAAGAATTACTTGCAAAAGTTTGTTTATTTATAATGAGATTTAAATATGTAGAAATTAATATAAATAAATTGATATCTAGAGGGAAATATATTTTTGAAAAAGATAATATAGTTAAAATAGTAAATGATGCTGTATTTAATAATACAAAAACATTTTTATTTTTCCAAAATGATATTTTCGATAATATAAATGATGATGATAAATTATATATTTTAGAAACAATATCATTATTATTAAATCAAAATAATTATTTTAATAAATTTAATGTATTCAGAAATCATGAAAAAACAAAATCTCAAAATCAAAATATGAATATAAGTATATATAATCAAAACGATAGTAATAATAATACAAACACTAATACCAAGAATAAAGATGAAGAAAATTCAATGCAATTAAAAGAAAATGAAAAAAAGGAGAAAATGAAATCAAATATAAATATTATTTTATCAATTGATAATAATGATGAAATCTATAGAAGACTTTTTCTTGATTATTCCTCAATATTAAACAGTTGCTATGCTATATATATAAAAGAATATACTAATGAATCATTAAAAATAATATCTAATCATATTTTCGAGAAAAATAATTCAGAAAATGATTCTAGTTTTACAATGTCAAATACTTTATCAAAAGCATTATTTGATATTTTCAATTATGTGAAATCAATATATGAAAAATTTACTTTGAAAATTAATTTAAGAATTTCTTTAAATCAAAGGCATTATATGAGTATGTGTCAATTCATATCTGATAATTATAAAAAATATAAACAAATTCTAATCAAAAATAGGGACAATTATCAAAAAATTAATATAAATTTAAAAAAATTAGAAGAATTGTTAAAGCAAAAAGAGATATTAATAGAAAATTTGAAACCACAAAAAGAGCAAATTGATAAATTAATTGAAGAATGCCTGAGAACCATAAGTAATAAAAATATAGAAAAAAAAAAGATAAAATCAAATAAAAATGCTGAAGAAAAAAAGTATAATGAAGCTATGAATTTAAAACTTCAAAAAAATGCTAAATTAGATGAAATCTTTTTGGAAATAAAGGATTCAATTAAAAAGACTATTTCATCATTACAGAAACTAACTGATAAAGATATTCTGGAAATAAAAAATAGTTGGGATAATTTTCCTATAGGTAAATATTTACTTTCTAAAATTTTTGAAGTAATAGATATATTTCATAATTCAAATAATAATACCAGTTATGATTATGAATATATAAAAAAAAATATATCAACAAAGCACTTCAAAAAGCTTTCTAATATTAATTATATTAATAATAATATTCAATTTATAGAATTAATCAAAAATGTAGCCAATAATCAAGAATATTCATTAAATGAAAAATTTAGCAAACCATTTAAATTGGCCAATTTATTATGTGATTATTTTAATAAAATTAATAAATATTATGCATTATCTGACAATAATGCTGAATTATTAAATGAAATAACAAATTTAGATAATATAATTGAACAACATAAAGCAAGTATTAAAAGATATTTAAATGAATATAATATTATAGAAAAAGATATATTAGAAATAAATGGAAAAATATCAAATTATGAAACTACAAGAAATAATTCTCAGACACAAATTGATAAAATTAAATCATTAATTAATATTTATCAAACATTTATTGATATTTCAAACAAAAAAATTGATACTTTTAGAAAAAAAGAAGAAAAAAATTTATATGTATTAAAATATTTTGATTTTTATATAATATATATTTCTACATATATACATTTTGCTCCAATTCTAAATAAGCATTATAGGGAGAATTTAAAATCCTATTTAAATGAATATTTAAATAATATAAAAAATTCGAATGATAAAAAAGAAAATAATTCTAATGAAAAAAATGAAAACTATATTGATTTTATTGAATTAATATATAATTTTATGGATATTACTGAAAAAGAAAAAGAATTATACATGAATAGTAGTTCTTTCAGTGATTTTCTTAAGGAAAATTTCATTTTTATTCATCTATTTAAAGATAAAGTTCCTTTAATCATTGATTTTACTCAATTTGGAAAAAATATAATAAATGATTATATACAATTTGAAAAACAAGAGGAATTTTTAACAATATCTTTTAATAATTATACTGATAATGATACAAGCAGTAGCATTAATAGTGAGACAAATAATCGTGGAGAGCAGAGCCCAAAAAATGATTTTATAGAAAAATTAGAAAAATCAACTAAATTGGGATGGAATTTATTTATAGATAATATAATAGATGTAAATAAAATATATTATATGTTTTTTGATTACATAAATAAAAGATTTGCAGGTGATAAAACAAATAGAAATATTTTAATAAATGATCAAATATATACAATAAATGAAACATTTAAATTATACTTATTTAAAAATACATTTGGAAGTATAAATTTAAATAATGATGAAGAAAAAAAATCATCTCTATTTATTAATGATAATATTTGGTTTAATTTATTATTTATTAATTTCAATCTTTCAAAAGAAGATTTAAAAGAAAGAATTTTTATCTCAATTTCATTATCACGCAATCAACAAGCTTTTAATGCCTTAAAGAAATCAAAAAATAATATAATTAAAAGAATCATTACCAAAGATCAAAGTGAAAAAAATATGATAAAATCAATACTCCAAGTGGATTTGAGTGGAAATGAAGAAAAATTAACAGATTTTCAATATTTTAATGAGCAATATAATGCTGAATATCAATTATATTGCGAATGCCAAGAAGTCATTAGTTCTCTAGAAAGCAAATATAAAAGACAAATAATAGGTTTATCTGATAACTATGATAAAATATGTAATGATTGTTCAAGGATTTATAAGTGGCTTTATAGATTTAATCTTTTTGAAATTTCATATAAAATAGATTCAAGCACTTTCATAAATTATATTTTGGAATTTTTCGATGAAAAATTTTCAATTAATAATGAAATTAATATAATGAATAAAGCTGGAAGTAGTAAAAATTTGAATTTAATTTCAACTAATGTTAACAGAAAAATAAGTTCAAAATCTATACCTCATAATAAAAAGAAGATTATTGAAGAAGATGAAGATTATGATATAAATGAAAATGAATATGAAGATAGTAATTCAGATGAAGAAAATGAAAATGAAGATGGAAATAAAAAAGCAGGTTTGGGCATAGATCAAAAAACTGAAGTTATAATTCCAGTCAAAAAAGAAAATTATATATATAAAAGTGACAAAGATGCTAAATCTTTAATCATTTTTTTGTTCAATAAATTCAAAAATATCTTTGTTGATAGAGATATTAAAAAATCTTTATTATTAATTTTTGGATTTATTTGCATTAACTTGCAATCATCAGTTCCCCTACGTTTTAAACAAATTTTTAATGAATGTTATATATTTAACCATTCATATGACAAATATTTTGATGAAAAAAAAACTAAAAAATCTCCTATAGAAAATATATCGAATAAATCTTGGACAATATTAGATAAATTGAATATTATGTCGGGCGATTTATTAGGAGATATTCTAGATAATATAAATAACAATAAGGAAAAATGGAATTATTACTTGGATGAAAAATATAATTCTTTTAATAATTATTATTATTATAAACTAAAGTTGCTTGATGATAGTTTAGATAAACGCACTAAAAGTTTAATCAAGTTCATATTTTTTTATACAATTAAACCAGAAAGACATGAATTTTTACTTAATACATTCTTAGATAGAATTTTATTGAATGAAAATAGTGAAATGAACTATATGAATTATTATTGGAACAATAATGAAAGATATAATAGCTTATATATTAAAAATAATTATGATAATTATGATATCACCAAAGCCTTCAAAAATTACAATGCTCAAAAAGATCATGCTTTAGTGTTAATAGCTCCACATAACAATATTAATATATATGATAAAATATTATATGAATATTGCTATTTAAAAATGTTTTTAGGAATGGGAGGAAATAATATTGATAGTCCAAATAAAACACATTTTGCAGATAGGACAATAACAAATACTCTAAATAATTTTACTAACCAAAATAATTATAATATTAACAATAGCATATTTCAAAATAATGCTAATAATAATCTAAATAATACAAATAAACAAAACATTAATAATGCCAGCAATTTTAAAAATACAAATAATAATACTAATCCAAATATTCAAAATTCCCAAGATAATAACAATATAGAAAATGAAAATATAGATAAAAATAATATTAATAGTAATAATGCGAATAAAAAAGGAATAAGTAGAAAAGGAACACTTAATAAGGGAGATCAAAGTGGGTTTAATGCTACGGCAAGTGGATTGGGATCAAACACCCAAATTATTCAATCAATATCAGATATTAAATATAAAGAAATAATTTTAGACAGTAATAGCTATATGGATTTAAATCAACAAGATTTAGAACTTATAAGAAACTCAATAAGGACAGGAAATGTCATTGTTATTAAAAATTCCCACCTTTTAGAAGAGCAATTTAATGAAATTATAAAAGAACTTTCTGAAATTAGAAATGATGATATTTCATTATCATTTAAACTTATTTTGATATGCGACATTAATGAAGTAATAAAAAATAAATATATATATGAGCAATGTCGGATTATTAATGATAATTTACTATATGAAGAAAGTAATATAGGTCATAACTTGGTAGCAATATCAGTAAAAGAAAGAATTATCAATTTAATATATAAAATACCTTTGCAAGTGTATGCTTTTATATTAAATAGTCAAAACTATTTTATGAGATTGTTTCTAAGAAAAATAATATTCTATTATATAACAGTATTTGGCTTATTGCAAAAAGTTGAATTAAATAATCCATTTATTATTACTATAAATGACTTTATCTTTTTATGTCAATATATCATTACATATTTTGAACATGAGAACTTTACTGAAGAAAAATATAATGAGTTTATAAATATAGAAAATGCCTCAGGATATAACTATGCTTCCTTTGTTAATATATTGGATAATATATTTATTTATTCAAGACAAATCGGGAAAGAAGATGAATATAAAATAAATAAATTCATTTCTGAATTGTTTGATTATAAGACATTTATGCATCCTGACTATTATTTGCAATTAGGCAAAATAAAAATAGGAGTAAATCTAGTAGATGAAACTTCCACTTTAAATTATGATTTGTCATGCGAAGATATATATAAATCTTTTAATAAATTTTCTATCGAAGAATTTGAGGAATTATTACCTGATATAACCAAAGAAGGATTAAATAAAAGTCAATATGATAGTGCAAATAAAATATTTAAGAATTTAGTAACTTGCATAAATATGAACTTTTTTAATGAAGAAAAAAATATAAATATACAAAATTTTGACTTAATTCGAATAAAACAGAATTTAGAAGATTTGGTAGAAAATATCCCACAGAATATTCAATATAAAATAGAGCAATATAATTTAGAATTAGAAAATGTTGATTCTATAAATCCTACTTTATTTAAGAAAAATAAATATGGGTTTTATTTTAATTATTTAGATGATAGTTTGTATTATGAAATTATCTATTTTAATAAAAAATTGGAATATTTGCATATTCAAATCACATTAATTTTGTCTATGATAAATGGAGAAAGATTGTATAATAATTTTTATTATAAAAATTTTGAATTATTAAACAAAGGTTTAATTCCAAATGATTTTAATATAATAAATACTAATGAAACGACTTTCCAAAATTCAGAATCAAATAATGATAAAAAAAGCAATTGGGATATTAAATTATTCAAAAAAATAATGATATATAGAATTAAATTATTCAAAGCATGGTTAAAAGATGGATTTTTAGAACTTTATCATTTATCTCTATTCCATAACATTCATTTATTTTTAAATGATTTGAAAATGCTTTTTTGCCGAAAGTATTATGGTGAAAATGACTATAGTAAAATAACACCTGAAATGATATGTTTAAAATTTATTATTACAAACAGTTCAACATATGAAGATTTATGCTCAAAAGATAAGAATTTGAATTATTACAAAAATTTATACAATAACGAAATTATATGGGTGAATGGACTTATTTTACAAAATGCAAAATTAGACAAAGATTTTCCCCAATATTTAATGGTTAATAAAAATAATGAAAAAACAAAACAAAAAATGAATATAATAGGTATAACATACTCTGTATCTAAATATAAATTTGAATCAGAAGATAATGAAAATAATGAAGAAAAAGAAAATCAAGAAGAAGAAAATGAGGACACAAACGGGAATGAAAGCAAGACTGAAAGTTATATGACTGAAAGTAAGAATTATAGTGAAGCTGAAGATATAAAAGACAGTGAGAATGGAAAAGATAATGAGACCCAAAATAAAATGGTTATAAAGGAAAAAAAAATAAAAGTGTATATTTATGAGAAAAAGAATAAGTGTAAATATCATAAGCATTATAGTGAGAATAGTATCGGGTTTATGGAGTTTTTTGTAAATAATGATAAAATAGACCAAAACTATATATTTGAACATGATATCAAAATTTATGTAGATGAATTTGGAGAGCCTGATGATAAAGACAAAAAGAAAGAGTAATTATAAAACTATATGTTTGATTTTTTTTATTTTTCTTTATAATATTATTTTAAAACTTTTTTTATATTAGTAAAATATTATAAGTTTCTTTATTTCAAATATAAATATTCATGGGGATTGGGGATTGGGGATTGGGGATTGGGGATTGGGCCCAATCCCCAAATCCCCAATCCCCAATCCCCAATCCCCAATCCCCAATCCCCAATAAATAATTTTGTTTAAATGAAATTATTAATTATTTAGGGTTTTATTTTAGTCATTTGAAATATATTTTGAAAAATTAGAAATAAAATTTAAAAATGAAAAATGAAGTTCTGAATAAATTATA
>Ga0247609_10003725_pt1 | contig 15364 bp, 12 predicted proteins | sample 172DNAGHGlowgp2_FD_193487 | JGI IMG/M metagenome (GOLD analysis project Ga0247609, IMG submission 193487) | Sheep rumen microbial communities from Palmerston North, Manawatu-Wanganui, New Zealand - 1728 DNA GHGlow gp2 | ecosystem: Host-associated > Mammals > Digestive system > Stomach > Rumen ...
GTAGCGAGGAGCTACTGCTTTGCAAATATACGAAGGAATTTTTAAGAAAAAAAACTAACTCTGCAATGCTTCGTCCAAAAAAGTTAAATGAAAAAGCCGTGTTTACTTTGCAAAAAAGGATTTGAAATGGCTCACATACAAATTAAAATTAATAATCTATATCCCACAGAAGAAGGAAGCTATCTTCTTGTAATGGAAGATATTGATTCTGGTAAGAAGTTCGGTATCCTAACCATGAAGAACGAAGCCATGTATATCACCTCCTTCTCTTTTGGGAAAAGACCTCCTAGACCATCGCTATACGAACTGTTTTCTGATTTTCTTGTCGAAGAGAATTATAAACTACAAAAAGTGGTCTTAACACAATACAAAAATAATATCTATTACGCTACGTTAAATTGCATTAATTGGAAAACTAACGTAGAGAAATACATAGACATCAAGGCAACAGACGCCATTGCTCTTGCCTACCTTAACAATATAGCTATTTTTGCTGAAGAGCAAGTCATCATAGAATGTAGTGAATTGTACAATCATATAATTAATAAGATGGAGGAGAAATATAAAAAACAATCTACATCCATTAACCATACTATGCTACAACACTATCAAAGCCAACTGCAAGATGCAATAAAAACAGAAAACTATGAGCTTGCTGCTGAAATAAAAAAGAAACTAGATAAAATTAACCATAAATTTCAATGATGAAACGTCAATTACATACATTCGCATTATCTTTAATCTCCGTCGCTTTATACGGACAATGTGACACAACATGGTACACAGGAGAAGGAACTCAATATGGTGGAATTGCTGGCACAAATGGAGGCAATTGTGGTATTTTTGTTGATAAGGATGATTTCCGTCACTGCGCAATGAATCACACCCAATATGACAGCAGCTACGCATGCGGTGCATGTGTAAGAGTAATTGGACCTCTGGGCGAAATAAACCTTAAAGTTGTGGACAGATGTCCAGAATGTAAACCTGGAGACATCGACCTATCAACAGATGCGTTTACATCGATTGCAAAATTAGAGGATGGTCGTGTAAAAATACAATGGCAATACATCCCATGCCAAGATAATGATAAAACTATAAAAATGTACATAGACAGAGGCTCAAGCCCATATTATTTCAAGGCACTCTTTTATGATATAAAACACCGTATCAAAACAGTTGAATGGCAATCACAGGAGGGAAATTTCATCCCCATCCATCGTGAAATGTACAATTATTTTGTAGCTCCTAGTGGAATAGACGAAGGTCGAACTGAATGTGGACCTTATACCTTCCGCATTACGGATGAATACGGTAATAGGGTTTACGCATATAACATATCATATAAAACAGGAGAGGAAATAGATCTTGGAGTACAATTCCCCGATTGTGAAGAAAGCAATAAACTCAACGATAGCAAAAATTCGCTGTTATGGAGCAACGATTTAATAAAGATTGAAGTATTTGATCTTTTAGGTCGTCACCTGAATTGTTTCTATAACACTACCGACTATCTTTCATTTGCAGAGCAATGGAATAAAATCCATATTATAAAACTACACTTTGGTTTATTTTGTAAAGTAGAAATACACAAATAGTCTAAGATCACATGACAATTATTCATGCTGAATTCTAGAAATTAATTTCTTGTAATTTTGAATAGTTGATAAAGAAAAAAGTAATACAAAAAAAGAGGGTAAATCGAAAATCGATATTACCCTCTCTTCATTTATGAATTAACAACTTATTCTTGATTCAAAGTGAAACGTTTAAATTCAGTAGCTGTTAAGGATTTAGATACAGAAGACATATATTGAGCAACATTCATCTTAGCTTCCTTGATGAAAGCTTGATTTAACAATGTTTGTTCTTTATAAATTTTCTGGATACGTCCATTAACAATACCATCAATCATTTGTTGTTTCAAGTTAGAAGCAGCTTGTTCTGCAACAGTAGCTTTGATCTCACGAGCCTTAGCAGCTTGTTCTGCTGTCAACCAGCCTTTCTCAACATTAGATTCAATGTGAGCCTCAGAATCAACATGAGCAGGATTGATACCAGCTTTTGACAAAGCATTATCAACTTGTTTTTGAACCATCTCTGCCTTAGTCTTTTCAGTAGCGATTTCACGTTCCTTAGCAACATAATCAGCAGGTACACCCTTCTCGTCAATTGCAATAGGATTCATAGCAGCTACCTGCATTGCAACATCCTTATAAACTTGAATATCCAAACCAGCTTCATTGAAAGCAACGATAGATGCTAACATATTACCTGGATGAACATATGCAATAGTTGAAGCACCATTAACAAATGTATATTCACCTAATTCCATCTTTTCTCCAGTTACACCAGAGCGATCGGTAATTAGTTGTTGGATTGTTGAGTTACCAATCATCAAACCTAGCAATTCATCTTTAGATGAAGGTTTAACTTCTACAGCCTTATCCAAGATTTGTTTCGTTAATGCAACGAAATCAGCATTTTTGGCAACAAAATCCGTTTCACATTTCAACGCAACGATACATGCAAACCCAGCATTAGCAGCAGCCAACACACAACCTTGAGCAGCGTCGCGATCACTTCTTTTCGCAGCAATTGCTTGACCTCTTTTGCGGATAAGCTCTACAGCTTTATCGAAATCGCCTTCAGCCTCAGTAAGAGCCTTCTTGCAATCCATCATACCCGCACCAGTCATAGTACGCAATTTGCTAATATCAGCCATTGAAACAGCCATATCTTAAAAAAATTTACGTTAATAATTAATCTTCAGTTGATTTGAACTTATCTGCAACCTTTGCATTCAATGCATCACCATCAAGGTTATTTTTAGGTGCTTTCTTAGCAGCTCTCTTACGCTCTTTCTTTTCTACACCTTCTGCAGACTCATTTTCTTCTTTCTCAACTTTTCTTTCTTCCAAACCTTCTTTGATAGCACCACAAAGAGCAGTCAAAATTACTTCAACAGACTTTGTAGCATCATCATTAGCTGGAATAACGAAATCGATATCATTAGGATTTGAGTTTGTATCAACAATACCATATACAGGAATACCAAGTCTTTTTGCTTCTTTTACTGCAATGTTTTCTTTAGTAACATCAACAACAAAAAGCGCAGCTGGAGTTCTTGTCATATCAGCGATACTACCCAAGTTCTTCTCTAACTTAGCACGTTGACGAGAAATTTGAAGTTTTTCTCTCTTAGACAAGTTATCAAATGTACCATCATTTGTCAACTTATCAATAGATGCCATCTTTTTAACAGCTTTTCTAATTGTTGGGAAGTTGGTCAACATACCACCAGCCCAACGCTCTGTTACGTATGGCATTGAAACTTCAGAAGCCTTATCAGCAACAACTTGCTTAGCTTGTTTCTTAGTTGCAACAAAAAGAATCTTTTTGCCCGATTTTGCAACTTGTTTTAATGCAGCAGCAGCCTCATCTATTTTAACTACTGTTTTGTGAAGATCAATAATATGGATACCATTACGTTCCATGAATATATATGGAGCCATTGCAGGATTCCATTTTCTTCTCAGGTGTCCAAAATGACAACCTGCTTCAAGTAATTCATCAAAATTAGTTCTTGACATTTTCTTAAAATTTTTAATCGTTTACATTCTTTTTAACTAACCAATTATCCAGTAGTTCGACAGATGCCAAAGTCTGGATAATTTAGATACTAAACGTTTTCTTAAAGAGCATAATACAATAAATGTATAACTCTTCCAAGGACTAACGTTTACTGAATTGGAATCTCTTTCTTGCTTTTGGACGTCCTGGTTTCTTACGCTCAACCTCACGTGAGTCACGAGTTAAGAATCCTTCACTTTTCAATACTGATTTATTAGCTTCATCAACTTTAACAAGAGCTCTTGCAATTGCCAAACGCAATGCTTCAGCTTGTCCAGTGAATCCACCACCATCCAAATTAGCTTTTATATTAAACTTATCTGCTACACTAAGATGATTCAACGGTTGCTTTACAACATATTGCAAAATTCCTGAAGGGAAGTAAGTATTCAAATCCTTACCATTGATGGTGATTTCACCATTACCTTCGCTTAGGTAAACGCGCGCAACAGCGGCCTTTCTTCTACCAATTGCATTAAATACTTCCATGTTCTTACTTAATTGAGTTTAAATCGAGTTGTTTTGGTTGTTGAGGTTCTTTATCATGCTCACTTCCAGCATAAACATAAAGATTACCTAAAATTGCACTTCCAAGACGGTTCTTAGGCAACATACCTTTAACAACCTTCTTGATCAACTTTGAAGGATCTTTTTTCAACAATTCGCCAGGAGTATATTCTCTCTGACCTCCAGGATAACCTGTGAACTTCAAATAAATACGATCTGTAGCTTTCTTTCCTGTAATCTTTACTTTCTCAGCATTGATAACAACTACATTATCACCACAGTCAACATGAGGAGTAAAATTAGGTTTATACTTACCTCTTAATAATTTTGCAACCTTTGAACCTAAACGTCCTAATGGTTGATCAGTCGCATCAACAAGCACCCATTCTTTGGTTACTGTATTTGCATTCGCCGAAATAGTTTTGTAACTTAAAGTATCCACTTTAAACGTTTTTAATCAGTTAATTAATCTTTCACTTCGCTTTAGACTTCGGGCAAGTCCTCCAGCGATAAACCTTTTGACTATTTTTTTGGATAATAAATCGGTTGCAAAATTAGAAAATAATTCTCTAACAAAAAAATATTTTTTTAATTAGTCTACTTTTTGTCCCTAAAGTTTTTTATAAGTTGATTATAGTACTTTAAAAATCCAAGATATAAGCGAAACACATAATAATATAATGTATATTGAACTGAAATTGATTTTATATCTCATTCAGCTTTCTCATTTCTCTATCATCAAGCCCATAGAACAGTCAACAGGCATCATGGCCCAGCGGCACCATCAGTCGTGTCCTGTGGATCCGTACCGATAGGCCGACGGAATCATTCCTGCATGATTCCGTCGGGGCAAAAAGAAAGAGTCCCCCCGGCCTTGGCCGGGAGGACTCTGAAAAAAGGGCAGCTACCTACTCTCCCACTGGTGTGCAGTACCATCGGCGATGGCGGGCTTAACTTCTCTGTTCGGAATGGGAAGAGGTGGGACCCCGCCGCCATAGCCGCCCCGATATCCTCGGACGTCTGACAGTTCCGGAAGGAAACCAATACGGTGCGAGATGCCCCGGAGGGGAAAGTCTATCGGGCTATTAGTAACGCTCGGCTTTGATGTCGCCACCTTTGCACCTGCGTCCTATCGACGTCGTAGTCTTCGACGGCCCTCATGGGGAGATCTAATCTTGCGGCTGGCTTCGCGCTTAGATGCTTTCAGCGCTTATCCGTCCCCGACTTAGCTACCCAGCGGTGCACCTGGCGGCACAACTGGCAGACCAGAGGTCGGTCCAACACGGTCCTCTCGTACTAGTGTCAGCACCGCGCAAATCTCCTGCGCCCGCAACAGATAGAGACCGAACTGTCTCACGACGTTCTGAACCCAGCTCGCGTGCCACTTTAATCGGCGAACAGCCGAACCCTTGGGACCTTCTCCAGCCCCAGGATGTGACGAGCCGACATCGAGGTGCCAAACCCCTCCGTCGATATGAGCTCTTGGGAGGGATCAGCCTGTTATCCCCGGAGTACCTTTTATCCTTTGAGCGACGGCCCTTCCATGCGGAACCGCCGGATCACTATGTCCCAGTTTCCTGCCTGATCGGCTTGTCTGCCTCCCAGTCAAGCCCCCTTGTGCCATTGCACTCTGCGGACGGTTACCAATCGTCCTGAGGGGACCTTTGAAAGCCTCCGTTACGCTTTTGGAGGCGACCACCCCAGTCAAACTACCCGCCAAACGGTGTCCCCCCTCTCCGGGGGTTAGGGTCCAGACAAGCAAAGGGCCGTATTTCAACGTCGGCTCCCGGAACGCTGGCGCGCCCCGTTCTCCGCCTCCGGCCTATCCTACACATCACTTGCCCAGACACAGCGTTAAGCTGCAGTAAAGGTTCACGGGGTCTTTTCGTCCCGTTGCGGGTAATCGGCATCTTCACCGATACTACAATTTCACTGGGCTCGCGGTTGAGACAGTGCTCAGATCGTTACACCATTCGTGCAGGTCGGAACTTACCCGACAAGGAATTTCGCTACCTTAGGACCGTTATAGTTACGGCCGCCGTTTACTGGGGCTTCAATTCAGGGCTTCCTTGCGTGACCCCTCCTCTTAACCTTCCAGCACCGGGCAGGTGTCAGGCCATATACGTCATCTTTCGATTTGGCATAGCCCTGTGTTTTTGTTAAACAGTCGCCTGAGCCTATTCTCTGCGGCTCCCCCGGAGGGGAGCGCCCCTTATCCCGAAGTTACGGGGCTGTTTTGCCTAGTTCCTTAACCGCGAATCTCCCATTCGCCTCGGTACTCTATACCCGGCCACCTGTGTCGGTTTGCGGTACGGGTGCCCGCAGGGTGTCGCTTAGCGGTTTTTCTTGGGAGTATGGTTAGGCGCATAGGCGGCGGCCCGAGAGCCCCCGCCCACTGTCAGGTTCGGCTCGGCCCCCGGATTTGCCTGGGGGCCTCCGCACCTACACCCTTCAACGTGAGTATTCCGTCACTCTGTCGCGCTTTCACTCCTCCGTCACCGCGTCGCCCCTGCGGCCAGCGTCGGAATCTTGACCGACTCTTCCATCCGCCTCGCCCTTCGGCTTAGCGTTAGGTCCCGGCTTACCCTGATCCGTATAGCGTTGATCAGGAACCCTTGGCCTTCCGGCGGGGGTGCATTTCACACCCCTTATCGTTACTCATTCCTACATTTGCTTTTCCGGCCGCTCCAGAGGGGGTCGCCCCCCCCATTCCCCGCTGCCGGAATGCTCCCCTACCGACCCTCGCGGGTCCCACGGCTTCGGCGGGCGCCTTTATGCCCGTTTATTATCCATGCCCGGCCGCTCGACTGGTGAGCTGTTACGCACTCCTTGGATGAATGGCTGCTTCCAAGCCAACATCCCAGCTGTCCCTGCGGCCAGACTTCGTTAGTCCAACTTAGGCGCCACTTCGGGGCCTTGGCCGGTGGTCTGGATTCTTCTCCTCTCGGACGCGGACCTTAGCACCCGCGCCCTCACTGCCCCGGACCGTCCGCACGCATTCGGAGTTCGTCAGGACTTGATAGGCGGTGAAGCCCTCGCATCCAATCGGTCGCTCTACCTCATGCGGACTCCCGTGACGCTGCCCCTAAAGGCATTTCGGGGAGTACGAGCTATCTCCGGGTTTGATTGGTCTTTCGCTCCTACCCTCAGCTCATCAGAAGGCTTTTCAACGCCTACCTGTCCGGCCCTCCAGTGGGTGTTACCCCACCTTCAGCCTGGCCAAGGGTAGATCACCCGGTTTCGCGTCTGCCGCATCCGACTATCCGCCCTCTTCGGACTCGCTTTCGCTCCGGCTCCGCGCCTGAGGCGCTTAACCTTGCCGGACACGGCAACTCGTAGGATCATTATGCAAAAGGCACGCCGTCACCCCTCAAAAAGGGGCTCCGACCGCTTGTAGGCGGACGGTTTCAAGGTCTTTTTCACTCCCCTGCTCGGGGTCCTTTTCACCTTTCCCTCACGGTACTGGTTCGCTATCGGTCTCTCGGTAGTATTTAGCCTTGCCGGATGGTCCCGGCCGATTCACGCAGGATTCCTCGTGTCCCGCGCTACTCAGGTGCCGGCCGGCGGCTCTCCGCTTCGGGTACGGGGCTATCACCCTCTCTGGCCGGCCTTTCCATGCCGTCCCCCTCGCTTCCTGCCTGCCTTGCGCCGGTCCTGCAACCCCGGGCGCGCCTCGACGCCCCCGGTTTGGGCTCCTCCCCGTTCGCTCGCCGCTACTGGGGGAATAAACGTTTTGTTCTCTTTTCCTGCGGGTACTTAGATGTTTCAGTTCCCCGCGTTCGCCCCGGCACATGGTGCCGGTGACGGGCCTTCAGCCCGCCGGGTTGCCCCATTCGGATATCCGCGGATCGCAGGGCGCCTGCCCCTCCCCGCGGCTTTTCGCAGCTTGCCGCGTCCTTCCTCGCCTCCGAGAGCCTAGGTATCCACCGTCCGCCCTTATCTCCTTTCCTTTCCGTGCGCCGGTCTGACCCGGCGCGCGTCTCGTACTGTATTCTCGTTTCCTTCCATCATGTCAAAGATCTTACTCCGTGGAGAATAAGGGACTCGAACCCTTGACCCCCTGCGTGCAAGGCAGGTGCTCTGAGCCAACTGAGCTAATCCCCCCCGCTTCCTTCCGTGTAGTCCCAGGCAGAGTTGAACTGCCGACCTCCACATTATCAGTGTGGCGCTCTAACCAACTGAGCTATGGGACTGTCGCGTGCGTCCCGCCTGTCACTCCATCATCATCTCTAATTATATCTTTTCCTGATCCAAGAACAGCGGGAAGGACTTCCACCAGCTCCGGACCAATCGCTCGCGCGGCCCGGCTCCAGAAAGGAGGTGTTCCAGCCGCACCTTCCGGTACGGCTACCTTGTTACGACTTAGCCCCAGTCATCCGTTTTACCCTAGGCCGCTCCTCTCGGTTACGGACTTCAGGCACCCCGGACTCCCATGGCTTGACGGGCGGTGTGTACAAGGCCCGGGAACGTATTCACCGCGCCATGGCTGATGCGCGATTACTAGCGAATCCAGCTTCACGGAGTCGGGTTGCAGACTCCGATCCGAACTGGGAGGGGCTTTCCGGGATCCGCTACATGTCGCCATGCCGCTTCCCTCTGTACCCCCCATTGTAACACGTGTGTCGCCCCGGACGTAAGGGCCGTGCTGATTTGACGTCATCCCCGCCTTCCTCGCACCTTGCGGTGGCAGTCCTCGTAGAGTCCCCATCTGAATGCTGGCAACTACAAGCAGGGGTTGCGCTCGTTATGGCACTTAAGCCGACACCTCACGGCACGAGCTGACGACAACCATGCAGCACCTAGTTTCGCGCCCCGGAGGGAGGACGGCTTTCACCGCCCGTCGCTAACTTTCAAGCCCGGGTAAGGTTCCTCGCGTATCATCGAATTAAACCACATGTTCCTCCGCTTGTGCGGGCCCCCGTCAATTCCTTTGAGTTTCACCGTTGCCGGCGTACTCCCCAGGTGGGATGCTTATCGCTTTCGCTTGGCCACCCGCTGTGTATCGCGGACGGCGAGCATCCATCGTTTACTGCGCGGACTACCAGGGTATCTAATCCTGTTCGATCCCCGCGCTTTCGTGCCTCAGCGTCAGTCGCGGCTTGGTACACTGCCTTCGCGATCGGCGTTCTGTGCGATATCTATGCATTTCACCGCTACACCGCACATTCCATGTACCCCAAACGCACTCAAGCCCCTCAGTTTCCATGGCAGTGACAGGGTTGAGCCCTGACATTTCACCGCAGACTTGACAGGCCGCCTACGCACCCTTTAAACCCAATAAATCCGGATAACGCTCGGATCCTCCGTATTACCGCGGCTGCTGGCACGGAGTTAGCCGATCCTTATTCGCCGGGTACCTGCAATGGCGGACGCGTCCGCCACTTTATCCCCCGGCAAAAGCAGTTTAAAACCCATAGGGCCGTAGTCCTGCACGCGACATGGCTGGTTCAGGCTCTCGCCCATTGACCAATATTCCTCACTGCTGCCTCCCGTAGGAGTCTGGTCCGTGTCTCAGTACCAGTGTGGGGGACCTTCCTCTCAGAACCCCTACCGATCGTCGCCTTGGTGGGCCGTTACCCCCCCAACTAGCTAATCGGACGCATGCCCATCCACGAGCTTCGCATTTGACGGACAAAGGGATGCCCCTCGTCCGCCTCATCCGGTGTTAATCCCCCTTTCGGGGGGCTATCCCGATCCCGTGGGCAGGTTGCATACGCGTTACTCACCCGTGCGCCGGTCGTCAGCGGGAGCAAGCTCCCCTGTTACCCCTCGACTTGCATGTGTTAGGCCTGTCGCTAGCGTTCATCCTGAGCCAGGATCAAACTCTCCGTTGTAGAAAAAGTTGTTTTTTTGTTTCCTTACGCCCAGGCCTCGCTCCTTCGATTTATCTCGGAACTGATGTCTGCCTTACGGCAGCTTCCTTCCCTTTTTTTCCTTGCTGTCTTGATCAATTCCCTCAAAGATCTCTCTCCTTTGCCCCGGTCCCTTCCGGGAGGCCTCCGTTTCCGAAAGCGTGTGCAAAAGTACACGCTTTTATGTTCCCCACCAAATTTTTTACCATGTTTTTTTTGCCACCAATCACTTTTTGGCTGATTCTCAGTGAGAAAAATTTCAGAGAACATCCCCTCCGTCGGATGCCCCCTGAAATTTATGGAATTTATATCTTATCTAATGCCTCACATATTGATTTTTTATCCATATTTTTTCCTATAAACACCAGCTTCACCATCTTATCTCCATACTTCTCGTCCCAATCGCGACGTAACTCTGGACTTTGCTGAAGCATCATCTCTTGTTCATTTATAGGAGCTGTACAGATCCATTGCCCTGCTTCCTGCAACGTTTTCTGCGTACCCGCTTGTTCAAATAAATATGACATATCCTCATTTTCAGAGAAATATGTTATTCCTTTTGTACGGATGACACCCTTCGGCCATGATTTATATACAAAATAATCAAACGCATTCAGATTCATCGGTTTTCTTCTATAATACACAAATGAGCTAATGCCATATTCTTCTACCTCTCCATGATCATGGTCGTGATGATGTTCGTGGTCGTGGTCATGATGATGAGCATGGTCATGATCGTGATCGTGATGATCTTCATGCTCATGGTGATGCTCGTGGTCATCCTCATCGTGGTCATGGTGATGATGCTCATGGTCGTGATCATCGCCATCACGCTGTTCCACCTCTTTATCCATCTCCTGAATCCAACCAGCCGAGATAGAGATACTTTCCATATCAAACTTATGGCAATTGATTATCTCATCCAAATCAATCTGTGCATAATTAGATTCTAAGATCTGAGCATGAGGCTGCAGTTTACGAACCACCTCTTTCACCTCCTTTAATTCCTCTGCAGAGACCTCATTAACCTTGTTTAAAATAATCACGTCACAGAACTCAATCTGTTGAATGACAAGATTTGCCAAATCCTCTTCATCTGGATCATGCATTAAATCATCACCATTGGCAAATTCTTTTGATAAACGAAGGACATCCACCACAGTAGCGACACAATCCAATCTGCAAATCTCTGGCAAACGAAACTTGCGAGCCATATCAGAAATAGATACAATTGTATTTGCAATTGGATAAGGTTCGCATATACCACTTGCTTCAATCACAATATAATCGAAACGATTTGTTTGTGTAATATCCGTTATCTGCTGAATCAAATCTGTTTTCAGAGTACAGCATATACAACCATTCGATAGCGCAACAAGACTATCATCTTTCTGTTGAACGATACCTCCTTTTTGAATCAAAGAAGCATCAATGTTTACTTCTCCAATATCGTTCACAATAACAGCAATTTTCATTCCTTTTTTATTCGAAAGGATATGATTCACCAGCGTAGTTTTTCCGCTACCCAAATAACCCGTTAATAATGTAATGGGAACAACTTGATTTTTCATAATATATTAATAAGTAATAATTTGATTAGTCATATCGTTATTCATTCTCTCATTTTTCCTTCTTCCCATATCGCCAATATGCAACAAACAGGATGAGCGATGTCACCACATTTGAAGACATATTCACCAAAGAAGCACCGTCGATATGCATCCTTTTAATAATTACGATAGATAATAACAGCGTAACAAGTACACCCGCCAACGATTTTACGACCAAGATGCGAAGTTTGCCCATAGCCGAAAAATAGTGTCCAAACACATTGGATACAGCTATCAACAATACACCAGGGGATAATATAAGAAGAATGCGTTTTACATCTATAAACTCGGAACCAAATATAAAAGTATATAATTCACCCGGCAGCAGATTGACGACAAACAGAATCAACAGCGTAATAATAAAACTATACTTTGCTACCTCATTCGTGCCTTTCCGGGCCTCTATTCCATTTTTTTCACTTAACAACCTAGAATACTGCACCATAGAGATACTTCTGCTTACAATCCAAATCGCTTCTGCGATCGTCACACCAATAGAGAAGACTCCTACCGACGCATTCCCAATATAGTATGTAAGGAAATAAAAACTTAATCTATAATTAAAGAACTGTAAGAAATTACTCAACTCCGTCTGCAAGCCGAACTTAAACGAACGAAAAGCGACAGGCACCATAAACTTCATATCCGTTAAAGAGTAACGGTTTTTATCAAGGCACAAACATCCAATCGTCAGAATAACCAACGATAAGACCTGGGCATAGAAAAATGCTCTGTAGCTAGAATCCCAGAAATAGTAGAACAAAATCATGAATATAAGCAACATAAGAGGTTGCAAGATAGTCAGGAGATTGTATTGTTTTATTCTTTGGGTACCGACATACGATGAATTAAAAAAGGCAAGAATGCCAAGAAAAACAGAAATGATAAAAAAGAAGAGAGCCAGATTTTCCTTCTCGAAATAGTGGAAAATCAATGCACCGACAATAGAAGAAATTGTGATCCAAAGCAGCGCAATCGCCAGAAGCCTTGAACAACCTGTTCTTTTTAAATAATACGACACACTGCTTCCGGTAAATATATTAGCGATAATGGCCAACAGACTGATATCTGCCATGAACATTGCAATGACACCTCTTCCCTCAGCTCCCCATAATCGAGTGGTAAGTACAAGTACTAGAAAGTTCAATATCAATATTGCACTTTTACTTGCAATTGTCATTATTATATTTTTCTTTACATCAAACGCCATGATGAACAAAATTTAAAAAATCATTTTTGATAGCTTCCCAATTATATTTTAGCAAAGACAAATTTATACTATTTTGACATTGATTCCTATATATTTTAGGATTATCGATATAAGAAAGGATTAAATTAACAATCTTCTCTTCGTTATCAGGTTCCACCAAACATCCAATCGTATTGAATTCGGGGATGGATTTTCGTATCGCTTTCAAGTCACTATAAATCATAGGTCTTCCTGCCGCCATATAATAAAACAGTTTGATTGGGAGACAATGCGTATTTTCTATGTCATTATTGCGGAGATCAAAAAAGATATCTCCTTCTCCAAGTGTCTCACAAAAAGCATCAAAAGGCATCCAATTCAGATGTTCCATTGTAAGATTTGGGACGGTTGACCTAACGTTAAGCTCCTGTGATGAGACAATTTTCAAAACAAACTGTGTAGAAGGTTTTTTCATCGCCACTTGTTGAACCACAGACACTACCCGATTAAATCCTTTTTCACTTGTCAGATTACCAGAATAATAAAATGTACAATTGCTATGCAACGATTCCTTCATCGGAATCATTTTTATCTTATTTAAAGGTGCATAATAAGAGACAATAGACATCGATTTCCAAAAAAATAAATACTTGAATGGAAACGATTTGTAGTATTCTCCGAAGATAAAACCATCTGTTCGGCAACCTGCAACCAAAGAAAGAAAGGAGAGTGAAATGAACCGAATTATTGTCTGGACAAATGAATATCCCCGTAAATTTTTCTTAGACGGATACCACTCCGTGATATCATATATAACTTTCGTCTTTATAGATGCACCCCTGTTTTTTTTTCTCACCTGACATGCCACATTTACAGCAATCGGAGTATCACAAATGATAACATCATACTCAGAAGAGCTCAACATCTCTTTCATCCAACGCATCTTTTCCTCTCTGTTCATCTCTTTATCAGCGACGGAGAAGATATCCACCTCATCACCACAATCACGAAGTGAAGCTGCTTCCTGAAAAGCCACCCTTTCATCATCCGACCGATGAACCATTAAAGCGAAAGCAATTTTCATATATAACAATATTAATGTATTACCGTATTACTATATTTTTATTAATATATTATATAGTGAAACATAAAAAAGGGATGTCCGTTGGACATCCCAGTTGATTCTAAATAATCAAGATCTATTACTTTGAAATAGCACCTGCTGGACAAGCGTCAGCACATGTTCCACACTCAGTACATGCATTAGGATCAATCTTATAGATATCACCTTCAGAGATAGCTCCTACTGGACATTCTCCTGCACAAGTACCACAAGCAACACAATCTTCACCAATTACGTAAGCCATAATCAAATCATTTTAAAGTTTAACGCTACAAAAGTACAATATTAAACGAAAACTAAAAAGATTTTACACTATTTTTTATAGATTAAATTTGTCTATTGGTCGATTATTTTGACATACTTTTTTATGATTGATGAATGATTAATGGTCCTGATTATTATTTAATGTCAGTGAAGTCCTTCACTCTGTTTCTTTAACACACGTTCTGCCAAGCGCATTGCAAAGAGGGATATAGGGATTGTCAGTAAAAGAACAATAATCAATGCAGGGACATTGTCGATGACAGGTTTCATCATCTGGTCATACCCAACCGGCATCTCCTCGACAGCGGCAGCCAACGACGCTTCCGTGTCGGTCCACCAATGGGCAGTGTAAGCAAAAAAGGAAAAGGCAAATGGCACGAAACTCCAACGAACCCCCTTGATCGTATTATATTGACAATACCATCTGATGCCTTCAGAGAGAGCCGTTAAGAGGATAAAACCAATAATCATAGCAGTATCCGCCTCACCCACTAGTAAGCAGAGGATAAGAACAAAGCCATTCAAAATAGTAGCCACGCCAAACCCACGGATGAGAGATGAAGTATAAAGATATATAAATGCAGATACAAGCGGCAAAAGTGCCCCGATATAAGCATAACACACTGGATGGATCAATCCACTAGAAGAACCCATCACGAACATGGCAAGATATGCAATTGCCATAAGAAGAGTTTTGAAAAATGCTTTCATATTATTCACTATTTTAGTTGATTATACCTTGTCTGATAGTTATTAATTTCGATTACAAAAATCCGACACTTTAAGCATCCTATCAATCCCAAGTAATAGTGATTTTCTGAAAGATAGTTATCATCGGTTATAAGAGAAGATAAATTATAAATGAGGGGTAAAACAACCATTTAATAGTAAACAGCTACATTAATCAGAATTATTTGGAGTAAACAATATTTTCAAAATAGGGCTGATTTCCTTTTCGGGATTATGTTCTATTGTTTTGGTTATTAATATTATAACGTGAGTTCGATGAAATTTAACTAATTGGTTATTTGGTAATTAGCAATAAAAGTTGTATCTTTATAATGACAAAAAAACAAAAAACACAAACTTTTATTGCATGTTTACCGAAGACAAAGTTACAGAAATTTATTGTTTGGCAGACGATTTCTGCAAATATTTTGATTCAATAGTTGAAAAATATACTATT
>Ga0247609_10003727_pt1 | contig 15359 bp, 21 predicted proteins | sample 172DNAGHGlowgp2_FD_193487 | JGI IMG/M metagenome (GOLD analysis project Ga0247609, IMG submission 193487) | Sheep rumen microbial communities from Palmerston North, Manawatu-Wanganui, New Zealand - 1728 DNA GHGlow gp2 | ecosystem: Host-associated > Mammals > Digestive system > Stomach > Rumen ...
TTAACCCTGGTTCTATTTATTATTACTGTAGACCCTCAAACCAAACCCTCAAAGTAGCCCCTCACGACAGCCCCTCAAACTAGACCCTCAAAATGATTGACCCTCAAAAACTTTGAATACCCGTTGTTGAAAAGCTGCAGAAATGCGGCTTTTTTTCTTTGAATCTAATAATTATGGGACAAATAAAGTCTAAATTGCACTTTTTTATGGTAATGTACGACGTAATATTGGTTTTTTATATAAATTTAATTGGGGCTTTAGCCGTTATTTACTTTGGATTGATAAGATTGAGAAAGAAGCAGTAGTGGGAACATTACTAAGAATATGGAGGTAATATTTTTTATGAGTAGATATATGATGTGTCCAATTTGCGGGCATAGGATGAGTAGAGTTATAGATGCATTTGGATGGGATGGTGAAACATATCGTTGTGAGTATTGTTATGGGGAATGGGATGGTGTGACTCCTACATATGAGTGCCAGCGGTGCGGAGGAGATTTTCCAAACTGCAAAGATGGGTGCTCAATAATTTTGGGTATAACGGGAGGAGCTTTCAATGGCTTATGATAATTTTGAGGATACACCTTTTGACCTTAATCATGATGGGAAAATAGACTCAAATGAGGCGGCATACATTTATGAGACTTTTTACAATGAGGATAATCAGTCATCAGAAGATGATGAAGATTATGTTGTTGATGGCGGATATAGTTCAAGCTCGTACCATAGAAGTAAACCCGAAAAATCTCAGATGATGAAAGAATTGGATGAGCGCTTTAAACAGATTCACCAGGAATATATAGAGCGACAGCAGATGAAAGTAAAATTTTTTGTTGTTTTGTTTATTGTGCTGACTCTAATAGGGATGTTGTCGAAAGTATAGTTTTTGGTGTGTAAGAGGTGTATCAAAATGAAGATTTTAAAAGGGATGTAATGGTCTTAGTAATGACTTTTTTGGAGGGATAACTATGGGATTATTTGGAAAAAAAGGATGAAAGAACAGAATTAAAGAGTACACAGGTACAGCGGTGAGGAGAATTGACTCACCGCTTTTTGTTTGGTTTTAGTATGCAATTTGGAATATAATAGTTATAGTTCAATCTATTGAAATTGGACATATTATGATTGATCATTGTGATTCGCGTAAAAATCATTCCGTATCATGAGGGGGTAAAGAAATGGAAAAGAATCAAGAAAAAGTAAGTGCTTTGATACCTATTATCATGGGAATTGTACTTATTATTGCTGGATTCCTTATCATTCCTAAATTACTGGAGAAGGTCAATAATAGAGTCTATAAATCCTCATTGAGTAAAGAGGACATTGATTTTGATAATATGGGGCCTGAAATAGTATTAAAAGATTATGAGGAGGCGTGACGTAATGGATGCGGATAAGATTGCACAAGAGGCAATAAATGCGATAGCAGAAAAGATTAAAAATCTTAAAACATTAAACATAATTGTAGCGGGTAAGACTGGTGTTGGAAAAAGCACGCTTATCAACTCTGTGTTTAGAGATAACTTAGTTGAAACAGGTGTGGGTAAACCAGTTACAGATCATATGCGAAAGATAAGTAAAAAGGGAGTGCCACTTTCGATATATGATACAAGAGGATTTGAATTAGGCAGAGAAGTTCAACAAGAAGTAAAAAAAGAAGTTGTAGATACTATAAGCAAGGGATTGGCTACACAGGATATAAATAAGGCTATTCATTGTATTTGGTATTGTATAAATACCGCATCAAATAGGATAGAGCCTGAAGAAATAGAATGGTTGCGAGAATTATCAAAAGAAAACCAGATTACTCAAGTGCCAATTATTGTTGTCTTAACTCAGTCTTTTTCTAAGAAGAATGCTGAGGAAATGAGGAAGATTATTCTTCAGGAGAATCTTGATGTAATCCAGGTTATACCTGTATTGGCTGAAGACTATGAAATAGAAGGGCTTGGTACAGCTAAGGCATATGGATTGGATGTGCTGATCAAAGTAATGGGTGAGGCTTTACCCGAGGAATTGATGGACACATTACAGAACGTGCAGATTGCGAGTCTTGAAGAAAAAAAACGATATGCACAGGCAGCAGTAGCAACAGCCTCTGTGGCAGCAATGGGTGAAGGAGCTGCGCCTATCCCATTTTCTGACTGTGCTTTGTTGATACCTACGCAGGTAACAATGATTGCATCAATTACAGTTATATTTGGATTTGATGTTAACAAGAGTATAATTACAGCTTTATTGTCATCCACTATAGGATCGGGAACAGCGACCATATTAGGAAAAACAGCTGTGGCAAATCTAATTAAGCTTATACCAGGAGCGGGAACCGTTATTGGTGGAGCTATTTCTGCCGGTACTGCAGGTGTGCTTACAGCAGCTCTTGGTGAAGCATACATCAAGGTTATGGAGCTTGTATTTAAAGGCGAGATGTCTATAGATGATCTTGGAACAAAAAAAGGAAAGAAAACAATGAGCAGCTTGTTTAAGGAGCAGCTAAAGGTTAGCCGGTGATGAAGAAGGCTGTTTACTTACCAGATGGGTACTGTGCTATAGTATATAGAAGTAATGCTACTGGTACTGCTCCTAAACCGGGTTCATTTTATAGGCTATCGTTAAAAGGTAAAAGTGTCGCAGATTCAGTAACTATGCGAACTTCAAGACCATTTCGCGCATGTTGAGACTGTCTGCTTGCTTACAAAAATATAGTTGACTAGAATATATACCGCAGGTCATGTAACATGGAGCGGGTTGCTCGTTCTTTTTCTTTTTAAAGTGTTCGGATATGAACACTTTATTTTTTTTGTTTGGAATTAAGCTTTTGAGCATAAGCCAATAAATGTTTCTGGGTTGCAGAATTGTAAGTTGAAAGGGTTTTTATTAGTTCAAATAATTCAGGAGCTTCTTTTTTACTAATCATGATAAAATCAGGTTTCATGTCTTCAGATTCACCTGTTAAATAAGCTACGGAAGTACCTAAAACTCTGGCTATTACTTCGACAGTCTGAGGCGAAGGTGTTCTGTCACCATATTCGTATCTGCAATATCCAATCTTAGAAAGATTCAGTCTTCTGGCAGCTTCTGCCATAGATATTCCAAGGCTTTCTCTTGCTGATTTTAATCGTTCAGGTATAAGTTGATTTGTCATATTTGTATCCTCTTAGTTATTGACGGTAACCGATGGATAATATACAATAGTATCCATTGGATAGTATAACGTATCTTGTTATGTTAGGCAAATTTTCTGTGTCCCATAGAGCTGGGAGGAACTGATGCGAAAAATAGAGCTTTTTAAGACTAGAGTAGTATTGTGCTGTCATGTACCAGGAATTGATTTTTATATATCACAAACAGAAGTAATAAAGCTTCTTAATCTAAATATGTATAGAGATGTGATTTTGATTGAGGGTGACATACCTTTTGATAGCATAAAATATGTTACTGATAGTGAATTTGATAACTAAAGAAGCTGCTTAATATTTTTATTATAATTTTAAAACATGGTCTTAATAGAGTATATGTGCATTTAATTGACTTTTGAGATGCTGATGCTATAATACAATTAATCGGGAGAGCTCCTGCCATATAAGTGGAGAAGTTTAAACTCGGGTGAGTCCCTACCATATAAGTGGGAAAGCTTAAACTCTAAGAGGACTGTTGTTGCAGTCCTCTTATTTTTGTGAGGTAATATGGACAATTTTAAGATTTATAGTGTGACGGATGAGTATATAGATTATTTGAGAATAATAGAACCAAACGTATATTCAAATAAAGTGGAGAATAGGATTCATACAAGAAAATATATAGGAACAGTTCTAGAGATGAATGGTTATAAGTATTTTGTGCCAATGTCATCGCCAAAGAATACTGATTATCAGATGGCTGGTGGAAATAGGGTAATAAAGAAGAGCATTGTTCCGATAATCCGTATGATTGAAAAGAATAATGGTGTCAGGGAATTAAAGGGGACTTTAAGGATTAGTCATATGATTCCTGTTCCTGAGAGTGAACTAATTTTGTATGACCTTGAAAATGAAGAAGATAAGGATTATAAGGCACTAGTTCAGGCTGAAGCAATATTTATACGTAAGAATGCTTCAAAAATTACTAATAATGCAAGACTTTTGTATAAACAAAAAGCTGCTAATGAAGAAGTTGGCTACGTTAAAACTGCTTTGGATTTTAAAAAGCTGGAAGAGATATGTAAAGATTATGAAAAGAATTTATGAGAGGAATGTTGATGCTTTCAGAAAAGAAATGTATACGCAGGTTGTAGGGCATACTCCTGTTGATAAGATATATGAGGAAAATGGATTCATCTCGACAGATGTGTTTTCTACTTATCGGGACGGAAGGCAAATTGGCGAATCTGCGATGGTAGTGATTGATTCGGTATCGAGGGAGTTTGAGAAGATAGAAGTGTAAAGGGGCGCCAATGATATATTTTACAAGTGATTTACATCTGGGGCATAAAGGCATCATAACCATGCAGAACAGACCTTTTGAATCTGTAGAAGATATGAACCGGATACTACTTACAAACTACAATGCAGTTGTCGGTAAGGATGATACTGTCTATATTCTAGGAGATATTTGCCACCATATGAGTGTCGATCAAGCCAACAGTGTTATAGCTAGAATGAAGGGCAAGAAATATCTTATAAATGGGAATCATGATAAAAAATATGATCCAGTATTATTTGAAGACATAAAAGATTTCATGACGGTTTCACTTAATGGAAGATATTTCGCACTTATGCATTATCCTATGCTGTCATGGCCCAAGAAAAACAGCGGAAGTATTCAGCTACATGGGCACATACATGCGAGAATGGATTATAACGAGCAGAACAGGAACGAAGGTGTGCTCAGGTATAATGTCGGAGTGGATGCAAATAACTTTTATCCTGTGTCGGTGAAACAGATTATTGAGTTCTTTGGCAGTTGTTCGGAAATTCCGAATAACTGAATTGAAGTATGTTTTTTCTATTATTGTTACGTTTTTTATGTAATAAACGTGATAATTCGTCAGATAAACTATACAACATATCTGACGAAAATAGTGAGAAATCTTGCAAATTCGTCAGATAAACTATATAATTTATCTGACGAAAGGAATGTAAGATGAGAGAAAAATATCAGATTGAAATAGAAAAAAGAATAGAGAATTCCGGCTCTGGCTATGCTTTTTCGGCTATAGATTTTATTGATATTGCTGGAACAGATCCTACCAACAAGGCATTATCGAGGCTTGGTGAATCTGGAACAATCAGGCGGGTCATAAAGGGAATATATGACAAGCCGTCTTACAGTAAGTTATTAGGAGAGTATAGTGCTCCTAATATTGAGAAAGTAGCAGAAGCTATTGCCAGAAAATATAACTGGACTATTGCTCCTTCAGGAGAGACGGCTTTAAATTATCTGCATTTATCTACACAGGTACCTAATACCTGGAGTTATATAAGTGATGGCCCATATCGTAAATATGAAATCGGTTCGTATCAGGTTGAGTTTAAGCATTGTGCCAATAAGGAAATATCTGGTAAAAGTTTCATTACGATAGCTGTCATTCAGGCAATTAAGTATATAGGTAAAGATAAAATACAGCAGGAAGATATAGAAAGATTATCAAATGTGCTGTCGAAGGCGGATAAGGAAACTATACTTTGTGAGGCAATAACAACGACAGCGTGGATATATAAAGTAATAAAGGAGATATGTATTAGGTGAGAAATGTAGCATTACTCAGTAAAGAGGGCAGGGAGGTCCTTTTTTCTCGTACAGCAGAGAAAATGAAAATGCATCCTTCTATTGTTGAAAAGGATTTTTGGGTGTGTTTTATGATGGATCATTTATTTCATGATTGCATTTATAAGGATGCATTTGTATTTAAGGGGGGACAAGCCTTTCAAAGTCCTACCATGTTATAGAGCGATTTTCCGAAGATATCGACCTGATATTGGAAAAGCAGTAGTTGAGCGCCTAAAAAATAAGGATAGAAAACCTAAACTCTAATATTTCTAAATATATTTGCCGATAATAATGATAGCAATGGTATGCGCGTCTTTTCAACGGAATGAAATCCAATGAAATTACGCGCATTTTTCTTGAAAGGGAGCAATCTTATGAATGTTGCATTTAATCCGGGGATTAACTATGGAACAATGTATCGTCCTAACATTAACAAACCTATAAGAAAAATGGAAGCGCCTACCAGTCTTCCACAAACCAGCTATTATAAGGATCCTATCCCAAGTGTATTCCACAGTAAGGAAGATTGTGGCGTAGGAGAGACATATCTTAACTGCGCTCTTTCTGGAAGCGAGGGTGATCCTAATAATTTGCCCTGCAATTTTTATAAATCAGCTGATTATAATGAAGATGATCCTGTATATATAGCAAGGCTCTATCCATGGGATGGTTCGGAATCTATAGTAAAAGAGATTCATCTTAAGGACGTGGATTTAACACATGCCGATAAGATTGAGACTTTTGCATACGGAATATATCTAAAAGACAAAGGTGAGATTGTGAATCTTGATGATATTTTAATCGCTTATGACCATGCATATTTTAATGCTTCCGATAGTACCAATTCTCACCTTGATAAAGTGGATATTGTAAGTGCTATACGAGAATTTATGGAAGCAGGCTTTAATCAAGGTTATTATAATCAGTATGTCGATTTTTTAGCACTGTTAAATGCTATCGAAAGAAACAGTTATTAACTTTTTATGTGAGCATTGCGGTTCAGGGCGGCGCGCTTCCCGTTGTAATCCTGACAAAATCGGATCTTTGCAACAATGTTGGAAGGTATGTAAGAGAAGTTATGCAGATTTCAGACAGTGTGCGCGTTCATGCGATATCGGCGATCTACGATATAGGTCTTGAAGAGCTAAAGGAATACATGACTCCGGGAACGACCATATGTGTTATTCAGTAATTGCAGGCACGATACCGAGCCAGGTTGTGCGATTAAAGCGGCTATTGCAAGCGGTGAATTATCTGCGGAAAGATATGAACTTTATAAGAATCTTGGCAGTGAGAATACCAAAAATTACGCTAAGAAAAAAGAAATATCAAAGTGGGCGAAAGCTTATAAGAAGAACAAATATAAATAAAGGCAGGAGAGTTATGACAAAAGACAAAGACTTGACAGAAGGCAGACCGTTTAATCTTATTTTTTCGTTCGCGGCGTCCATGATGCTCGGAAATGTTTTTCAGCAACTATATACAGTTGTTGACAGCATCATTATCGGTAAGAAGATAGGTCCGATGGGTTTGGCTGCAATCGGAGGAACCGATTGGCTGATATTTTTGGTGAATGGATTTTTGATCGGGCTTATTCAGGGATTCTCGGTACTTTTGGGAAATAAATATGGTGAAAAAAATGAGGAGGCTTTTAAGCATTACTATAAAAAGGCACGTCTTATCTGTATTGTCATAGCCATAGCTTTTGTCATTATCTTGACCGCGGGTTCGGGAGTTCTGCTTTCGGTTATCGGAACAAAGACTGAAGTATTTGATAATGCAAAAACATATGTAGATATTATCTTTATGGGAATTCCGTTTTTGGTTTTCTATCAGTTTTTTGCAGCAACGCTCAGAAGCCGCGGAAACAGCCGGATTCCACTTGCGGCAATGACGGTATCATCACTTTGCAATATTGTTTTTGATTATGTTTTTATTTGCGTGATCAGGCTTGGGATAGCGGGAGCTGCGCTTGGAACCGTTATGTCGGAATGCGTCGTAATGATCATTTGCGGATATCACTTACATAAAAATCATACCGTAACTTTCGGGGAACAGAAAGAAGCGGAAAAAGAAGAAGTGTTTGAGGAAGGCGGCACATATAAAAAGCTGCTCACAGTGGGACTTCCGATGGCTTTACAGAGCGTTATCACTGCAGTCGGCGGCCTGATCGTAATAAGCAATGTCAACAGATATGATATTGATTTTTTGACCGGATATACGATCGCAGGGAAAATATATGCCCTGTTGGAGATAGCGGCATCGTCTTATGGAATGGCTGTTGTTGCGTATGTTTCGCAGAACTATGGTGCCAAAAAGTTTACCAGGATCAGGCAGGGTGTAAGAGTCAGCCTGCTTCTCGGTGTTGCCACGGCTTTGGTATGTTCATTCATTATGATATTTTTTGGGGAAAAGAGTATGCATCTTTTTGTTGATGCAGAAAATATTTCACAAAGAGTATTTGAATATGGAAAAGAATATCTGCTGATCCTGGGACTTTTTTATCCGCTTCTGTATGTATTGTACATTGTGAGGGCATCACTGCAGGGAATTGGTAATACCCTGATTCCGATGATATCGAGTATGGGACAGCTTGTGATGAGAGTTTCCTGCGCGATTGTTTTGACAAAAGTAATAGGATGCAGCGGGATTTATTATGGAGAGATCGGAGCATGGATGATGGCTGATATAATTCTTATCGCAACATACATCCATGAAATCCGACGTTCTAATTAGTGTCGCAGTGTTTTGCCATATGGATCTTGATTGCTTCGAAGGATTCGTCGCTGATGTAATGCTCAATACGGCACGCATCTTCCGTGGCAATCTTTTCATCCACGCCAAGGTCGACAAAAAGCTTTGTTAGGACAGTGTGTCTTTCGTAGATACGCTTTGCAAGAATAGTTCCTGCTTCTGTCAGTTTAACAAAGCCATATTCGTCAATTTTGACAAGACCTTCGTCTTTTAACAGGTGCATGGCACGGCTGACAGATGGTCTTGAATAGCCCAATTCCTCACCTATATCGACAGATCTGACATTTGTATGTGTTTTTGAAAGAACATAAATTGTTTCGAGATACATCTCGCCTGATTCTTGTAACGCCATCGTTTATTCACCTACTTTCTATGCTTTTAAGGATACTACAAGAATGAATTGAACACAACTGATTTGATAAAAAAATTTATATAGGGTTGACAGAATAGTTAGCAGGTGCTAACATAAACATCGTTAGATAACCTAACACGTGACATACATAGTCATAAGAAATCTCCTACCTGAAAAGCCGCATCTTGCCAATGCGGCTTTTTTCTTCGCTTGTGCTCTTTCAAAAGGGTGTTTATACGTGTAAAAAAAGCGTAAAATACCATAAAATTTCGGTTCGGCTATTGACAATAATTCTTAATAAGAATATTCTATGGTAGGGAAGTTAGCAGTGACTAATTACAGTTGACTGCTACTAACCTGTTTTTATAGGAGGCATATATGACACTTAATAATGCAGAACTCGGCAAAGAGTATTTGATCAATGATGTTAATACAGATGGGGATGATGAGATGAAGAGCTTTTTATTCTCACTTGGATGCTATAGCGGAGAGAAGATTACTGTTGTGAACAAAAAGCGCAATCTGGTAGTCGCTATTAAGGATGCCAGATATAATATCGATCCTGAGTTGGCGGATGCTATCAATATTTGATACATTTGACGGACTATTCGGATTTTTGATATAGATGAAAAAAGATTTTGACATCTGTATCGTTATTAGCTTTTTGGAGGAACTGAAATGAGAATCGCACTGGCGGGAAACCCCAACAGCGGAAAGACGACAATGTTTAACGCTTTGACGGGAAGAAGCGAGAAAATAGGCAACTGGGCAGGGGTTACTGTTGATAAGAAGGAAAGTGTTATTAAAAGGAACTACTATGACGGTGACAAGGAACTTATAGCCGTCGATCTACCCGGCGCATATTCCATGTCGCCGTTTACTTCTGAAGAGAGTGTCACGAGTGTTTATGTAAAAAATGAACATCCTGATGTGATTATCAATATTGTTGATTCAACAAACTTAAGCAGAAGCCTCTTTTTTACAACGCAGCTTCTGGAACTTGGGATTCCTGTTGTTGTTGCACTTAATAAGAATGATGCCAGTGATAAAAAAGGTAACGGAATAGACGAAAAACTTTTATCGGAAAAACTCGGATGTCCTGTAATAAAGACGATAGCTACTTCGGAAACGGGGCTTAAAGAAGTTATCAAAACCGCGATGTCACTAGCGGGTGCAGAGCAGAAAGAGCCTTACAGCCAGGGAGATGTCAATCTTGATGATAAGGCAGCAGTTGAAGCCGCGGACAGAGAGCGTTTTGAATTCGTAAATAATATAGTAAATGAAGTTGAGAGTCGCAGTGACAATTCGAAAGAGTGTAGTTTCACCGATTCGATAGACAATGTCATCTTGCATCCGGCAATAGGCATACTTATTTTTGCCGTGATTATGTGGTTTGTATTTTATATATCACAGACAACGCTCGGAACGTGGCTTGCAGACATTCTTGCAGGACTTATAGATGATTTTAAGGGCGTAGTCGGAGAAGCGATGGCAGATGCAGATCCGCTTCTTTATGCACTTATCGTGGATGGCATCATAGGTGGTGTCGGAGCGGTGGTCGGATTCCTTCCGCTTGTAATGGTAATGTATTTTCTTATCGCACTTCTTGAAGATTGCGGATATATGGCAAGAGCAACGGTAGTTCTCGATCCTATATTCAAAAAGGTAGGCCTTTCCGGAAAGTCGGCAATTCCTATGATAATCGGCACTGGATGCGGTATTCCTGCTGTTATGGCGTGTCGTACTATCAGAAATGAGAGAGAAAGACGTGCCACAGCAATGCTTGCAACATTTATGCCGTGCGGAGCAAAGCTTCCTGTTATAGCACTTTTTGCGGGAGCTTTTTTCCCTAAATCAAAGTGGGTCAGCTTTATATGCTATATCGGGGGTATTTTGCTTATCCTTCTTGGCGCGCTGATCATCAGGGCAATCACGACAACGAAGCATAGGAAGAGCTTTTTTATCATCGAACTTCCGGACTACAAAGTTCCAAGTCTTGTATTTGCGCTTAAGTCAATGCTTGAAAGAGGTAAGTCATACATTATAAAGGCGGGTACCGTTATACTTGTTTGTAATACTGCGGTTCAGATCATGCAGACCTTTAACTTCCGGTTGCAACCTGTAGAAGAGGGTATGGAAAACACTTCGATCCTTGCGGGGATTGCGGGACCGTTTGCATATATTCTGTTTCCTGTTGTCGGCATCATAAGCTGGCAGCTTGCGGCAGCGGCTATTTCAGGTTTTATTGCAAAAGAAAATGTCGTAGGTACCATTGCCACTGTATTTGCGGTTTCAAATCTCATAGACACGGAAGAGCTTGAGCTTATAGGTGAAGGCAATGCGGTTGCTGCAGTGATGGGAATAACAAGAGTTGCGGCTCTTGCATTTTTGATGTTTAATCTTTATACACCGCCTTGTTTTGCAGCTCTCGGAGCGATGAATTCCGAGATGAAGTCAAAAAAGTGGTTCTGGGGAGCGATATGTTTTCAGCTTGCGACTGGATTTACGGTAGGATTTTCGGTATATCAGCTCGGAACTCTTTTTACAACAGGGAAAGTTGGTGAAGGATTCATTTACGGACTGATCGCGATCGCGGCATTTGCGGGAATTATAATTTATCTGATAAAGAGAAATAAAAAAGAAATGCCGGTTGAATTTAGGATCGGATAAGGAATATATTTTTTGGAGATATAAATTATGGTAAATATAATAGCATTTTTTGCACTTGTTTTGATATTAGGTTTAGCAATCGGTTACATTTATAAAGAAAAAAAGAAAGGCACTCATTGTATCGGCTGTCCTTCTGCAGGAAACTGCCGCAAAGCCTGTAATCACAAGCATCTGTGATGTGTGAGTCGGCCAAATGCCAGATGGTTTCTTAGAATAAAATTTATAATATTGTGCAAATTGACAAACGTCCGAGCAATCGGGCGTTTATTTTTGTTAAGGACATTTTTAACATTGTATTGCAACTGATTAACAAAATGAGTAGAATGTCACTTAGCATCTAGATGTAAGCGCTTTCTATTAATTTTAAGTACGAGGAGTAACAATATAGCGATGAAAGGAAAAATATTTGCGACAGCACTTATGACGGGGAGTAGTTTACTATTTATGAGTTGTGCTGCACCATTGCCTGTTACAGACGAAGAAGATGATGTAGAACTTACAATCGAGACAGTTGAGCAGCCGGGAGAAGAGGCGCTCGAGAATAACGGCCACTTTTTTGTAAAAGTGGATGATAAGATTTATTTCCATGCTCCATCTGAAACGAACCTTGAGAGTGCATCATGGTTTGGAGAATTTGCACCATATGATTACGGCGATAATGTGCTTATGTCCTATGACCCCAAAAACAAGAAGGCATTGAAAGTCGGGGAAAAAGCAACATTCGGAAATATATTTGTAATGGACGGAAAGCTTTATACAAACTATTTCAAAAAAGAAGACGGAGATATGAAGGGCAAGGCAATCTGCTACGATCTTGCAAATAATTACGAAGAAGATTTTATTAAATCGGACAGCATAAGTGCTGTTGACAAAGATGGAAAAACGCTTGTCACTAGCATTTACAGTGACGGAGGTACAAATCTTTCGATACATTCGGATGAAGGAAGCGAATTTGTCATTGAGAATGTAAAAGAGTGTGTTGCCTGCGAGGGCGATAAAGTTTTTTATGTAATGGAGCCCGATTATGGCGGAACGGATGAGTACAGATTTTGGGAGTATGATCTTTCCGACAATAAGTCGGTATTCCTGGGATACCTTCCCGAGAGTGAAAAAGGCGGAGATTATTATGATTTTCATCAGCTGACCGTGGATGAGGAACATCAAAAGGTATTTTTTACATTGAATTATTATTCGGGAGCAAAGAATGAGCTTACGGAAGTTTACTTTATTTCCGCAACTCTGGGTAAAGAGGAATCTCTTTCATGTGAAAGAACGCGTGATATGAACCTGAATAACCAGGACGGAGCTGACCCGACAGCTTTTACCGTTGCAAGCGACGGAAAGATGAATTCCGAAGTTAAGGGACGACCTTTTTATGTTACGTATGATAAGCTTGGGCATCTTATATGGTACGATAAGAATTGCGAGAAGCATATAGTCGATTCAAAGGAAAAATACGGACAGATCAAGGATACCGATACCGGAGCGATCGTGGAAGATCCTGAGATAATGGAGTATATTGACGGAAAGATATACATAATGCGAAATATCCTTGAAAGAGCCAGAGAAGACGATATGGGATGGCGTATGGCTTATAAGAGAAGAGAAGTCAGGGTATATTCCGTAGATGTCAATACGGGCGAAGAAACGGACATTTTTAATCTGATAAAAGACAATACGGTGTAACCATAAATAGAAATTCTATTGAAACATGGGGAGTGTAAACGGTATAATCATTAGGTGATGAATACTGTGAACACTCCCCGTAGTAATAATAAGCGTAAACTAAATAATAGAGAAAGAGTTATCATGTTAGCAACAGTGGTTTTCGTTATTGTTACGCTTTTTCTTATCGCCGTAAGTTTCAGTATCAGCCTGAAAGGTTTTAAGAGAAAAGATGAAGCGAACGAGTACGAAAAGTATTATGTTATGATAACGGACGATAATAAGTCTGATTTCTGGAAATCTGTTTACCGTGGTGCTTTTGCGGCGGCAAAAGAAGACAATATATATATCGATCTTCTGGGAGAGAATTTTTCGACCAAGTATAGAACGGAAGAACTTATGAAGATCGCAACGGCATCCAGGGTGGACGGTATTATTCTTTATGCCAATGAGTCAAATGAAATGACGCAACTCATTGATGAAGCAGTCGAAGAAGGGATTCCGGTTGTTACTCTTTACGGAGACAATACCCGTTCAAAAAGGCTTAGCTACGTAGGTATCGGTGGATATGCGATGGGGCGTGAGTATGCTAAGCAGATCAATAATATTATTCAGGAAAAGAAAAACGAAAATACCGAAGAATCTGATAAGAACGAGCAGGATAAGATTATGCAGGATAAGATCATGCAGGTTACTGTGCTCGTTAATTCGGATGCGGGAAGTTCCGGTGAAAATATACAGAATATAATAATCGCGGCAATGCAGGAAGGTATAGCTCAGGAAGATGCGGCAGGCATAGAAGTTTCCGTCTCTATCAAGACCGTTGACAATACCAATGATTTTTCTGCGGAAGAGTCGATCAGAGATATTTTCCATAATGAGCAGATACCGGATGTCATTGTGTGCCTTAATGAGCTAAATACCACATGTGCTTATCAGGCAGTTGTAGATTTTAATGAAGTGGGCAAGGTAAATATTCTTGGATGCTATGCTTCCGAACCGATAATCAATGCCATTGACATAGGCGGTGTTTATGCAACAATCGCCATTGATACCAATCAGCTCGGTGAGCAGTGTGTAAAAGCTCTCTCCGATTATTATGAATCGGGTAATACAAGTGAGTATTATGCCGCAGACGTAAGCCTCATAAATAAGAGCAATGTCGCGGAATATATGAAGAAGGAGGAAGAGCAGAATGAATAGATTTCTTGATCGACCCCTTCAAAATAAAATTGTAAGTATCTGTGTTTTTTCAAATATAATTATTTTTGTCGTAAATATCTTTTTGCTTCTTGGTATCAACAGTATGTCGACAGAGATGGAGATGGTGTATCAGGACAACAGACACCTTAACAGGCTTTCGGATGCTCTGGGTAATGTTCAGGATTCAATGACGGAATATCTCAGATCGAAGACATCGGATTCACTTAAGACATATTTCAGCTCGGCAGAGACTTTTTCCAATCTGACGAGTGAACTTGATGACAGAGTGACAGACCTTTCTTTTGGGCGCATGGAAAGAAATATCAGGAACATGTCGCAGAATTATTTAAATGAGGTTTCTCTTACGATAGAAGCAAAGCGCGGAAGAAATGTCGAGAAGTATCGTACGTATTATGAGAGTGCGACGGAGCTTTATAATTATATAAACGAGTATATTACAAGTCTTAACCTGGAACTTTTTGTAAGTAATTCGCAGCATTATTCGGAACTTACCGAATTGTTTGGAAATTATGAATTTGTAAGTTTCATTGTTATTACTATCGTTATGGGTGGAAATATCATCATAATAATGAATCTTGTAAGCACGATCGTCCAGCCTCTTAAAAAACTTGCGGATTCTGCAAATGAAGTTGCGGAAGGAAACTTTGACGCAGAGCTTCTGGAAATCGCATATAACGATGAGATCGGAATAGTGAGCAATGCTTTTAACAAGATGGTTATAAGCATTAAGCAATATATCGAGAGACTTCGAATGAGTATAGAAAAAGAGCGATATATGCAGGAGAGAGAGCTTATGATGGAGTCGCATCTTAAGGATGCAAGACTTAAATATCTGCAGGCGCAGATCAATCCGCATTTTCTTTTTAATACTCTTAATGCGGGCGCACAGCTTGCTATGATGGAGGGCGCAGATAGGACTTATGAGTATGTTCAGACGGTAGCCGAT
>Ga0247609_10003728_pt1 | contig 15359 bp, 15 predicted proteins | sample 172DNAGHGlowgp2_FD_193487 | JGI IMG/M metagenome (GOLD analysis project Ga0247609, IMG submission 193487) | Sheep rumen microbial communities from Palmerston North, Manawatu-Wanganui, New Zealand - 1728 DNA GHGlow gp2 | ecosystem: Host-associated > Mammals > Digestive system > Stomach > Rumen ...
AAATCGCCTCCGTTCGTATTATATATCATTGCAATGCCGGCGCAAGTTCAAATTGACATTTCACCGCCAAAACTTTAAAATCCTTTTAGAAATTTTTTATGGGAGGGGTCAACGTGGTTTTATCGAAAGCCAAATTGATGACAATAGCGGCAGTTTTTGCCGCGTCCTCAGTACTTTTCGTCGGTTGCGGCGATGATGATAAACAGCAACAAGCGCAAGCCATGAAGGCGCAAGTCAAAGCTATGAAAGTTATTCAGCGCGACACGCCGCTTGCAGTAGAGTACGCCGGACATCTCGTTGGTACGGAGGAAGTCAAAGTTCAGGCAAAAGTTAATGGCAACGTCGTAGAAAAATACGTTGTCGGCGGGCAATTCGTTCAAGAAGGGCAGTTGCTTTATCGAATTGATTCGCGCCAATATGAATCCGCAGTGCTTCGCGCAAAGGCAGACCTTGCACAGGCGGAGGCGGTTTTAGCTCAATCGGTTGCAACTTACAACAATTCCTTAACCGATTTGCAACGTAATCAAAAATTATTCGAGGAATCAGCCATTGCCGAGCAATTAGTTACGACGCAAGCGGCTAAAGTTCGGGCGGATGAAGCAACCTGCGCGGCGAACGAGGCGGCAATTTATGCTTGTCAAGCCGCGCTGAGAACTGCGCAAGAAAATCTTGACGACACCAGAATTTACGCGCCAATGAGCGGACAGCTCGGCGTCGATGACGTGGCAGTAGGAACTTTCGTTTCGGCGGGACAAACTAATCTTGTAACAATCGGTGCGCCCGACCCGATTTTCGCGCAATTTTCCATAAGCGAATCTGATTATCTGCACTTTATGACCGTTCAGAATATGCAATCCGAACATAACCCAATCGACGTTACGATAACTCTTGCTGACGGTAAGGAATATCCTTTTCAAGGGCAGATTGTCGAGGTTGACCGCGAACTTGCCAACAGCACCGGCTCTTTAATTATGAAAGCACTTTTCCCAAATCCCAGCGGGCTTTTAATGCCCGGCATGTTCGCAAGAATCAAACTTAGCGGCGAAGTCGTTCCAAATGCAATTTTAGTTCCTCAACGCTCTGTCCAACAACTTTTGGGCAAATCGTTCGTTATGGTCGTCGGCAAGGAAAATAAATCGGAAGCGCGCACCGTTGAACTTGGCAACCAGGTCGGCAGTTATTTTATCGTCAACAGCGGCATTAACACGAGCGATACGGTTATTGTCGAGGGCTTAACAAATCTGCGCGAAGGCGTCGACCTTGATATTAAAACTGTCACGGCGGGCGAAATGGGATTTACTTTGACTAATGTTATCAGCACTTATAACGCGGACGCGGGACTTGACGCGCCCAATACTAATCCGAATGCTCCCGATAATTTGCGCGGAAGGTAAGGAGGCGTAGACGTGGCAAAATTTTTTATTCACCGACCGATATTCGCGATAGTCATTTCTTTGATTATTACGCTCGTCGGAATTTTGGCGGCTCTTCAACTGCCAATCGCGCAATATCCGCAAATTTCCCCGCCAACAATTTCCGTTAGCACAACTTACACTGGCGCAAATGCTTCCGTCGTCAATGAAACTATCGCGCAGGTTATCGAACAGCAAGTAAACGGTACTGACGGTATGGATTACATGAGCTCCAACAGCGACGACACGGGACGTTACAGCTTAAGCGTCGTCTTTGAAGTCGGCACTGATGGCGATATGGACTCCGTTAAAGTTCAAAACAACGTAGCCATTGCAAACGCTAGCTTGCCTACTGACGTTCAGCGGCAAGGCGTCACAACTCGCAAGGCGTCTAATGAAATGGCTTTGTTCCTGTCAATGTATTCGCCAACTGGAGAATACGACCGCGCTTTTATGAAAAACTACGCCGATATTTATCTAATGGACGAGATTAAGCGCGTCGACGGCGTTGGCGACGTTCAAATTTTCGGCTCTGATTACTCAATGCGTATTTGGCTTAACCCCGATAAACTCGCTGAATTGGATTTGACAGTTGCGGAAGTTGCCGACGCGATTAACGAACAAAACCTTCAAGCGGCGGCGGGTACAATCGGTTCAATGCCGCTCGCTCAAGGACAGGAAAAACAATTTACTGGTAAAGTGCAAGGGCGTTTGTCCGAAATTGAAGAGTTTGGAAATATTATTCTCAAGTCGAACAGCGACGGAACTTTTGTTTACATGAAAGACGTTGCGCGAATTGAACCAGGTCAACGCGCTAATAATATCGTCGCGAAGTTCAACGGTTATCCGGCTGTTGGCTTCGGTATTCAGCTTACCTCTGACGCTAACGCAATGACGACTGTTCGCGGCGTGCAGGAAATTATCGAACGTCAACGCCCGAATCTACCGCCCAATCTTTTTATCAGCGAAATTTTCGACAGCACAGATTATATCCGCGCCTCGATTGAGGAAGTCGCACATACATTTATTGAGGCGTTGTTATTGGTCGTGCTTGTTATTTTTGTCTTCCTGCAAAGTTGGCGTGCAACGCTTATTCCTTTGCTCGCGGTTCCGGTCTCGCTAATCGGGACGTTCGCGTCATTCGTAGTTCTGGACTTTTCGATTAACACGCTAACATTATTTGCAATGGTTTTGGCAATCGGTTTGGTCGTCGACGACGCAATAGTTGTTATAGAAAACGTCGAACACCACATGGAAGAAGGACTTCAACCGGTCGACGCAACCGAACGCGCAATGGACGAGGTTCAAGGTCCGGTCGTGGCGATAGCGTTTGTATTGGCGGCGGTTTTCGTACCCGTTGCGTTTTTAGGCGGCATGATGGGTGTTTTGTATCGACAGTTCGCGTTGACGATTGCAATATCAATGGCTTTGTCGGCATTCGTAGCGTTGACTTTGACGCCGGCTCTTTGCGCTATGATTCTTAAACCTAAAGACCCCAATAAAAAGCAAGGCTTCTTTGATAAATTTTTCAACGGCTTTAATAACTGGTTTGACAGAACTAAAAATTCTTACGTGGAAACGGTCGCGGCGTTTATCAAACGTTCAAAGCTCGCGATAATTTTTCTGCTTATAATCTGCGGTTGCGCATGGACGATTTATCAGCGGCTCCCGTCAACGTTCGTGCCCGAAGAAGATCAAGGATATTTCTTTACGTCGATAAGCTTGCCTGAAGGTACTTCGATGAATCATACGGTTGAGACGATTGACAAGCTCGGCGGCGCAGTTATGCGCGAAATGCCCGGCTTAAAGAACTGCATGATGATAACCGGCTTTGATATTTTATCGTTCGGCGCGAAACCTAGCGCGGGAATTATCGTTTGCGGCTTGGAAGATTGGACTAAGCGCGGCGAAGGTGCTTCCGTCAATGACTGTATCAAGACAATGTTTAGGCTCGGCGCAATGACTGTTCCCGAAGCGCAAGTTATCGCGTTCAACCCGCCCGCGTTGCCTGGACTTGGTAACGTCGGCGGCTGGTCAATGCAACTTCAAGATATGGCAGGGCACACGGATGTTGAGCTTGACGAAATTACCAAAAGAATCGTCGCTAAAGCCGCTCAGCGTCCCGAAATGCAAGGCGTGCGCACAACTTTTAATATTGCCTCGCCAACTGTCGAATACGAGATCGACCGCGAAAAAGTTAAACTTTTGGGCGTGAATCTTTCGGACGTGTTTACGGCTCTGCAAGTCAACTTTGGCGGTATGCAGGTTAATGACTTTAACAAATTCGGCAGAACGTATAAAGTTATGCTTCAATCGGACGTGCTTTATCGCAGTGAGGCGGATTGTGCAAGATTTGTTTTTGTAAAAGGTTCGGGCGGGCAAATGGTTCCGCTTAGTGCTTTAGTCACGCCGCGCTATTCGACAGGTCCCACGCAAATTTCAAGATTCAACGCGGCGCGTGCCGTCACGATTCAAGGCAACGCGGGCGCGGGCTATTCTTCCGGTCAAGCGATGAATGCCATTGAAGAAATTGTAAACGAGGAGGCGGGCGTCGGCTTCAATATCGAATGGTCTGGGCAGTCTCGCGAAGAGAAAAAAGCGGCAAGCTCAACGGGACAAGTTTTAGCGTTGGCGTTGGTGTTCGTCTTCTTAATGCTCGCCGCGCTGTATGAAAGTTGGAGCGTACCCTACGCGGTGCTTTTGAGCGTGCCGACCGGACTTTTCGGCGCGGTCTTCTCGGAATATTTCTTGGCGTGGCTTGAGGCGTCTATGGGTCATCAAAACGCGGGACTTCAAGATAGCGTTTATATGCAAATCGGGATAATCATGATAATCGGGCTTGCGGCTAAGAACGCAATCTTAATCGTTGAGTTCGCAAAAGTTCGCGTAGATAGAGGCATGGCTCCCGTTAAGGCGGCGTTAGAGGCGGCAGGCTTGAGACTTCGCCCAATCTTGATGACTTCCTTTGCGTTTATAATCGGTTGCTTACCTTTGGCAATGGCGACGGGCGCAGGTTCAGCGGCCAGAAATGGGATGGGTGTCGCGGTCGTCGGCGGCATGTTGTTTGCAACGACACTAGGAATTTTCGTTATCCCCGTGCTGTTCGTTATAACCGAATGGTTCGCTAAGAAACTCGGCTTCATGAAACAGGAAAAACAAAAATCTTCAATCGACTATATGTAATAAAAAATTTAACCGTCGGGCAAAACGCTCGGCGGTCTTTTTGTTTGCAAAAGGTTTACCTATTCGCTGTGTAAATACGTTTTTCAGACGGGCGACAAAAAAATTTTTTCTGCTAAAATATTAGTTAGATAAAGATTTTAAGATTTGAGGGAAGACATATGGAAGACTTTCAAGCGGAAATGAAATGCATAGGAATGAGGATTGCGGGCTTTCGCAAGTTGCGGAACATGACGCAAGCCGAACTTGCCGATAAGCTCAATATCAACAAAAATTATCTGTCGCAGATTGAAACAGGCTCCCGAAATAAAACTATTTCCCTGCCAATGTTGATTAGAATTTCTCGCGCTCTGGACGTTGAATTGGCGTTGCTCACTGACATTGACGGCATTTACAAATCCGACTTGAAAAATTTTTGGAGCGACATGAAAGAAAGTTTTGAGGCGTTAAAAAAGCTCAATGACGATATGGATAAGATGATGGAGCAATTCGAGAAAGCGGACAAAATTTTTTCCGGCAACAAAAGGAGTGATTGATATGATTTCAAAAAGCGTGAATTGCCCGCATTGCGGACGCAAGCTCAATTCCTACACGGTCGACACGACGAGCACCCAGCGCACAAGCGGCACTTGTCCGCGTTGCGGCAAACGTTACACCGTTGAATACGGGCAAGGCAAAATCAAAGTCAGCAAGGGTTGAGTTATGACAGATAAAAAATATTCCAACGCCGCCGCTAAAGAACTTGTGAAGTTCAGCGACGCGACGATTGAGCGCGGTTATAAAATTTTCTACGAACTTGCGGAAGAAAATTTGCCGCCGAAAATTTCGCGGGAAGTTGAAAGCCGCCTGCGCCACGCAACCAATTAGCTCAAAAATAAGAATCGCGAAACGATTAACACGGAGACCGTTGCGCTGATTGATTCGAGTATAACGGCACTGGTTGACATTGCCAACGATAAACAATCTTTTGACGGGCGAGCCGTAAAATTATCGCTAAGAGCAAAGCGGCGGTTAAAAGCGTCGTCATACAAAACGCTAAGGACGTTGCCGCGCAGGAGGCTAAGCAAATCGGCAAGGACGTAGCTAAAAAGGTTGGCTTGAAAATTTTCAAGGGCGGCGCAGTCAATCCCGCAGTCAACGCGCTGATTGTCGGCGACCTCGTCAAGGATTCGGCACTTAAATTTTTGAACGGCGAAATTGACGAGGCGCAATTCATTAAGGAAGTAACGCGCCGCTGTACCGTCTTGGCTTTGCAAGCCTTTGCAGTAAGTTTACCGGGCGGCGTCTTCGCGAGCGTAGCGATACATCACGCTTGCAACGCGCTTTTTTCTGTTATGGACGCGGCGGACAATCAAGCGGCGGCGGATAGACGCAAAATCATTTCCCAAATCAAGGCTGAGGCTCTTAACGAAATGGTGCGTCAACGCGGCGAGTTAAAAAAATGTTTCGCCGATGAAAAATTTCACTGGGATAAAAATGTTCAAGCGGGTTTTGAGCTGATAGCGGCGGGCACTTATTCAAATGACGTTGAAACTATCGCGCAGGGCTTAAATAAAATTATGCAGAACTTCGGCGGACAAGTTGCCTTTGCAAATTGCGAAGACTTCCGCAGGGACTTTAAGCGCAGGAAAATTGTTGTGAGTTTGTGAGGTGGTTTTATGATTCCCGTTTTATTGGGCGGCGTTGCGGCGAAAACTTTGAGCGACATTTTGACGGCGGATAAATACGAAGTTCAAGCGCGCAATGTCAATTACGAGGCGTTCAGTATGATTGAAGCGGCGTCAAGAAAATTGCGTTCGCAATACGAGAAACTTGAATCGACCATGACGAAATTGGCGAATCGCAAACGTGGCATAATGAGCGGCACGCTTCCGAAGTTTATCGCGGTTCATGAAAAAATTATCCAGATAAATTTTGATAAGCGGCTGTCGATTGACACGGTAAAAAGTTTGGCAATGCGTCCTGAAAATTTGAGCAATATGAATCAAATGATTTCGGTTTCGGGCGTTCAGATGACGGACAAGGAGATTATTGGCACGTTCCTTTTCTCTTGGGAATACGGCGGGATTGGCGGCGCGATTAAAAAGGACGCGAAAATTAAATTGGATATTGCCTACACGCGCATCGACGAGGCGGAAGTTATCGCTTACAACACCGACAACGCCAGAATCGCGCTTGAGGGCATTAACGACAAGGCGGAAGTTGTGCTGAAACTTTTAACGCAGATGAACGCCTTGCTTTTGAAAAATATTCAGTACACCAACGAAATTATCGGGCGCAATGGCTTTGATGTCGATTATTACAGCGACGCCGACATTGACGCAATACAAAATTGTTGCAACTTCGCGGTCGCCGTGTCCGATGTGCTCAAGGCTCCGCTGTTCGATTCAAACGGAAAAATCAGCAACCAGATTGACGCGACGTTGAGCACGGGCAACGATTATATTAAGAAAATGCAAGCCGTTCATTGAGGAGGGTGCTTTATGTACAAATTAAAAGTTCAGCGGGAAAAATGCAACGCTTGCGGCATGTGTGCGCTTGAGTGTAATATTTTGCAAGAAGACGCGGAAGGCAAGGTTGAAGTTATCGGCGAAGGTATCGTTTCTGATTCGGCGGTCGATAAAATCAAAAATGTTATCGCACTTTGTCCGGCGGGCGCGTTGAGTTTGACGGAAGAAAATATAAACGTCGGGGCGCGGCTTGCCGAGTTGAAAGAAAAAATGCAACAGCCTTTGACATTTACGCCGCCTTCACCAGATGAATTATTCTTTCCGCTTCGAGGACAAGGAAGAATACGGCGAAGCGATAAAAGGTTCTCCTGAAGTTTCAGGCGAATGGGAATTTGATTATAAGTCTTGGGATTCGGCGAAGTCTGCGGGCAAGCGGGCTTTTCGCGATGAAATTTATTCACAAGCTGACGCGCTGGCTCAACAGGTCGTCGCCATGTACGAACAGCGCAGAGTAAACCGCGTTGCCCGCTACGCTGAAACGAACGGCAATTATAAATACGGCGTTCACCAACAGCTGATTAAAAATTTGCGGTCGTTCGTAAATGAGCTGGAAAATTTAACGGGCAAAAAAATTTCCCTGCCGTCGGACTTTTTCAGATTTCGCACAAAGGACACCGAATATATCAACGACCGACAAGATCACGCTAACGAATGGCTTGCGGGCAGTATCAAAAATCATCTTAAGCCGGCGAGCGATTTTGATACATGCGTTAAAGTTGAGAAGACGCAAGATTATGTTTTGGTGAGCGGCGGCTGGTTCAGCGAGGACAAACATAAATGGGTTACGAAATACGCCTATTACGTTGACCCCGAAAGCCTCCGCAGATTTTATCGAGATGTGGCGCGTGCGACGTGGAAGGCGGGAAAATATACCTCGAAGTTTTGCGAAAGTGAGCTTTGGCATTTTCATAAGGAGATTGAGGAAGAATATCGCGGGAAAATTTCGTACCTGTTGCGGCAGATCTAAAAAACTTTTGAGCAGTTCAAGCGGACTGCTTATTTTTTTTGCGCCCGCCGAATTTTACAACCGCCCAATTCTTTGATAAAATTTTTAAAAATATTTAATACGTAATGGAGAAATTTTTATGAGTTACTTTTTAAAACGTACGGAAAATAATCTTTGGCACGGAAAATTTTCTACCTTCCCAGAAGATTTAGTTACACATGCGGTATCAACGCGGCTGGAGGGATTTAGCAAGCCGCCCTTTGATAGTTTAAATCTTGCGTTGCATGTCGGCGACGCGGCGGCAGATGTTCTTGCCAATCGGAAAAAATTTGTTCAATCGTTGGGCTTTACACTTGCGGATATTGTCACGCCCAATCAAGTTCACGGCGATAAAATTTTTTGCGTTGATGAAAATTATCGCGGCTGTGGCTGTACAAATTACGCCGATTCAATTCCTGAAACGGACGCGCTTATAACTAATACGCCCGAATTGCCGCTCATGCTGTGCTTTGCCGATTGCGTCCCGATTTTTTTTGTTGACGTTGAAAATTGCGCGGTTGGTTTGGCTCACGGCGGTTGGAAAGGCACAATAAAAAAAATCGCCGCGAAGACTCTTCTTAAAATGCGCGAAGAGTTCGGGACGAGAGTTAAGAATTGTTTAATTGGTATCGCGCCGTCAATCGGGGCTTGTTGCTACGAAGTCGGCGGCGACGTCATTGACAAATGCAACGAAGCTTTTCCGAATCACGCAGAACTTTTGATTGAGCGCGACGGCAAAATTTATCTCGACTTGTGGCGGGCAAATGTCGTTCAGCTTTTGGAAGTCGGCGTGCCCGAAGAAAATATTGACGTCGCTGGCAAATGCACTTGTTGCGAAAGTTCTTGGTACTTTTCCTATCGCGCCGCGCAGAAAAATAATTTTGACAGGACGGGACGCATCGCCGCGCTGATTGCTTTAAGATAATGGATAATTTCCGCCGTATTCTTGCAGAGGATCCGCGCCGTATTTATTCCAACCTCCCGTGCCGACCGCACAGAAAAGATAAATCGAAAAAATCAATCCTACGACAGGAACAAAGGCAAGCAATACAAAATATCCGCTCTTATTCAGGTCATGCAGACGCCGAATCATCAGCATGATATTTCCCACGCCCGCCGCGATTGCCCAAAGACCCGTTATGGCATTAACCAATGTTCCCGTCGGGTCGCCCGTAAAAAAAGTTGCCATTGAAGACACTACGAAAGTTGACACACCAGCGATTAACGCCAAAGTTACCATGTATTTAAGATAGCGCAGGCGATTGAGCCGCCCTTCCGTTGTAAAAATTTCTTTTAACAAATCCAATTAAAGTCGCCTCCTGTCAGTTGTATTCCCAACCCTTTTCCTTGCTAATCGGAGTAAAAAACTCACTGTAAGATTTATACGAATTAGTTTCAACCTGCATGACGTTGTTGGCGTCGGGCGAAAGTTTATAGTAAACGGTGCTTTCCTTATCGGCGTATTTTATTTGCACGGCGTTTGAATTGCCAATGCGTTCAATGGAAACTGTTTCTTCGCCGCGCTTGTAACTCGACTTGAAATTATTTGCCTTTTGGGTTTTCTCAATCATAGAAATAAAAGTTTCCCAATCCTTAGTTCCGTCTTCAGCGTTTGTTGAAGCAAGCTTGCCTTCCGTCATGCCGATAATTTGCTCAAATAAATTTATTTCGCCGCCTAAAGCTTTATCGGGCGTATTATTTTTATTTTTCGGGTTAGCAATTCCGCCGTACATGGCTTGAACGCCCATAATTACATCTTGCCAATTCAAAGTCTCGTAAGTGACAGGCTCGGCGGTCTCGTCGGAAGTTTCAGCGGCGTTGGCAGATTCGACAGCGTTTGAAGTGGCATTTGCGGCGGCGGTGGTGTTTGAAAGGGTGCTTTCGTTGGAATTGCCGCTTGCTGTCGAACCGCCCGAATCGCCAATTCCAAAAAGATTTTCAAGCGCGTTACTGAAACCGCCAACCGCAAAGGAATATAAAAATATTGCGGCAACGAAGCCGATAAGCAAGGCGTATTCAAGCAAGCCTTGCCCTTTTTGAGGAGATATTGAGGTTTTCATTGGAAGAACTCCTTAAAAATTTTCAGAGCGATTTAGATTTTTCCGTCGCGGCAAGCACAGCTTCAATCAGCGAACTGCGAACGCCGCCGCGCTCCAAAACGCGGACGCCTTCAATCGTCGTACCGGCGGGGCTTGTGACTTTGTCGCGTAAAACGTCGGGGTGTTCGCCCGAAGTCAAAACCATTTTCGCCGCGCCCAAAAGAGTTTGCGCCGCAAGCTCAATCGCCGCCGCTCGCGATAAGCCCGCCGCAACTCCGCCGTCTGATAGCGCGTCAATCATCAGGAACGCATAAGCCGGACCCGAACCGCTTAAGCCCGTCACCGCGTCCATCAATTTTTCTTCGACTTCAACGGCGCGTCCCAACGTCGACCAAAATTTTTTTATCGTCTCGCCGTCGCGGACGGCATTTTTATTTAGCGTGTAAGCCGTCATGCTCTCGCCGACTGAAACCGCGACATTGGGCATTATCCGCACAATTTTATTATCGGGAAAAAATTTTTCAACCTTTGCAAGTTTTAAGCCCGCCACCGTGTAAGTTATCAGCGTAGTTAGCGGGATTTTATTTTGCAGGGCGGCAAAAGTTTCTTCGGCGTCCTTAGGTTTGACGGCGACAATCAGCAAGTCGACCTTGTCAAGAAAATTTGCGCCGGTTGTCGCGTTGACTCCGTAGCGCGTCGAAAGTTCTTTGCAACGGCTCAAGCGAATTTCAGAAATAAAAATATCGTTCGGAGCAAAAATCTTTCCGCAAATGCCGCGAACGATTGATTCAGCAAGCGCACCGCCGCCAATAAATCCTACCTTGTTCATTTTTTACCCTCCGCGTCAACAAATTCTATGCTGTCGAGTAAGCTCATTACTTGCCCGCGTATCGCCGCCAGATAAATTTTGTAAAGTCCCTTTTGCTCGGCTAATTCTTCTTCCGTCAAGCCGATTGTGCGTTTTTTGCGCGCCAATTCGTTTATCCGCGCCAAAAGCTCCGGCGTTATCAATTCAATCACCCTTCCAACAAACTATCCATTAAATTTAAAGCGTCGTCCTTGTCCCGCAGATAATCAAAAATTTTCTGGTGATAAACTGCAACGTGATCTAGTTGCGACGTAAACCAACCCGTCAGCGAAATTAAATCTTCCGCGCTCAAAAATTTTTTCAAAGCCGCTTCAACGAGTATCAGCTCAAAAATTTTGTACTTGATAATGAAGACGCCGAAATTTTTTATAATCTGCCCTTCAAACCTCCAAGGATAGCAGTTCATAAAAAGTTCATTGACTAAAAAATTTTCAAGAAAAGTCGAATGTTCGTTGAGAAAAATTTTTCTGAACGGGCTAAGCTGTTCATAATTCGCCGCGATTTTTCTGATGTTGTTCGTCAATTTAATTTCGCCGTGAAAATTTTTTGTGACGTCGTGCATTATGGCGGAGAATTTTTTTGCGTCAAAAAAAATACTGCGAATCATGCGCGGCACTTGTTCCGCCAAAAAAATTTTCGATTCGTAAGCCGCAATTAACTTTATCAAAGCCTCTTCGCTGAAAACTTTATCTGAAAAAATTTCGTCAAGTCTATCCAAGAAAAATCCCAAAACAATTAGGCGTTGATCTATTGTCAAAGTTCTTTCCTGCAAAATGGACATTAGCGCGATTTGAATTTTAATCGCGTTCGCTAAAACTTTTTCGTCGAGGTAGACGGGATTTATTAAAATTCTGTCGAGGTTTTCCGAGACTTCGACGAGTTCAAATTTCATTGGCTCCCGCTCAAATAAAATCAATTCCGCCGCGACGGGACAAGTTAAAGTTAGCGACCGCTCAAAAAATTTTCCAAAACAATTTGTCACACGCGGATAATTTTTGCAAGTCAATGATATAAAATCTTCGCCGTGTTCGAGTTGAAGGCGGCACAATTTTTTTTCAGTAAGGAACGGGCAAGGGTGTTTTGTCAAAAGATATTTTTGCTTTGATTCGCTGTAGTTAAATTGCGCGGTAAATTCGGAAGAAAACGCAGAATATTTTTCATACGTTGCCGCGTCAATTTCTATATTCCAACTGCGTTCGCAACAGGTGACTTTACATTTTGAGGCGTCGCAGATAAATTTGCCGACGTATTGCGGTTGAAAATAAATTTGTTTACTCATAAGATTCTCCGTGAAAAATTTTTCCTATTGCCGCGCAGTATATCATGATGAAAATTTTTTGTCACTTAGCGACTAAAAATTTGCACTAATAATTTTTTGTGATATTATACGGCGAAAAAGCAATTAGCAATGAGTAATGATTTGGAGGACGTTTTGGACAAATATTATATGGCGGCGATGGGCGGCGCGGAGGGCTTGGGCAATAAAAGTATTGGACTTCTCGTTAAATATTTTGGCAGTGCAAAAAATGCGTGGTTCGCCGAAGGTGCCGATTTATTTAATTCGGGCGTCAGAAAAAATGCTGTTGAGTCTTTCCTCTCTTGGCGAAAAAATCACCCCGACGCGCCCGAAAAACTTATCAGCTATTGCGAACGTCAAAAAATAAATCTGTGCAGTATTTTTGATGAAGATTATCCGCCCATTTTAAAACAGATTGATTCCCCGCCGATATTTTTTTATTATCGCGGGAAATTAGAGCCGTTTGTCGAAAGGATTGGGATTGTCGGGACGCGGCAAAATACTGCCTACGGGCAGAGCGTCGCGCTGGAATTGGGCAAAGAACTTGCGGCGGCGGGCTTGACAGTTGTTAGCGGCGCGGCAAGGGGCATTGATACTTTTGCGCATCGCGGCGCGTTAAAAACAGGGCGAACGATTGCCGTTTTGGGTTGCGGGATAAATTACATTTTCCCACGCGAAAATAAAAAGCTTTATGAAGAGATTGCCGAGCGCGGGCTTGTCCTTAGCGAATTCCCGCCGCAAATGCCTCCTAATCAAGGAACTTTTCCGCCGAGAAATAGAATTATTGCGGGACTTTGCAGAGGTGTTATCGTTGTTGAAGCGGGCAAAAAGAGCGGCGCACTTATCACTAGCAGTTATGCGGGCGATTTTGGGCGCGATGTTTTTGTTATTCCTGGTCAAGTTTATTCGGAGAAAAGCATTGGTTGCAACGATCTGATTCGCGACGGCGCAACGCTGATAAAAAATGCGCAGGACGTTTTGGACGAATGGAATATAATTGAGGAGAAAAAATTTTCCGGAAATAAAATTGTCAAGCCGGTTAAAGTCGAGGGCATTGCGGCTAAGGTTTTAGAAATTATTCCTTTTGATAAATACATTTTCGACGACGAAATTTTAATGCAGATTGAAGAATTAAATCCGAGCGAACTATTTGATATTATGCTTAACCTTGAAATGAAAGGTTGCATTGTCGAAGAAGCAGGACGATATAAACGCAAGGTAGGGGGTTGAAGCGATGGCGAAAAAAATATTAAAATCGTTAATACTGGTCGAGAATACGGCGAAGGCGCGGACTATCAGAAAATTTATCGGGCGAAGTTATTACGTTATGACAACGGAAGGATTTTTAAAGGATTTACCCAAAAGTCGAATCGGGATAAGCGAAAATTATAATCCAAATTATATCACGGTACGCGGCAAAGGTGCGGTACTTGCCGACCTTAAGCGCGAAACCTTGAATGCGCGACGAATTTTTTTTGCAACAAATCCCGACGCACAAGGAGAATTTTTAGCTTGGCAATATTGCGAAATTTTCGGCGTCAACCCGTATTCTCACTGCCGTATTTGGCTTGACGAGTTGACTAAGGAAAATTTTAAGGCGGCGTTCGAGGAGGCGCGATTGATTGACGAAAATTTGGTACAAGCTTTTCAAGCAAAACAAATTATCGATAAATACGTAAGCCACAAAATCGGCGAATATCTTTCACGAAAAATTTGGCGCGGCGTTAAAGTTGGCAGGTTTCGCGCAATGCTTTTAAAGTTAATTGCCGTACCGCCCCCGCAAAAAATTTTAACAGTCGGAAAAAATTTAACGGCGGCAACTTTGCAGGAACTTGCGCTAAAGGAATTGAATTTTTCGGCGTCGCGGACACGGATAATTATTGAGCAACTTTACGAGGGAATAAATTTTGAATCGGAAGGTTACGGCGGCTTGATAACTTATCCTTACAGCGGCGAAATTTCTTTGACGAGCGAACGCCGCGAACCTGCCGCCGTGCAAAAATATTTGACGGAATATCAATTCAAGCTTTACAATCTGATCTATTCGCACCTTGCCGAAGAAAAAACTTTTGAGCTTGACGGCGCGACAAATGACGCCTTGTTAATGGCAAATTTCGACGCGCTTAAAGTTGATTGGGCAGATTTTTATTCTGAAGGAATTGCCAGCCTTATTAAGCGCAAATACATAACGGCGGAAGATTCTTTTTACAAAGTGACCGCGCTCGGTGAACGTGTGCTTGCCGCCCTGAAAGATTTCTTTGATGAATTGTTCAGCGCGGCGGCTTATAACGATATAACCGCGCAGGTTAAAGCGGTTGCGGCGGGCGAGGCAAAAAAATATTCCGTGATAAAAACGTACTGCGACAAGTTCAACGTTAAATTTGATGAGGCAATGGCTTCTTTAGGCGAAGATTCTAAGCCGCAGAGCGAACCGGCTGAAGAGTCGGAAGAAATTTGCGAAAAATGCGGGCGGCATATGTTGATTCGTCACGGTCGTTACGGCGTTTTTCTGGCGTGTTCGGGTTATCCCGAATGTAAGAACACTAAACCTTTGCTTGAGTATTTGGATAAAAAATGCCCGAAATGCGGCGGGCGATTGGCAAAGCATACTATAAGTTACGGAAAAATTTTTTATCGCTGTGAAAATTTTCCGCAATGCGGTTTTTCGACGTGGGACGAGCCACAAACTTTAACTTGTAAAATTTGCGGCTCAACGATGTTCGCACATAAATTTAAAGAACGTGCGCCGATGTTTTATTGCGGCAACGAAAATTGCCCGACGCGAGAAAATCATCCTATGAATAAAATTCTGGAGGAAGCTAAGCGGCGCGCCGAACTTCGCAAGGCGCAAAAGGAAAAATTAGCGGCTAAGGCGGCAACTAAAGTTCCTGCAAAAAAATCTGCGCGGAAGAAAGCGGCGAAAAAGTTTTGAAAAAAGTTCACGTAATAGGCGCGGGGCTTGCGGGCGCGGAGGCGGCTTGGCAACTTGCTAAACGCGGCGTCGAAGTTATTCTGCACGAAATGCGCCCGACTAAAAAAACTCCTGCGCATAAAACTGGCAATTTCGC
>Ga0247609_10003731_pt1 | contig 15350 bp, 1 predicted proteins | sample 172DNAGHGlowgp2_FD_193487 | JGI IMG/M metagenome (GOLD analysis project Ga0247609, IMG submission 193487) | Sheep rumen microbial communities from Palmerston North, Manawatu-Wanganui, New Zealand - 1728 DNA GHGlow gp2 | ecosystem: Host-associated > Mammals > Digestive system > Stomach > Rumen ...
CCCAATCCCCATATATAAATATATATAAATAAATTAAATATTTAATCAATAAAAAAAATAATTTTAAATTTGTTTTTTTCTAATAAAAGTTTTTTTATTTTAATTTAATTTAGATTATTTACCCTAAATAATTATTTTTATTATTTAAGAAATTGAAACTTAATTAATTATAGTCTTTTCCCTTTCTTCCTTCTAACTCTTCTTCCTATATTATCATCTTCATCATCGTCATCGTCATAATCATCATCATTATTTTCATCTTCTTGTTTTATTTCTTCTTTTTTTATTTTAATACCTTTTAATTCATCTGCTTCATCACCTCCCATTAAATTATATAATTCAAAGCATTGTCCAGTTGTAATTTTAAACTTTTTCAAAAATGAAACTTCATTACCAAACATGTCTTCATCAACAACTATTTCACTTGGCCAAAATTCATATCTGGTTAAATTAACTGATAAATCCATATTCTCATTATAGTCAGTATCTTTTCTGGTACTTACTAAATATCTTGAAACGAATTTCCTACAAGCTGCAGCTAAAGTTTTTTTGGTTATTAATTTAAACTTTTTGTCGTCGAATAATTTTAAAATTTCTTTTTGGATATTTTCATCTATTTTTTTCTTGTAATGATCTTGCAAATTATTGATTATTGGTTTAAAGCATAATAATTCAAAGAAGGAATAAACACCTATTAAATCCTCGAATTTTATTTTTAGTCGTGGTTGCTCTAAAAATTCAATACATTCTTTTGATAAAATTACATATTCTGGTAATTCACCAATTATTGTTTTAATTTCACTTTTTTCACTTTGTCTTTCCTGAGTTAGGTAATATATCAGCATTTGAATGGAGAATAATACATTGGATAATTCTTCATTTTGCCAATTATATTTCTCTTTTATTATATCATAAATAATTTGCTTATTTTCTAGACTTAGAGGAACTTGCTTATATTTATCAGCAAAATCGGATAAAACACTAGATTTATTTCCTCTGAATCCTTCAAAAGTAAATGTGACGAATTTTAATTTTTCATGATTGTTAAACTTGACTTTACCTGGAAGAATAAGTTCTCCTAAAGTTTGTTCTAATGAATCAAAATCATATTTAAATTGTTTATAATTCATATAATTAATTGAATTATCTTTCCTGAAAATATTTCTCTGGCAATTTTCGTAGATATATTTTGTGAAATTTTTATTGGCTATATCGAAATTAAGAGCTTCATTTTTTTTGGCTTTTTGAACATCTATAGTTTGTTCCATATTTTTCACGAAGTGATGTAAAATACCACTTTGCCTCAAAGGCTCTATTAATGAATCTAAAAAGTTATTTTGCCATTCAATGAAATTCTGATAAGCAGCTGCTATATACATACCTTTTCCTATATCACCATTATCATTTAAGAAATATGCAACAGGTAGGTTATCATTTAAATCAACAGGTGGCATTTCATCCCTGCAACCATATTTAGTAGAATATGGCTTTAATTTAGTCCAAATTTTTTTAGTAAAAGATTTGAATTTCTGCTGGAATTTCTGGTCATTATTATAGATTTCTTCATCTTTCATTTTTCTTTTTTCAGCTTCATCTCTTGATATTTTATATGAGTAGTAATCTATCATGAAATTACAAAATTCATTAAATTCAGGTAAATATTTGATCAGGAATTTTTGATTATTATCTTCTTTAAGATAATTAGCTAGAAGTGGATATTTTCTTTCATATTGATCTACCTTTTTAAGTTCATCAATAAATGATTGTTTAGTAGGATAAGTAGTCATCAAGAAATATTTATAAAAAGGATATTCTTTTTTGTCATATGTATCTACATCATTATTTTCTAAAACTAAAGATTTCATACTATTTTTATCTAACTGTAGCATTTGTTCATTATTTTCAGTATATTTTTTAGAATAAGCATCATATTCTTTATAAGATTCTTCCAAAAGTTTTTCTATTTCATCTTCGAATTTTTCCCTTTCTTCAGTAGTTTTTATTTCTTTACAATTTTTTAATTTTGCAGAAAGTTTATCGAAAATTAAATTCATGAAAATTTGAATTATTTGAATTCCTTTAGATTGAAGAGCATTCTTTAATAAATTCCAATCAATTTCTAACATTTGAATAAGGGTCATTCCACCACAAATATATTTTTCTAAGTTTTCATTAGAGATAAAACCTAAACAATTTGCGTAAAATAAATGAGAATAAGCTATAAAATTCAAAAGCCTATAACCTATAGGAGATAATTTTCTCACTTTTTGATGGACATCTTCAAAAATTATTTTTGTAACTTTACTTATTCCGAATCTATCTTTTTCTAATATTGGATCAATCATCTTTTTTTTATAATCAGCTAAATACATATTTGGAATATTTCTATCGTTATCACCATATTTTTTGAATTCCCCTAATTTTTGAGCCTCATCTTTAAAAATTCTATAGTGACCTGGAACATGTGCGAATCCATGGCCACCAGTAATACCTTTTGGAAGAGGACCATTACCAATTGCTTTTCCACAGTTCACACAAGTACCTTTCCAATTTGGAAAACCACAAGGACCAATATCATAATATAAGCCACATCCACAAACATAAGCACCAATATTAGAAGGTTTATTATCAATGACTAAATGCTTTTCTAACAATCTATAATTTATAACATAAATATTATCTAAAATGTTATTTCCTGGAATACAATTTTCATTCAATTTTTTTTCACAATCTGGAGTGATTATTTGTGAATATAAAAATCCATTAGGATTTGGGCAGTTTGAAGTTTGTAAACAAAATCTTAATGCATATAATAAAATTTCAAATTGAAGGACGTTAATATCTTTCAATTTTTGTTCATCAATTAATTTCTTTTTCATAGTATTATTAAAGACTTCATCATTTGAATAAAGATAAAATAATTTTTTGGTAATTTCAGGTAATTTTACATTAGGATCACTAAATACATTTTTTGAATATGATGAATATTTATTGTATTCATTTGAATCTTTAACATAATTTTGTAAAGCTAAATTTGATATTATTAAATCAGTAGAAATCATATAAAAATGATCAATTCCATAATTATTTATATAATCAACAAATTCTTTTATTGGCTTTTTGAATTCATCAAATTTATAATTATCGAACTTTTCAAAGTATTCTTTAAATATTTTTAATTTATTATCATCAACATTTGGAAGCATATAGAAACTTAACATTGCTTCTTTTTTTTCCACAAATCTATCTTTTAAATCATCGAAAAAGTTTATTTGATGGTTTTTATAATTATAATTTGCAAAATCTTGATAGTTTCCTAATAAATAAAAGAAAACTTTGAATGCATAAATTTTGATCATTTGCCTCACTTGAGTTTTTGCATTACCATTTATTGCCTCTAATACTTCTTCAAATTGAGTAAATTCTTGATTTTTGAAATGAGAAAAATAGACGTATTTGTATATATATACTTTAACGTAAGCAATTGCATATAATTGGCATAATAATTCATTTTTCATTACAACTTTGTCTTTTTCTTCATTTCTGTTATTATAAATAGTTTCTAATATATTCGCACATTCTTTGAATAATGCTAAACTCTTATCTGATAAAATGAAAGTCTCATTTACTTTGTCTTTATTTTCCTTTTCATCATAATACTTCTTGAAAAATTCTTCCATGTCTTCTTTAACCAAATGAGGTATTGATTCAAAATAAATATTTATTTTCTTTTCAAAGATATTTAATAATATTTGATTTAATATTTCATTATTTGCATTATTAATTAATTCTAGCCAAGTAGTTTGATCATCCTGGAAATTTTTTATATTATCTCCAATTTCAGCCGGATGAGAAGATAATTTTTCATCCATAATCATTGACATAAATGGGGAAGAATAAACAATTAAATTATTGTTTTTTAATATAATTTCAATTAAAGTTTTTCTATAATTATCATTCTTTATTTTTTTTGATTCTCGAACAAAAATACCCATAATTAATTCTCTGAATTTCTCAGTATCACCTAAACTATTGAAAAGGAATTCATTTAATTGTTTTATATTATTCGACAAATTATCTCCTTGCTGGGAAACTTCAAATTTTGCATTATTAATTTGTGATATATCTAATAAAATTCTTAAGACGATTAAAAGATTTTCACTATTGCTTTTATTAACATTATTAAGTCCTTCTTCAATTTCAAGGAATTCTTGAATTGTGAAAATTTCTTTTGAATAAATAGAAAGAGTATCATTTATGATTAAAGAATCTTTGTTGATAGTTTTTAATAAATTGATAAAATCGTAGAATTCTTGGCCTTGCAATTTATTTATTATTTCAGGGTCAACTGAAATTCTTAATAAGGCTTCCATTATATAATAGAAAGGAGATTTGAATTCTAGAGTATGGTGAGGATTTCTTTCTTCATCTTCTTCAAGAAGTATTTCCCTGTCTTTTATTAATTTATCCATTTTGTTAAATAAATTGTTTTCATATGCTGAAATTTTTCTATAAATATCTAATATTATAGATATATATTGACTAAATGCTTCCATCCAAAGCATCTTTTTCCCAGTTGCTTTAATAGGATCAATTTCTTCTCCTTCATCTCCTGTATTAAACCTCTGATGTAGCATTAACTTCAAAATATTTTTATATTCATCAATGTTTTTATATAATTTATCAATATCAGGCAAATTTTCTGATAAAAATATAAGGAAATAATCATTTATTAATAAGTCGTAGAATTCTTGGCTTTCTTTGTGATATTTGTTTTCTAGTCCATTTAATTTTTCGAAAATCTTATTTTTCAATATTTCAATTTCTATATTTCTTTGGCAACCTTTTAATTTATTTTTACAATGTTCTAATTCTTTACCAAAATCAAATCCTTCTTCTGCCCTTATTTCAATAATATCTTTTTCTGCTTTGATATATTTATTTTTAACCTCATTTTTTATATAATTGACAATTGTTTTTAATGGAATATAAATACCTGGTAATCTTAGTCCTAATAATAATGAAATTTTATTATTTTTCTTCTTTTTTATAATATTAGAAGTATTGGATAAATTAACATTCTCTAAATAAGTTTCAATTAATGTCTTAACAATGATATTATTTAGATAATAGTAATTTTTTTGTTTTTTTTCTTCTTTATTTTTCTCTTCTTTAACTTCATCTTTAGTTTCAATTTTCACTTCTTTGATTTCATTCTTTTCTTCTTTGATTTCATTCTTTTCTTCCTTTATTTCATTCTTTTCTTCCTTTATTTCATTCTTTTCCTCTTTGATTTCATTCTTTTCCTCTTTGATTTCATTCTTTTCTTCTTTAGTTTCTATTTTTACTTCTTTGATTTCATTTTTATCTGCTTTTTCTTCCTTTAAATTTATTTCTTCTTTATTTTCTTTATTTTCAGCTTGCCTTTCTTCATTATTATTATCCTTTATAGGCTGAATATAATTATTACCACCATAAATTTGGTTAAAAATAAATGTAGATAAGAAATTTTCTTTTTCCAGTTTGAATATTAATTTATTTAAATTATCTTTGAATAATTCTGTTAAATATCTTTGAACTACAGAAGTGATACCTACATCATCTCTGGTAAAATATTCAATCTTTTTCTTGTTCCTTTTCAAAATTGCTCCTATATCAATTTTTGCTGTTGGCTTCTTTAAAATACAATTTATTAATAATTTACTAAAGTCTTCATTATTTTTCAAGAAATCCATTACTTGATTTGGATATTTATCTTTATCTATTCCTTCTACATTAATTGTAAAATTATAATTGAAATAAGAAAATGTATCATAAATACTTTTCATAAATTCTTTATCGATTTTAATACATTTTTTAAGTAGTTCTTCTTCTTTGCATTTCATTAGATCAACTATTGTAAAATCTTCTCCATCTAGATTATCTATAAATATTTGATAAAAATCACTTAAATGTGAAATTGTTTCCACTAAAGTATTTTTTCTAATATAACTTTTCTTCTTTTTGTCATTTTCATCAACTGTGAAAATTCTATTCATATGAACTGAAAATATAAATACCTTTTTATATTTTTCATCTACATAATTTTTTTCTTTTATGTGATTTTCAATGAAAAACTTAACATAATTCATAATGCCTGTTTCATAAGGGTTAAATTTGAAAACAGCTATTTTTGTTCTATCACCTTCACTTACATATATTTTATCTAATTGGGATTCGAGTTCATTTTCAGTGCTTAAAGAACTTATTTGTATTTCTTTTATAACATTTTTGTTTATTTTACCCAATAATTTAGTATCAAAATCACCTTTAACATTTGCCAATAAAGGCTCATCAATACTACTGAACGTGTATATTACATTTTTGGTGTTTTCCATTTTCTGTAAAAAGTTAAATAAATTAGTATGCTCTCCTTTTTTATAAAATTCTATTATTTTATCTGCGATTTTTGGATGCACTTGTTCAAAACCTGAATGTTTTAGTAAAAATATAAGATCTTGTGGTAAAGTTAGGGCAATTTTTTCTAATACTAAATCCTGTGAATCTTGAACTAATAATTTTTTTCCCAATTTTTGATATTCAGAAATTTTACTGTAGATTATACCTTGTATTTCTTCTTTGTCGCAATTTATTAATAAATTTTTGAGATTGAATTTAATATCTAAGTCATTTTCTTGTAAATGTGGGTTACTGAAATCTTGAACTAATTTATATATTGCATCTGCTTGTCTTATGAAATCATTAGTTAATAAATATTCAAACGATATTATATGTTTTTCAAATCTATTTAAGAAAGGAGCCATTGCCTTTTTTAACCCAGCTTCATCAACTAAAACAATACATTTAAATCCATCATCAACTAAAGAAAATGTATTATTGGTACTTCCCATTGCAATTCTCGCATAATTTTTTTTACTAACGACAGTAAAGTTTTGGTTAAATAGATCATATAAGGAAGGATATACTGCTTCTAAATCGGTAAGTAATAAAATTTTATTTTGCTCCATTTGAAGTTGGATTTTATTCAATATTTTAAGACCATATCCTTCTGAATGGATATCTTTTGTAAATCCACTTCCTATATAAAAAGATAATTCTTTGTTTAAATCATTTTTATATTCTGGTGAAGTAAGAATAGAATTTAATAAATAATTTGATATAGATGATTTTGAAACAAGCAATAAATATCGACTATCTTTATCTTTAATATTATCACAAATAGTTTTAAGTACATTATATTCTTTACGAACATCACAATTGGGGAATCTTTTTTTAAATATTTTTTTTATTATTTCCAAGGATGTCATACCACCTTCAAATTCCAAACCTGCGAAATTCCTTTCAATACTGCTAATACCGACTTCTTGTTTAACATTTTCATCAATTTCCAAACCAAAATTTCCTTCCTTCTTTTGCAGTAATTGACGCATTGCTGTCTTGATTAAATGATAAAAATCTCTAGAGCCATGAAAATCTTCTTTTATAGTATATTGATTTTTTAAGGTTTCTCTATATTCATGATATGTATTTGCTAAAGCATCAAATAAATCTTTATTTTCTCTGGCCAAATTTAAGTTATAAGATTCAGCAATGGTCTGGGCTGTTGTTTTTAAATCATCTAAATCAGGGGGTGGTATTGATAAAAATAACCCTCTATTCATTTTTGAAGCATCTAAAATCCAATTAGATATTCCAACAAAAGCTATTTTTTTGTTTCCTTCATTTAAATCATATTCCAATTCAGAATGTATGACTTTGAGTGGGTTATTAGGGGAATGCTCTGCAAGTCCCATTTCATCAAAGTATATCATCGAAATAATTTTATCTAAATTATCGTTGTTATTTTTTAAAAGGAGTCTTGCCTTTTTAAAAATATTTAGCACTCCTTTAGATGTAGAGCCTAAAGATCCCTGGAAAGAGTTAATAAATAATTTAGGCAAGGATTTAAATAATATATTATCTGAAGCATCTCCTTTCATAGCTCCGAATATTTGTTGCACACTTAAGGATTTACTACATCCTGGTTTACCAACTATAAATAATGGTATTTTAGCATTAACACAAGCAAATATAGTGAAAAGATTTTCTAATAAAGCTCTATTTTTTGCAATACCTTTTTTCATTTCGATATTTTTAGCTATATATTGCTGTTCATGTTCTGGAACTTCTACAAAGTTATCTCCGAATAATCTATTCATTTTTTCTTTTGCAAAATCACCTCTGAATTTTTTATCTGATAAACGCATGTAATAACATAGATAAATACTTAATTTAATAGAATTGATATAAATATCTCTTTTTCCCAATGTATTATAAAAAGTATCTATTTTATCAAAATATTCTTTTTGGTCTCTTTTTTCACATAATGCTTTATTCTTCCTGAAATATTCCACGAAAAATTCATAAAATATACTAAAACGTCTTATCTCCCTCAGAGAAACTGAAGAAACATCATTTTTATCTCTTACAAAGTTTTGTGCTTCGATAATTGCATTCGCCGCCAATTTTTTCAATTCTTCGCAAAGATCAAAGTCTTCTTTTGTTATATATTTAACCCAATTTTGTTTCACAAAATCTTTATTATCTTTATTTTTAGCCTCTATTTCTTTCAAAAAGAAATTCTCTATAGGAGATATAACCATATTGTTAATATAACTAATTTCATCTTTTGAAGTAAGATTTCCGAAATTGAATACAAAATTAAGCAAAGAAAAGGGCAAAGGATTAACTGTATATACTAATTTTTTTTCTTTTGCTCCTTCTACTTTTAATGCGTAATTCTCTACTGATTTTTTGCCGTATCTATAGGGATTACATGCTCCGATAAAGAAAATATTTTCTGGAAGCTCTACTCCTTGGCAAGTATGCTTTGTCATCATTTCACAAATTAGACCCATGCAATTGCATGTATTTATTTCATCTAAAAATACCCATAATTTTTTCTTGAAATATTTTTGACCTCGTTGAGAATATCTCTCCTTGATTTCTTCTTCTTGTTTTTCTAATCTTTCTGCTTTTTGAATAATGCTATCATGTTTAACTCCATCAATTATTTTTTCTTCAAATAAAAATTTTACTATTTCATCATCTGTAATTCCGGCATGAATATTTAAAATTTCCATTTTACTTTCACCATTATTGATTAATTCAGATAATTTTCTTATTAAGGATGTTTTACCACATCCTGTTTCTCCCATCATTATAACAGGTATGTTTTCTCTTATTCTTAGTAATATCAACACCATTTTGATAAAATTATCAGCAGTGAAAACATATTCTCCAACAATTTCTTCAATAGATTTTAGTTTTCTTAGCTCAGGATCATTTTGGTTTTTTGCTTTATCTATTGTATATATAGGATTCGTTAAGGATAATATATGATGTATTTCTTCCAAGAATTGTTTATGTTTGAATTTATAGTAATGTTTCAGCTCTTTTGGAACTTCTTCTCTTTTATTGGCTTGTCCATAAAGCTTAAAAGCCATATTTTGTACTTCAACAAAGCTAGTTCTAAGTTGTAACAATTTATTATATTCTTCCTTATTTGGATTTTCTTTTGTGATGATTGTGAAATCTTGTCCTTCACCTTCATGGAAAAAGACCAAAGCAGGATCAATCTTATCACAAGAGATAATATCACCAGGTTCAGACAATGCTTTTATTGCCACTTCTTCCTGCTTATTTTCATCGTAAGCTCCTTGTTCTATTCCAACATTATAGGTTTCTAATTGTGCTGAAAGTATTTTATCAAAAGCACCTTGAGTAAAATGAATTGTATTCTTGATAAAACTGTTTACCATAATTTCTCTTAATTTTGATATATTTGGATTTTTCAAAATAATTCCATTTTCCATTAATTTGGCTGCGGTAAGGCCATAATTCATACTAAATTTTTTTAATTGGCCTGAGAATACATTTATAAATGAAATAATTTGATAATAAGTAGGGAATTTAATTCCTAATTCTTTTCTGATCAAATCCATGATTAAAGCATTGCATTCTTTTTGATCTAATGAAACTGCATTCATATAGGTATCACCCTTAAAAAGATCTCTACTTATTGTAATTTCAATATCATCTCTTGATAATGATACTTTATCAATTATCAAATCCTTTTCTGGTAGTTTTCCACTTTTTAATAATTTGAGATAATTACATACAATTTGTATATTGGAATCAAGTTCTCGAGATACTATAAGAGGTGGCAAGTTTTCTATTTTCATTTCAGTTTTATTTTTGAACATACTTAATAAAGGAAATTTATTAAAAAAATTTATGAATCCACATGGAATTTCTATAATAATTTCAACTTTTTTTGATAAATAGAAAATATTCTCATTTTGTCCATATAATTTTGTTATAAGAAAACTATATAAGAAATCCTTCATCAATTCAGTTTGTTTTGAATCATATAAATCTAAATGAATCACTGTTTTTTCTTCATCTTTTATTTTATCTTCTATTTTTTTCAAACGAGCTATAACATCTTTTCGACTAAATTCGCCTCCAAAAGGGAAATGAACATATTTTTTATTTTTCGCTTTTACTTTTAATTTAATTTGAGTAGATTTTCCTACACCAGCTTTATCTGAGCTAATGATTTCAACATTTTCTTCATATGAATCTTGTTCCTGTTTTTTCTTATCTTCATGAACTAAATAATCATAACCTTTTACTCTTTCCAAATATTTCACTATGCTATCGGTTTTATCAGAATAAGCAAAAGCAACACATGATTTCATATCCTTGGATCTATTAGTGAATAGCATATTAATTAATCTTGTTAATGTTTGTCTTTTTTCTGAAGTTAAAAGCTCTATTTTTCCTATCATGAATAAAACTTGATACTGGCACAAAAATGCTCTATACATAAAAGCTGTTATTTCTTCTGAGGTTGTTTCTTCGTTACATAATAATACTGTTTGAGCCATTGGTGGATTGCCTGTTAAGAATTTGAACCAATTTAATATGTGTTCTTCGATGCCTTTTTGAACTTGGCCAATTTTATCGTCTTCTAATAGATATCCGAATAAACCTACGAATTTTTCTTTGTATTTATCTTGGATGATATTCTGCTTATATATTGTTTCTGGTTTCAAATTGTTCTTTTTCAAAAAGTCTGATAAGAAATTTTTAATATTTTCTAACAAACATATATATTTATCTTCTCTATTTATTTCATAATCATAACCAAAATTTAAATCTTTCAATTTTTCTTTTGAATTAATTTGATCATTAGTTATATATTTTAAGAAAGGAACTAAGGCATTATTTCTCTCTTTTCTCAAACATGAATTTAATAAATTAAATTGTCTTCCATATATATATCTTATCAATTCTTCATTTTTATAGTATTTAGTTTGAATATCCGTTATTTTAATATAAAGATCATCCAAAAATTTACTGCAATCTTCATAATTTTTAATCATATTATCATCAATACTGAAAGAAGGATTATTATCTTTTATGACTATTATAATCTTTATATTTTCACTATATCCTTTTTCTCCTAGTTTTTTTAATAACTGGTTTATTTTTTCTATTTCACTCACTCTTTCAGAGAATAATTTATATAAATTGAAAATATCCTTTTCTTTTTCGTCTCCAAGTTTCCTAGTGAGCATTGCTCTTTCCCTTAATTCAATTATGCCTTCGTAATTTATAACTTTTTCAACTTCGTTTCTTGGTTTTTCTTCATTTATTAAAGTTCCTTCAAATTTTAAATATGATTCTTGAGTATTATCTATAGATAAAATAAATCTTGAATTTTTCATTATATCGGTAATTTGTTGCAATGTTGCTTGAGATTTATCTAAATTTTTTGAAAATAATTCCTGGATTTGCCCTGAATTATTTGTATAATTCTGGAAATGAGCTTCGATACCTTTTACTTTTGGAACTTCTTTAATAAAATCTTGAATTAAATCCTTATCAGTTTTTTTTCCTTTGATTTCTCCTAAGCTATGAATAAAATTAGAACACTTACTCATATCTTGAATTTCATTGCTAGTTACAAAAGTATCATCTGATATTGTAACTAATTCTTGCAAATTTCTTATATCATTATCGTCTAAATTAGCAATGAATTTAACAGATCCTTTTTTGGCATAAATGCAATGTAATATATTTAAATAATTTCTATCTTCATCGTTTGGACTTAAAACTTTTAATCCATATTTCTCCAACGTTTTACCAAAATCCTCAATTTTATTTAAAGTGATATTATTTTGTAAACCTTTTCTTATTTCATCCATTTCTTTATAAAAGTCTGTTTGTATCGCTTCTAATTCAGTAATTAAATGTATGCAACTATTGGCTGTAAGAAATATATCTTCTTTTTGATTAAAAGTGGTTATTTTACTTCCTAAGCCATCTATTTTTGCATCGTCAAAACCTTCTATTTTGAATATTTCTTTTAATGTATTTAATTCTTTTTTTAATTTTTCCTTTTTTTCTTGTTTCAAAACTTTAAAACATTCTTTTATAATTGATTCTGGTATGTCCTTATTCCAATTCTCGCTCTCGAATAATAATTTTAATTTATTGAAATCATTTTCAGCCTGTTCAAATATTTCACTTTCTTTGTTGACATAAATATTAAATAATTTTTTTGATTTAAATAATTGCAAAAAAAACATGGATTGTCTTAATTTACTTTTATGTTTTAAATCCTCAGGTTTAAAAATTTTTTCACCTTCTTCAATACCTCTTTTTATTTCTGGTTTTTCAATTTCGTTCATCATCCCTGTTTTAATTACATTATTCAATTTTTCAACTTTTATAATATCATTCTTATGTTCATTTTCAAAAAACTCTTTCAGTACTCCACTTAATTTGCTTATGAATTTTTGTTTATCTAAAATTTTATTTTTCTTTTCTTCCAGAATTTTAAAGCAATCTTCTACTTCTTTTTTGTCATTAAAAAATATTATTCTTAATTTATCTTTGAATATTTCTCTATTTTTAGAAATATACACTTTCATAAAAGCATTATAATAAATTTCACCTTTTTTTATTTTGTTCAAAATTAGATCCCTATTTTTCAAAGCGTTCATTAAGTATTTAGTATTTTTCAAATCCTCAAATTTTTCGAAAAATCCTCCTTTCTGAATACCATCCAATAGTTGAAAAGATTCAATGTCCTTTTCCGGATTGAATAATTCTTCTTCTTTTATTGTGAAGCTTTCAATCTTGTTTAATAAGGATGCTAATATTTTAGGGGAATTTATTTTTTCTAGTAAAAATAAAATACTTTTGGCATTTAATCGTTCTTTATTTTTTGTTAAAAAGTCAGTCACACAATTAATTACTTCATGGGATATATCTTTGTATGTTGTGGTTAAATAAATATAGAGATCTGTTATTAATTCCACAGAGGGAATATATCTTTCTATTGTTTCATTCAAAAATTTTTGTAAATTATATGTTTTTTGATAATCAATTATATAAATATAAAAAGCAACATCTTCCACAAATTTAGGACAAGTTTCAGCTTTATAAGTTTTAACAATATTTTTGAACTTTTCTCTCAATTTATTTAACAAATTCAGATTAAAAATTTTTTTGTCTTTATAATTAAATAATTTAAGTAGCTTTCCAAAATTCTTCATATCTGTGATTTGATCAATAATTCCGCTTTTGAAATCGTTATCAGCAAATGAATATATTTTAAATACATTTGAAGAATTCCATAAATTAAAAAATTCATCGGTCATAGTATCAAAGTCGAGTCCTTTGACAATATCTAATGGCCTATAATATTTGTATGCATATTTATTATCTATAAAATATAAATCCATATTAATAAACTCAATAAGATCTTCGTTTTTTAAATTTCCATTTTTTATAGATTCTAACCCAGTGCTATGGATTTTATTAATGAGGTCCATATTATCTTTTTTTAATTTTTTTTCAACATTTGAGCAAAGTATTATAGCTTTATTAATCATGAACAATTTTTTTACATCATCATTAAATTGGATATATATTTTCCAAAATTCTTCATCAAAAGAAATAAACTTTTTATCATTATTCATTTCAAACATTATTATTTTTTCAATTTCTCCAATTATATTTTCTAAATTATCGGTTTGTTTAGGGTTTTCCAGCTTGGACATTAAAATTACTGTTTTTTCATCTAAACAACATTTGGAAATAGCGTCTATTTTAGCATTTATCAAAACCAAAATTTTTTCTATAGAACCACAATAACTGAGAATACCAGTAATGATATTTATATTTAATTTTTGTTCAAACATTTGATTAATTAGTTCATCTGATATACTTAATTTAGGGAAAAATCTGAATTTATCTGGTAGAATCTTAATAAAATATTCCCATAAATTTTTTTTTCCTAGCATTTCAATGGCTTTTTCTCTTTCGTACATGAATCTTGTGAAAAACAACAAAGTATAAAATATTAAATAATAATTTTCTTTATTATCCTTTTCTGAACAATATTGAATAATTAAATTTGGATTTTTCTCAATTAAATTTAAAATAGAGGCATATTCTTTATAAACAAAATTTTCTGGTAATGATATATTTTCTAATTTGAAAGATTTCAAAAATAGTTTAACTTCTTTTTGAGAATAACAACCCTTAAAAATTTCTAAAAAGAAATCAAGGTAAATCTTTTTTCCAAAAGTCGAAGATTGTGAATCTGCTATCAAATCCTTATAAATCTGAGTACCTTGCTTTTTGTCTATTGCTTTCATATATTTTTTATAAAATTTTAGTTGTTCCAACTTTGATAAATTTATATGTGGTGGTGGATAATAGGTTTTTCCCCATCCTTCATATTGCTTGAATTCAAAGTCATATATGAAATTATTTTTTGTAGATCTGAAAACAATTGGACCTGGAAAGGTAGTTTTATAGTGTTTGAGACTGATTGTGGTGTTATATTTTTTTGTTTTTTGATCCTGGTCTTCCTTTTTCAGCCCTTTAGGATCAATTTCCACTGAATTAATATAGAGAGAAAATTGCTCTCTTTTATAAATCTTTTGGTCTCGAAATTCAGCATTAGAATCACCAATTCTTAAATTGACTAAGCCTTTATTCTTTGGAATATCATATTTTAAATATTTATCAAGTTTGTTTTGGTTAGATGTTATAAAAAACACCTTTTTTGGGCCTGTGTCTGGTTCTGGATTTTTTTTATTTGACATTTTTATATAAAAATATAAACCATTATTGTTTATATAATAATAAGAAATAGTTTATATTATAAAAAATTTTAATTTTTATCTATTTATGATTTATATTTATTTTTCTAAATGGGGATTGGGGATTGGGGATTGGGGATTGGGGATTGGGGATTGGGCCCAATCCCCAATCCCCAATCCCCA
>Ga0247609_10003733_pt1 | contig 15349 bp, 5 predicted proteins | sample 172DNAGHGlowgp2_FD_193487 | JGI IMG/M metagenome (GOLD analysis project Ga0247609, IMG submission 193487) | Sheep rumen microbial communities from Palmerston North, Manawatu-Wanganui, New Zealand - 1728 DNA GHGlow gp2 | ecosystem: Host-associated > Mammals > Digestive system > Stomach > Rumen ...
CGATGCTGTCACACCTCGGCATCCTATTCAGACATTGGCGTTCGGTTCTGATGCTTTTTGGAGGCATCTGTTTTCTGCCTTTAGCTGTTTTGCATGTGGCAGTACGTTCTGTGTGGGAATATAGCGCTTAAGATAAAAGAAACATAATATGACAAAAATGAAATTGAAAATTCCTTTCTCTCCTCCTGATATGAGTGAGGAAGAGGCAAAAGAAGTGAGAGAGGCTATACTGTCAGGATGGATTACGACAGGGCCGCGAACCAAGAAACTGGAGGCACAGATATCAGAATATGTGGGAACAGCCCAGACCGTTTGTCTGAGTTCTGCAACAGCAGCCATGGAGATGATGCTCCATTTGCTGGATGTACAGCCAGAGGACGAAGTAATCGTTCCGGCATACACCTATACGGCTACGGCCTCAGTCACACAGCATGTGGGTTGCCGGTTGGTGATGGTGGATTGCCAGAATGATAATGTTGAGATGGACTATGAGCAGTTGGAGCAAGCTATTTCGGAGAGAACCAAGGTGATTATGCCGGTGGATATTGCAGGCATCGTGGCCGACTATGAGAGGGTGTATGAGATTGTAGAGAGAAAGAAAAGCCTGTTCAGACCTGCCAATGCGCTGCAGGCGAAGATTGGCAGGATTGTTGTGGCGGCTGATTGCGCCCACGCATTTGGCGCTGTACGAAAAGGAAAGATGGCCGGCTCCATCGCGGATTTCAGTGCATTCAGTTTCCATGCGGTGAAAAACTTCACCACTGCTGAAGGGGGCGCACTGACATGGCAGCTGCCATTTGGGGAATTAAGAGTTAAGAGTGAAGAATTAAGAAATTATATGCCCAATGTGCCTTATGTCGAAGGTGAAACATGGAATGAACTGTTGTATCGTATATCACAGTTGTTCAGCCTGCATGGACAGAACAAGGATGCCCTGTCCAAAACAAAGGGTGGTATGTGGGAATACGATATCATCGGTCCTTGGTATAAGTGCAACATGACCGACATTATGGCATCTCTTGGTTTGGTGCAGATGCAGCGTTATCCCAAGATGCTGGAGAGAAGACAGGAAATTGTGGCTCGCTATAATGCCGCACTCGACGGCCTGGATGTGGCTGTACTGAATCACAAAGATGCAGAGCATTGTGGTTCGCATCACTTGTATATGGTTCGCCTGCCGGGTAAAAGCCGCGAGGAGGTGAATCGGGTGATGGAGCAGATGGCTGAACGAGGCATTGCCACGAATGTACATTTCAAACCACTGCCGATGATGACGGCGTACAAGGCTATGGGCTTTGACATTGCTGATTTTCCGAATGCGTACCATCTGTTTGAAAATGAGATAACACTGCCTTTGTACACCCGTCTCACCGATGAGGAAGTGGACTATGTGATAACCAATTTCGTAGATATCATCAAGAATTTGTGAAAAGATTATTCGATATAGTTGCGAGCGGACTTGGTCTCATTCTGCTAAGTCCTCTCTTTTTGGTTCTTGCCATTTGGATTAGGGCAGATTCAAAGGGGCCGGTGTTTTATCGCCAGGTGCGTGTAGGAAGGTACAACAGGGATTTCCGTATTTTCAAGTTCCGCTCTATGCGAGTCGGTTCTGATACGGGAAGTCTTATAACGATTGGTGGCCGTGACCCTCGTATAACCCGTTCCGGCTACTTTATCCGTAAGCTCAAGCTCGATGAACTACCTCAGCTCATCAATGTATTTGTGGGCGATATGAGTCTGGTGGGACCACGACCCGAGGTTCGCCACTATGTGAATTACTGGACACCCGAACAGATGCACGTGCTGGATGTCCGCCCCGGTATAACCGATCCTGCTTCTATAAAATTTTTCAACGAGAATGAATTGTTGGAACAGGCTGAAAACCCGGAAAAATACTATATTGAGGTCATCATGCAGCAGAAGATAAGACTGTACTTGGAATATGTCGAGAAGCATAACTTCTTTTATGACTTGGCATTGATATTTAAAACCTTTTGGGCTATCGTGAAAGAAAAAGTCTGCTAAAAAGACTGTTTATCCCCAATTTCCGAACATGAGCAAAGTTTCAATAATCCCAAATCGGTCATTAGACACGGTAGGGTAGAGAAAAGTGGTCGAGAGAGTTCCAAATGCCTTGGAAAGCGGAGCGTGTTTTCAGGGATCGGGCACGAAACCGCACCCCTCCACCATCTTCAGGAATAATGACAGTCCTCCAAACGGCGTAATCTCCTTATCCACAAACTTTATGTCTATATCTTTGGACATTTGGCCTTGTTTTTGAATTTGCAAATATAGCAATAATTTGTCAAACAGGAGTATATAAAGATTTTTCTCTAATGACGGTCATTAGAAAACGACTTTTTTATCGCTGCTGATTAATCCTAATGACCGATTTGGGATAAAGCCAGCAATCAAAAAAGCCATCCTTGAGGATGGCTTTCAATGACAATATAGGTTGAGGTCTTACTTTAGTATTACACGCCGCACAGAATGGCCTCTTTGCAGATGGATTTTTAGCAGATAGCTGCCTGTAGGCAGATCTCCAAGATTGATACGGTTCGAGTTGTCATAGATGGCCACATTGCGTCCAGTTTGATCGTATACTTCTACTGAAAGCACATCGTCGGCATCGATGGTTATCCAACCTGTAGTGGGGTTGGGGTAGACATTCACAGCCACTCCATTACCATCAATCACCTCAATTCCCACATTGTTGATTACCAACAAGAGTGTCACAGTGCTGTCGCAGCCTTCCGCAGTGGTTCCCTGCCATTGGTAGGTGCCACTTTCGGTATAGGTTGTACCGTTCCAAGTGTAATTACCCTCTGCCGTATCCGTTACGGCAGTTTCTACGCTATAGTTGATAGTTAGGTTCAATGTTACAATACTATCGCAACCTACAGCGTTTTGTGTGGTGAAGGTAGGAGTGTTGGTAGATGATGTATAAGTCTGACCATGCCATGTGTAGCTGTCGCAGTAGGTCACAGTTTCTGTTGCTGTTGTACTATAGTTGATAGTGAGGTTCAACGTTACCGTGCTATCGCAGTCGGCTGCATTCGTAGTGTTGTAGGTGTCGGTACCAGATGCCGTGTAGGTTGTCCCATGCCATGTGTAATTATCACAAGCTGTAGCAGTCTCGGTAGTTGTGGTGCTGTAGTTAATTGTGAGGTTCAGCGTTACGGTGCTGTCGCAACCAGTAGCACTGGTGGTAGTAAATGTTGGAGTAGAGGTGGATGCCGTATAGGTATTACCATGCCACACATAGCTGTCGCAAGCAGTGACCGTTTCTGTTGCCGACAAGCTCTCAAGTATTGTCAGGTGGAGAGTAATGACGCTGTCGCAGCCCACTGCGTTCTGTGAGATGAAAGTAGGTGTGGTGGTAGAAGCAGTGTAGGTGTTGCCATCAATCCATGTGTAACTATTGCATGCCGAAACAGCATCAATTCCTGTAGAACTGGTGTTGATTGTCAAATTCAGTGTCACTGTACTGTCACAACCAACAGCATTCTGTGTTGTGTAGGTGGCGGTATTGTTGCTAGTGGTGTAGGTATTGTCGTGCCAAGTGTAGCTATCGCAGGCTGTCTCGGTCTCAATGCCTGTTGTACTGTATCTTACCGTCAGGTTCAATGTGGTCACACTATCGCAGCCAGCGGCATTCTGCGATGTGAAGGTTGGCGTAGTTGTAGAAGCAGTATAGGTTATTCCATGCCATGTGTAGCTGTCGCAGACATCCTGTATCTCTGGTGCTGCATTGCTGTAGCGGATGGTCAGATTCAACGTGGTTACGCTGTCACAACCCATAGCGTTTAGTGATGTGAAGGTCGGTGTGGTTGTGGAAGCAGTATAGGTGGTTCCATGCCATGTGTAACTATCACAGACATCTTGTGTCTCGATGCCCGTATTACTATAATTCACTATCAGATTTAATGTAGTTACCGAATCGCACCCTGCAACATTCTGTGTTGTATAGGTGGCGGTATTGTTGCTGGTGTTGTAAGTTGTTCCATGCCAAGCATAGCTGTCGCAGGCTGTTACGGTTTCTGTTGCGGCATTACTCTGGCGGATGGTCAGATTCAATGTAGTCACGCTATCGCATCCCGCAATGTTTTGAGAGGAGAATGTGGGAGTGTTGGTCGAAACAGTATAGGTGGTACCGTGCCAATTGTAACTGTCGCAGACATCCACGGATTCAATGGCGATATTGCTATAGTTGATAGTTAGGTTCAGCGTTACCGTACTATCACAACCTGCGGCACTGGTTGTCGTGAAGGTTGGCGTGTTAGTAGAAGATGTGTAAGCCGATCCATGCCAAGTATAGCTATCGCAGGCTGTAATGCTTTCGGTTGCATAGAGGCTCTCGCTGATGGTCAGATGTAGGGTAGTCACGCTGTCGCATCCCACTGCATTGGTGGTTGTGTAGGTGGGCGTTGTGGTGGAGGCATTGTAGGTCTGCCCATGCCAGGTGTAGCTATTACAGGCAACGGCGGTCTCGACAGCAGAACTGCTTTGGTTGATAGTGAGGTGTAACGTTACGGTGCTGTCGCAACCAACGGAATTGAGAATTGAGAATTGAGAATTGAGAGTTGAAGATGTATAGGTCACTCCATCAATCCATGTGTAGATGTCACAGGCGGTAATTCCATCAACCCCAGTGCTATTCCTATTGATGGTCAAGTTGAGTACCAATGAACTGTCACAACCTCCAGCAATCACGCCATAACTCTGCTTGGAATAGATGCCGCTTGTGGTAAGCGTACGATTATCGAAGATGTATTGTTCACATGCAGCCATCTGCAAGGTGTCGAAGACATCGAAGCAGGCAGGAGTCCACACAGCATACAGCGTGGTGTTCTCAGTCAGCGTCATATCGTCACCGTTACTGTAGACCACCTCACCGTCGGCTGATGTGGCCCACCCAGCAAAGGTGTACTTGGCCCGAGTGAAGATGTTGGATGCGATAGCCACTCGTTCGCCGGAGCAAGTAGTTGTAGAAGACATCGAGCCTATGCCGCCGTTGGCGTTGTAACTCAGCGTGGCGTTGGGATTGATGGTTAGACTCAACATTTTGATGCTGTCGCAACCGGCCATATTGGTCATCGAGTAGGTGATAGCATCGCTACTGGTAGTATAGGTGCGACCATCTATCCACTGGTAGCTGCCGCAGGCGGAGGCTGTGTCGTAAGTGTAGCTGTTGGGCTTGACGGTCAGATTGAGCAGATAGATACTGTCGCAGTTCCAGCCAACGGCATTGCTCACAGTGTCGCCATACTGGCCGCTCTGGGTGTAGGTCTCGCCACGGAAATTATAGCTGCCGCAGACGGTACGCACCTCGGTGCGGGTCTTGTGGGTGCAGGCTGTAGTCCATACGGCATATAGCGTCATATCGGAAGTGGCATTAACGAAAGCGCCATCCAGATACCCCACACTGGTGGCAGACGAACTGCTGCTCCATCCCATGAAGTTGTATCCTTCATTGATGAAGGTGTTGCTTAGCAAGGCCTCGGTCGCTCCATCACACACCTGTTGAGTGCGAATAGTGCCATTGCCGCCGTTGGCATTGAAAGTGATGGTGTGGGCATTGCGGACGGTGAGATTCAGTGTGGTTACGCTATCGCAACCATCGGCACCTGTGGTGGTGTTGGAGAATGTCGAGGTGCCTGCGGTCTGGGTTGCGGCACCAAGGATATTGAACCCATAGCCATTGAATCCGACACCTGGGCAGGTGGTATCATCCAGAGAGACTTGCGTTGTTGAATTGGCCGTGGCCGTAGTGGCAATCATGGGAGCACCTGTCACCACGATGAAACCATTGCTGCCAATGGTCTGCCCATTATTAGTCAACGAGCCGAGTGTGTAGCATGTTTGTGCGTTGGCAGTCACGACTAAGGTATCGAAATGGTGCACCGTAGCACCATTGGCCACCAAGTTACCTCTGCTGTCACGCACCTCGAGTTCCGAACCTGTGGCGACAGAGGTCTGAAGGGTGTATTCGTTAAGGGCGAAATGGGCGGTCAACTGCTTGGAACGGTCGGCAGTAAAGGCATAGCTGCTGTCGTTAGACAGTGTGCGTCCACTTTCAGACCAGCGCACGAAGTGGTATCCTTCCACAGGTGCAGCCTGTAGGGTGGCTGTACTGTTGACGGTATAATTACCCGAACCGTTTACTGTACCTTTACCCAAGGGGAGTACCGTGGAGTTGATCACCACTTGGTCGCTACCGAAGGTGGTGTCGGGCTGCTCACGCAATGCTTCTACATTGCCCACGTTGTCCTCACCGAGGCAATAGAACTGATAATTGCTACCCAGTACGATGGAGAGCATCACATTGCTGTCGGGTGCGTAGCTGCCGAGTAGTTGCAGGCTGGTGTAGTCCTGCGAGGCGTAAAGGCGGTATAGCTTGATGCCGCTGCCGGCATCGGTGCCACTGAAGGTGACGAGGATAGAGTCCAATGTGGAGTTGGGCTGCAGTGCCATATGGGTCTGCGGAGCCTCGGTGTCGATCATGTTCAGCCAGCGGTTGGTGGGGATCTCCTCGTTCACATCGAAGACAATGGTGGCCTGTGCCACGATGCTGTCGCCCGTCTGGATATTGTTTCGGGGCTTGACCGTAAAGGTCACGAAGCCCTCACCCGCGTGGGTGGAGTCGTTGATGGCAAGGAAGCCGTCGTGGATGCCCGTGGGAGGCAACCCTGTGAAGGGGTTGATAGTCTGGAAAATCCAGAACACCTCGTTATGGGCCAAGTCGCGGCCTGCCACTACATCGACAAACATGCCCGTCTCTGCCGACAGGTCGATGCGTTTCTGGTAGGTAGCGGGAGAACCGTTCACCGCGAACACATGGCTGCCCCAGCCGAAAGAGCCGATGCCGATGGTAGAGGCATCCATATTGGCATCTATCGGCAGACGCACCTCCACCTTGATAGCCGCTGCAGTAGCGAAGGTCGGCTCGTTCTCGAAGCGGATGGTGTAACTCAGCGTTTGAGCTGATGTAATCCAATGCAGCGAATCCGTTGCACTGGCATCGTAGCCCATCACACCCACAATCTCATTCGGGTCACATGAGGCATTCACCGTGGCGTTATGCTCGCCCAGTGGTGTAGGTGTCTTTGGTTTTTCTTTTTTATCCTTGTCACCCTGTTTGCAAGGATTGCAATCAGTTTGAGCTAATATTTCATTGTTATAAAGCAGAAACAAAGATAAAACAATAAAACAAATATTCTTTTTCATCGTTTTTTTTATTGAATCATGAAAAGTCTGTTACGTATATTTTGACATCTTCTACTCACCGTACAATCTTCATTATTGGTATCAATATTTCTCCTGTAATACTCGATGGTTCGATTAATACTGTTTCGCGTTTCATTTATCGAACCTATTCTACTCATGTAATCATAATTTTGTCTATCTCTAAATGAATATGAAGTTCTCGCTCCAGTTTCAAGTGCGCCAGGAATAGAAGTTCCTGCAGATACATCAAAAACTTCAGTGTTGGCAAGCTGGATGAAAGGTGCAGCAAAACCTAATCCAACATAAAATTCCGATTCATATAAATCCGACATTAAATCATTGATATCATTCATAAAATCATCAATCAGAGATAGCTGATAACCACATGAACGAAATAAATCTCTTATTTGACCAGCTTGATTGTACCATCTTTGTAATTGTTGCATCACATGTCCATATCCGTTGTCATTGTTCTGCATATGCCTATCAAAGCGATTTCTTAACCAAGAGGGAGCATCATGGACATTCATGACATGCTGATTATATATCACCTTTGTTCCTTTGGGATCAACATATGATAACGGGTTATTCTTCACATACCTATACAGATTTGCCCCATCAATATACATCATTGGGTCATACTGCATAAAGCGGCCGAGGGTGGGGTTGTAATGGCGGGCGCGGTAGTAGTAAAGGCTGGTTTCAGTGTCGTAGTCGCGACCAGTAAACAGGATGTGATTGCCTATAGAGGAAACGGCAATGATATTACCGTAGGCATCATAGATGGTCGGTGTTCCGTAGGGGTCGTACTCGTAGTGTTCCACAACACTGCCGTTGGCGTCGGTGATAGCCATCACACTGCCGAGGTGGTTCTTGTGGTAATAGTAGTCATTGCCGCCACGCTGCATCTGCAACACATTATCAATACCGTCGCCATAAACGTAGGTGGCGACAACGACATCTGAGGCATCGCGTTCTTCGATGACCTGGTCGCCGGCATAGTAGTAATAGAGAGTCTCGGTGGCTGTCTGCCGCATCACACGGCGACCCAAAGCATCGTAGCGGTAGACAGCCGTGTTGCCGTTGTCCACAGCCACCATACGGTGGTTGTAGTCGTAACTATAGCTATGCTGCCCATCGTTCAGCAGACTGCCTGCAGCATCGTATTGCATGGATACACCACCCACGGCCGTATAGGCGTTCATGCTGTTGGAGGAGTAGCTGGTATTGTTACCATTCTGAGCGATGGTCTGCGTACGGTTGCCCATGGCATCCATATTGTACTGTACTTGTGCGGTGACATCGTACATATAGCTGCCCGACAAGTATCCACGCTGATACGAGGTGAGTCGACGCAATGCATCGTAACTATATTTCTCACTATGATAATAATCGTTATTGTTGCGTATTTGCGTGATGTTGCCCACGGCATTGTAAGTCATGGTCAGACTTAGCACACCGCCCTCATCAATTTGCGTTAGCGCACTGTTGGCATTGTAGGAGTAGCTGGTCGAGGTGCCATTGGCATAGCTACGCGAGGAGAGGTTGCCGTTGGCGTTGTACTGGAACGAAACAATCTCATTGCTTCCTGACAGGATGGACGACATATTGTTGCGCACATTGTAACGCTGCGTTACCGTGCGACCACCAGGATAGGTAAGCGTCATCTCGCGTCCTGCCACATTGTAAGAGTATGTGGTGGTCTTGCCGTTAATGTTTTCGCTAAGCATACGGCCAGAAGCGTCGTATGTAAAGGTCTCGTTGGCGTAGGCGTTGACGGCGGAGAGCATATTGTCGTTCAGGTCGTAGGTGAAGGCGTCGCTTGTTCCGTCGGGGTAGGAGGTGGAGATACGACGGTTCAAAGCATCGTAGGCATGCACCTTCTCGCTGCCCATCTCGTCCCGTTCCTTGATGCAGTTGCCTACGGCATCGTACCAGAAATGGCGGGTCTTGCCATTGGCGAAAGAGATATTCACCAGCCGACCTATAGCATCGTATTCGTAGGCGGTGGTGCGTCCCATAGCATCGGTGAGCGAGAGCAGGCGTCCTGTAGCATCATAGGTATAATTAGTTGTATTGCCTAATGCGTCGGTCTCCGACACCATGCGGTTTAACGCATCGTAGGTACGTGTGGTTGTATTGCCCAAGGCATCGGTGACCGAGGTCTGGTTGCCTGCATTGTCATATTCAAAATAGATGCCGTTACCCATAGCATCGTAGAAGGCAGTCATACGGTTGGCGGCATCGTATTCGTACCACACGCTATCGCCCTCGGCATCTACCTGCGAGGTGAGGTTGCCATTGGCATCGTAATAGCGTCGTTCGATAAGACCTTGCTGGTCGGAAGTCTCAATGAGTCGGTCTTCCACATCGTAGGTATAGGTTATCTCCTGTCCCATGGGAGTGCGGGTACCGATAAGGTTACCCACAGCATCGTAGGCATAGCGGGTAGTGTCACCAGCAGCATCGATTACCTCGGTCAGTTGGTTGCGGTCATCATAGAAATAGTGCATCGTGCCTCCCATGGCATCGGTGGTTTGCAGGACATTGCCACGAGCATCATAGTTAAGGGTGGATACTTTCCCCAAAGCCTCGGTGGTGGAAACCACACGGCTGTTTTCATCGTATGTATTTGCGGTGCTGCGTCCAAGGGCATCGATGGTGGCAGTTGTGTTGCCTCTGCCGTCGTACTGCATGGTCTGTGTGTTGCCCAGTGCATCTCGGACCGCGGTAAGGTGCTCAGTGGCATCGTAGGTGTAGTTGGTGACAGCACCTGATGGTTCGGTGATGGTGGCAATCAGTCCTGCTTCGGTATAAGTCATGGTAGTGACATTACCCAACGCATCGGTGATGGTGGAGAGATTGCCATACTGGTCGTAAGCTAGCGTCTGTGTGTGGCCGTTGCCATCGGTGGAGGTGAGCAACTGGCCGTATTGGTTGTAGGTGTACTGCGTGGTATGGTTCAAAGGGTTAGTTATTCTAATAAGATTGTTAGACGAATCATAACTAAAAGAATATGTCCCTCCTCGTTTGTCTGTGTATGATGATACCCTATTGCTTTCTGTGTATTCAAGATATTCCGTCTGTCCGAAGGCGTTGGTAGAGGAAGTCTTGTTGCCGCGCTCGTCGTAGGTATAGGTGGAAGTGTGGCCGTTGGCATCGGTGATGCTGATGACGTTGTTGTCGGCATCATAGACATAGCTGTTGCTCATACCACAGCAGTTGCCCGTTTTTGACACTACACGGCCTTGATTATCCCACCTATAGGTTGTGAACTGGGCGTTGTTTTCATCCACATAGTCCACCACGATGGTTTGGTTGCTGGTGGGCTCATAACGGATGCTCTTGTCGGTATTGGCCGTCTGCACACGGTGTGCAGTACCCTCAAGGTTATAGGTGATAGTGGTGGTATAGCCGTCGGCATCAGTCAAAATAGCGAGACGGTTTTGCGCATTATACCCGAAATAAAGCGTCAACCCTTTGGGGTCGGTACGGCTGATAAGATTTCCAACTGTATCGTAAGCGTAGGTCCAAGACCGGTTGTCGAAGGAGGTGGTGATGGAGGTCATCAGCGTGTCGGTGTAGTGGAAGCGGATGGCGCGACCTGCCGCATCGGTGACCGACATCAACTTGCCACCTTCGTAGGCATAGCTCTCTGTGTTGCCGCTACGTGAAACGATACTTGTCACCTTGCGGTGCGAAGCATCGGTAAAATAGTATTTCACGCCCTCTTTGCTGGTCAGCAGGTAGCCTCCATTTGCTGTCGTCAAGGTACTGAACACTCCCGCAGGAGGCAAGTAACTGCCGCTTGAGGAGAGAAACTCATCCTTGCGACCATCACCCTGCACTATGATGATGGAGGTGTCGGTCTGGATGTAGCTCAACTCGCACCCCAGCGACCAACCGTTGCCATAGCCGCGGTTGATGCGGTTGGAGGAGCTGTTGTAGTAGAAAATAGCCTCCAGTCTCATGTCGCGGTTGGGAATGGAGAGGTCCGTCCGCTGGTGGAACATCACACCGTTGTAGCTGTTGACCCAGATATTGTTTGGGCAGGCAATCTTGGCGGCGGTGACGTTCTGTGCTGAGGAAATTGAAAATTGAAAATTGAAAATTGAAATTAACGCGGCAAGATAAACTATTTTTATTTTTGGTTTCATATTCTATATCTCCTATTTTCTGTGGTTATTCTTCTGTTTTCATGCCATAGACTTTCAAGTGTAGGTTGGCGGTGGAGGCTGCCTTGACGTAGATTGTGATTATTCCGGACTCACCCGGGCGTACGCTACCGCGTTCGTCAGCTATGGGAACGATGATTTGGGATTGCTCGTTGACAAGGCTGTCGGCATCCAAGGCTATGAAGTGCTCTCCACCATCGACCAGCAATGCTGGTATCGGGATGTCTGTTTCACCCATATTGGCATACTCGATGGTGAAAACTGCAGTGCTGCCAACCACGATGGCACTCTCGCCATAGATGCGGAGCATCAGTTCGGCAGGAACGCTCTGACGGACGGTGAAACAGTTCTCCTTCGTGGTGATGGCACCTCCAGGTAGTTCTGCTTCCAAAGAGTAGACTCCTTCGGACTGATCGGTCAGGTTAAAAGTGGCATAGACTTTGGTGGAGTTGACGAAGGTTACCTTCTCGGCAGGAATCTTCACGCCCTCTTTCACCAGACGAAAATCCATCACGGTGTCGAACTGCGAACCGCGAATCTCTGTGGTGGCAGAGCCCGTATTGCCCGCTTGGTTCCCGTCAATAGAGACAATCTCAAACTGCAAGACAGAAGCCAAAACAGATACGGGGCAAGAAGCAGTCAGGTCAGACGAACTTAGCACCATAATATAATATGTATCAATTGGAGCATCCATCATAAACACGCTTCTATCTGTCACATATACCGATTGGTCGGCAAAATGAGCTGTGGATGGTTTGGGCAAGGCATCCCGACTCACAAACAGACCTGTGGTGGCATTGCGACGGTCAGCTTTGGACTGGACGGTGATGTTTTGGTGGGCTTGGTCGGAAGGAATGACCAGTTTGTAGTAGAGGCATCCGCCACTGTCAATGGTGGTCTGCTCTTCCTGGCCAAGAGTCAAGGTGGGGATGCTGACAATCATGGTGCCATTGGATGCAGCCGTATTATTGCTACGGTTGATGTCGCGCAACTGGTGCGAGGCATCCGTCTGTACAATCAAGTGATACTGTCCGTCAATGACACCGTCCACCTTGAAGGTGTAGGAATGGTTCTCCATCTCGCCGGGAGCAATAGAGACCTGTGAATTCATGGAACCAACATAAATAGCATTGGTGCCCAGGGTGTTGTCGGTAGAGAGGTAAATCAGCTCCTGAATATTGCTTACTACATCGTTTGAGCCTTGGTTACGCAGACGCCACGAGACGGTGATTTCGCTTCCTGCCTGTGCGAGGGCCGGCAACTGTGGCTCGAAGACCGCCAAATCGACCGCATCGGGTTGCGCCACCTGGACGGGGAATGCCAATAGGTTGTTGCTTTCCATGTCAAACTCCATGATGCGTTCATTGGCATGATGCTCATTCACCCACCACTCGTATGTGCTGTCATCATAGTAATAATAATTTGTATCATAATAATAGTAGTCGGCATCCGTCTGTCCGATGATGAAGTAGTAGCCCGGATTGTAGCTGGAGGGTATGGTGACAATCGCCGTGTCGGTATAGCTTTCATTTACACCAAGCGTGGTGTTGTGTACTTTTGTGCGCAACTGGGTGGCGTTGCTACGGCTGTAGTTGCTGCCGATAAAGAAGGCATCTGTCCAGCCTACAATCGGGGTGGCGGCCTCGCCCACGTTAGTGACGGTATAGGTTAGCGTGTAACTGTTGCCCGCCTTCACCACCGTATCCATCGTTAGGCTTTCGATACGCAGGTCGGGCAACGGAGTACGGTTGATAGTGAGGGGGCGGGCGATAATGTTATTCTCCCGGTTGGCATCGTAGGCTGTCAGGGCTCCGTCGGCAATTATCAGCAGCCAGACATCACCCTGCAAGGCGTATGGCACCGCCACTGTGACGCTACGGTTGTAACTTTCGCCGGAATGGAGCGTGTCAGAGATGTAGTATTCCTCATGTGTAGACTCATCGTAATACCAGTAACCACTGCTGAATGTGACACTTGTTAACTGCTGGTCGTCGGAAGAGAATATACTGTCGGTTGACAGATAGACGCGGTCGTACCACAGAGATCCTTGTGAATAGCTGGTAATACATTCGTTATAATAACGATAATAATAGCGTCTGTTTCCGTTATCGTCATATTCATAGTATTCTCCCCAATATGCACAATTATCACTATGGTACATCGGAATACTATCGTTAGGCACATCACTGACATTCTGTACCGTCCATGAGAGAGTGATACTATCGCCCATAGTGATTGTAGCAGGGGCATTGAACTGCGTCAGCGATAGGTCGAAGCCGTAGGAAGTGACATATACTGTTTTTGCGGCAGCACTGTTGAGCGACGAGTTGCTCCCTGTTGCAGAGAAGGCGAACCGTACAGTGTCGTTTGAGAAGTAGGGTGGTATCGTCATGGTATAGCTGCGGTGGACGCTGTCGCCAGCAGCTATCTGCGTGGCATTATCCTCATACCAATTGTTGTAGCTGTTGTATTCGTCGTAATAGCTGTTGTATCGGTAGCAGCGTGGCGACAGGTAGCCATTCCATATCTCCTCCGACTGGTTGACAATGTCGAACTCCACTTGCACCTGCTGACCTGCACGGGCAGCGTCGGGTAGCTGTAGATTGCGAACAACAAGGGTAGCCTGTGTCGTTTGGCTTGTGTTCCATACCAAATGTATCGGATGCGACAGTCGGATGAGGTTGTTTGACTCACCCTCATACTCAAAGATGTTATCTTGGTAGTCGAGCATTAAGTATAGGTAGTAGTAGCCGGTGTCCAATTCGTTGTCCTCAAACAACCATCTATCGATGCAGATTTCTCCGTTGCGTTCTCGTGTGACGCCTATCGGCATAGTGTCGCTATAATGCCATCCATAGTTCTCTTCATAGTACTCATACCCTGACTCATTCCATCGAGTAGAAGATGCGATAATTCCTGTAGTGTCTTGCATCGGAACGAGATAAACTCTATCTTGCCATTCCTTGTTCACTAACGGAGTAGGTCCATTATTGCTAAATTGGTAGTTGTAGTTTAAGCAGTTGCCCACTGCCACTTCATTGTCGGCGGTGAACGACTGCACCACCAGGTCGGAGGGATTGGCCATAAAGACATTGACGGGGGCGGAGCGGCGGACATTGTTAGTAGTGTCAACATCGCGGATTTCGCCGTTGTAGTCGGCCACCACGTAGAAGTAGCAGGTGCCATAGTAGCGTTCGGGGACGTCAGCAGTGAATATCACTGAGTAGCTGCTGTCCACGTGGAGGTGACCGTCGTGTTGGATGGTACCCACGAGGGTGGCACTGTCCGCGTTCCAAGTGGGGCTAAACGACATATAGACCGCGTCAGTCCACACATTGGAGGAGGTGCGGTTTTGGCCAATATTACTTACGCTGGCCATCACCGACACCTGCGAGCCAGCAAACATATTGGCTGGGGCCACCACCGTCTCTACCTTCAGGTCGGCAACAGGTGAGTTGTCGCGCTCGATACGGATGCAACGATATTGGTTGCCAGAGATAAGGAAGATATATCGGTAGTTGTACTGCAAATTGTAAGGCACATTGTAGGTGCAGGAAGCAGTGTAGCTCTGTCCGGATTCCAAGTAAGACGGATGTTGCGGGTACCGATAGCCGTCGTAATCCCAATCATATACCCGATTGCTGTAGTATATGGTAGTGTAATCACCATGGTTGAAATTATAGTATCCATCAGAGTACATATAGAACGAAGCCGAGTCGGTGGAGAGAACAACATAGTCGTCCCAGTTAGCGCCACAGGTAGCTTCGCTCCCTACGTTACGAATCTGCCACGAGATGTCGGCAGTTTGGCCAGTGATGAAGTGCGAAGCCGATAGGTAGTCAATGTCCAGTAGTGCGTTGCAGGGCTGGAAAGTGGCTATGATGTTGACATCGGAATGGATGCGGATGGTGTCGAAGCCCAATGCGTCGAGCTGTAGGGTGTCGGTG
>Ga0247609_10003734_pt1 | contig 15341 bp, 1 predicted proteins | sample 172DNAGHGlowgp2_FD_193487 | JGI IMG/M metagenome (GOLD analysis project Ga0247609, IMG submission 193487) | Sheep rumen microbial communities from Palmerston North, Manawatu-Wanganui, New Zealand - 1728 DNA GHGlow gp2 | ecosystem: Host-associated > Mammals > Digestive system > Stomach > Rumen ...
AAATTTTTTAATTTTAGCATTTTTCTTTTTTTCTATTTCTTTGAGTTTTGGTTTTTTCTATTTTTCCCACCACTTTTTTAGTTTTAGATTCCATTGTTTTTGCTTTTTTTAAATCATTTTCCTTATCTTTGCTAACTTTAATAACTGAATCCTTTATTTTCTTCAACAATTCATCATCTGTTCCCAATTTTTCATATAATTCAATTGATTGACCTACCTTAAATTCAAAATTATTATTAATAAAATCCATTTCAGTTTCAAAATATGGATTTTCCACAAATGAATAATCCCAAAGATCAGCCCTTTTTAATTCAAGCATTAATTTATTATTTTCATTTATTTCATTATCTCCTCTTTCTCCAGATAAATACTTAGAAATAAACCTTCTTATTGCAGTTGATAAATTTAATTTGTTAATAATATTTATTTTTTTATTTGAAATATTATTAAAATAATTATTTAATTTAGATATTTCTTCTTCATCTATTTTTTGCTTATATTCATTATTAATATTATTTTTTATTTCATCCCAACATATATGTTCAAATAAATTATATAAATCAACTAAAGAATTAACAGTGAATAAATGAGTTTTTTTATCATCTGATATTTTATCATTAATTTTAAAGAAATCTTTTATATTTCCTAAATGAATAATTGGAGGCATTTTACTAATAATATCATTGATATGATAATCATTTTTATAATTTTCATTTTGAATATAATTAATAATTTTTTGCAAATCAAATAAGAATTCATTTTTTTTTTCTTTTGAATTTCCTTCGTTATTTTCTATATAATCAAATATTGCATTTATTTCATCTTTAATTAATTTTCTTTGTGGATTATATTTATTAATATAATTAGTTAATATTTCTGTATTTTTTCCTCTATATCCCTCGAATCTATAAACTATAAATGATATATCATCCTTAAAATCTTTCACTCCTAATAAAATTTTCTCGCATAATTTTTCTTCTATTTTATTAATATCAATAGATATTCCTTCATAATTATTATAAAATACAATTCCATCTTTATCAAAACATTTTCTAATAGAACATTCATTAATAAAATCATGAAGCAATTCATCGCTACATAATTTAGGAATATCTTTCTTACTAGCATCTTGGACTTTAATTTTATGGCTTAATTGTTTATAATATATTTTATGTATTGGATCATCATTTAAATTGATAATATTTTTTATAAAATTATTTTCAGACTCAATAAAATTTTGATAGGCTGATGCTAAATACATTCCATAATTTAATTCTCCATCATCCACTAAAAAATTGGATAAACATTCATCTTCATAATTTTTTATTTCATGAGGTTTCATTTCTGGCTTACATGAATATTTAATACAAATATCTTTTATATTATTCCAACTATTTGTATAATTTTCAATTAATTCTATAAATTTTTTTTCATCATTATTGAAAATTTCACTTATTATATAATTCTTTTCAGTTGAAATTTTTTTATCTTTTGCATCTTTTCTTTTAATGTTATAAGAATATTTTTGTAAAAATAAATTACTTAATTGATTTATATATGGTAAATTTTGAAGGAATTCTAATTCTTTGTTTTCATTTAATATTATATTTAATAAAGGATATTTTTTATAGGAGTCATCAATATTATTTAAATTTTTTTTTAATAATTCTATATTTGGACAGTTTGATAACATAAAATATTTTAAATCTTTATAAAGTTCATGATTTATATATTCTTCATCATTTGGAGGTACCTCCTGGTTTATAATTATTTTCAATGATTTTTTATTTAAGTTTAAATAATGTAAATTTTTTTGATAATTTGATTTTAACTTTTTAAAGTCATTTTCTTCATTCTTTAAAGATGTTTTCAATAGATAATTTATTTCTTTTTCAAATGTATTTCTTTTTTCTTTTGTATTAAGAATTTCTTCACAACTATTTAATTTATTATCTAAAATATAATAAATAATATTCATAAATTCCCTCATATCAATTATATTATTATAATCTTTAATTAAAATTTGAATACTTTCCCAATCATTTTCTAAAATATCATCTAAAGTCATTCCTTCTATTTGAAAGAATTTTATTTCTTCATCTGATAAAATTCCTATGACATTTGCATAAAAGATAAAAGAATATAAAATGAAATTTAAAATTCTATAAGTTAAATTATCCATATTTCTAATTAAACCATTTTGAATGATTTTTATAAATGATTCTTTATTTATTAATTTTAATTTATGCTCTTTTTCACTATTTATTTCTTCATCTTTTTTTCTAACATATTCTTTATATTCATTTAATAGCATATTAGGCATTTCATGATCAGCATAACTAATACTAAGTTGGCTTTTTCTTGCTTTTTCATCTAAAAATATTCTATAATGTCCTTCCCTTCTAAACAATATGTGATTTTCACCTCCTATTATTTGATTACAATTTAAACATTTACTTTTTATAGTGGGGAATCCACATGGAGCAACAGGATAAAATAGCCCACAAGAACATACATATGCACCTTCTTTTACATTTTTTGTATTTAAATGTAATTCTAAAGCTTTTAATTCCTCTTTATAATAAGAATCTCTAGGTAAAGAAATTCCAGGCAAATAAGAATCATTTATAACTTTTATTAAATTTTCTTTAATTAAAAATGAATTAAATATATTCTTTTTATTAGTTGTAATTGATAAAAATATAAATCTTAAAGTAAATAAAAGAATATTTGTTTTTTTTTCATTTAATTTATTTTCTTTTTTTAAATTCATTTTTTTTTTTATTTCATCATAAAAATTAGTAGATAGGATATTTTCAAAGAATGAAATTATATTATAAGATAAATTATTCAAATCATTTTTAAATTCATTTTTTATTTCTTCCCATATTGTTTTAATACTGTTGTCTATATTATTTATTTTATTATTAGTTAAGAAAGGGATTAAATATTTATTACAGCAAATTACATAAAAATTATCAATTAAATTAATTAATTCTTTTTGTTGATCTTTTACAAGCTTTATTTCCCATTTCATATCATTAATAAAATTATCTTCTTTTAAATTAAACATAAAAGCATTTATAGTATTTTTATTCTCATCAGCTTCTTTCTTTTCGGTAAATTTATACATTTGTTTAAAATCTTCTAGAAAATCTAGATAATGCTCTTTATAAGGAAATTGCTCTATATCTTGTTTTGTATTTATTAATTTTAGCATATATATTTTTATTAATTTTAATATATTTGGTTGATTTGTTTCATTTGTTATGAAATTTATATCTCTATCATTTTTCAAACCATCAGAATCATATTCAGTCTCCAATTTAAGATTGATATAATATGTAATATATCTTTTTATATATGCTATTGAGTATAATTTTTTTAAATTAACATATGAATCATTTGAATCAATTTCATTTTGCTCTATACTTGTAAAAGTATTAATAGATTTTTTTAAATATAAAAAAGCAAGTGATGATAAATTAAATATTTTTTCATAAAACATTTTATCTTCATCATTATTATATTTTTTTTTTAATTTTAAAAAATAATTTTCACAACTACATTCAAATAAATATAATAATGTATGATTTAACGTACCATTTCCCAACTCATCAATAATTTCTAATGTATTATTTTCTTCATCTGGATTTTTATCGAAAAAGGACATAAAATTATCTAAATTATCTTTGACTATATCATCTTCTTTTTCTATTTCTTCTGGCTCTATAAATCCCATAATTGTTTTTAATATTGGAATTGACTTTTTTATTAAATTATTATTTGAACATATTGTTTCTATTATAATTTTACGATGCTCATTGTTCTGATATATTTTATATTGATTTAATAAAATATAAATAAATAAAGAAGAATATTCATCGGAGTTTTCTCCTAAATTTTTGATTAAAATATCTCTAATATTTTGAAGATCATTTTTTATTTCTTCATTATTATTATTATTAATATTATTTCTTTCATTCTCTAAGCATTTGAAAATTTGAAATAAATCTTCATTATTATTTTTCTCTGTTTTTTCAAAGACTTTTAAAATAGGGAATATATTTTGTAATGTTAAAATTTCTTTACTAAATAGTTGATAATGAGAATTAATTTCCTTTATTTTAGCTATAATAGACTTAATATATCTTAAATAATCATCTATTGTTTCTCTTTTTTCTTCATAAAATGAATATAATTGATTTTTTATTATATAAATAATTGATTCAAAAATTTTAAATATTTTAATATTTACAACTGAGTAATATTCAGGGCATCTATCACTTTTTTCATATTGGAAATCTTCATTTATAAATGCTTTAATTAAATTATCATCTGTTTTTTTGATAAATTTGGAAAATTCATTAAGAATATCTAAAATATCATAAATAAATTCTGAATAATTTTCTAAGAATAAAAATACTTTTACACAATCTTTGATAAAATTATTTTGATTATCTAGGTTATTTTCTTCAATTTTATTTTTATTCATCAATTTGGTTGCTAAATCAGTATCAAAATCATTTTCATTGTTTAATAAGTTTTTATCTAAAATATACATTTGAATTATAATATCAAATATTCTTATTAGATTTTCAAAATTAGGATATTTATCATATAAAAATATAATATATAAATCATTGAAAAACGCCTTAATAAAAGAATGATCATTTGTTGATAATATTTCATTTAATCCTTTGCTTTTAATAATTTGATTATAAGTATTTTCTTCTAATTCATTTTTTATTTCATTATATTGGTCTTTTGCTTCCTCCTCAGTTTTATCATCTAATTCATCTCTTAATGAATATTCATTATTAGAATATTTTTCTAAAATCTCAGATTTTATATAATTTCTTAATTTTGTAATGATTGGTTTTATATAAGGAATTTTTAATCCAATTATAAGATTTATTTCTCGATTTAAATTACATAAGCCAATTTTCATATCTTTTATAAAAGTATCAATTATTTTATTAATTATTTCATTATTATATAAATTTCCATAAAGAATATATGAAGATATTATTTGATTGCTATCAAGACAATAAATAATTTTTCTTAAAGTAGAAATAATATCATTCTTATAATATATTTTAATAATAGATAAAAAATCAGTATCATCTTTATGAATATATTTATTTTTTATATCAAAAAATATATCATTAGTTATTTCATTTATATTTTTACAATTATTTATTAATATATCAATTATTTTATTAATTAAATATTCATTTTTAATTATTTCATTTGAAATTTTTATCTTATAATCATTTTCATTAAATTCATTATTTTTATTTTGTATCTTATATTTAATAGTATCAAAAATATTATAAATATTATCAGCTATTAATATTTTTATATCGAACATTAAATTAATTAAATTATTTTTTTTTTCAAAAGAAAATAAATCTGATATATTATATTTATTATTATCATTATTAATATTATCAATAGTTATTTGATTAAATTCACTCATTAGAGGAATTTGATCTTTAATAATAATTTCTTTATTTAAAATTAAATTATTATTTTCTTTGCTATTATTATTAAATAATTCTCTTTTCATATATACAATAAAAAGATAAAATTTGAAATTTCTTGTAGACTCTATTTTTTCAGTGTTATCAATAATATTTTTAATATTATTCATTTTATTTAAATCATCAGTTTCAAATTTAATAATACACAAATTTTTTTGGCTTTTATAAAAAATATTAATTATTTGTTCGAAATTATATGTTGTATCTATAGAATCAATGACAATTTCAGTTGTTTTTTCTTTATTAAATTTTACTTTTAATTTTTCATTTTGTATTTCTTGATCAATAAAAATAGGTTCTGTAATGTCTGAAAAAGTATATATTATATTTCTTGAATAAATAATACTTGGTATATTCTTTAGAAACTCAAAAATATTTGAGGCATATGCTTTATTATATGCATTTATTATAATATTTGTTAATTCAGGTTCTCTTTGTTTAAATCCATTAATATTAATTGAGGCTATAATATCTTGTGTTAAGGTTGGAGCTATAATTTCCAAAATTTTCGCTTTTATTTCTTTATCAGAAATATCATTATTATTATCAGTTAAATTAAATATCATATTTTCAATTATTTCTTTATCACAACTAATTAATTGCTTTCCCAAATCGATTGCTAACTTTTTTTCATTTTTGTCATCATTTACATCAAATTTTATCAAGTCTTTTATTATTGAATCTATTTCTTTAACTAAATTTATATATTTATCAGCCAATATATTTTCAAATGAGATAACATGCTTTTCAAATCTATTTAAAAACGGTTTATCTTCATATAATACCATTTTATCATCAACTAATACAATCACTTTGAAATCATTATTAACTTTTGATGTTGCTCTATTATTTGAAAAAGAAATTTTTGAATATTTATCTCCATTTATTTCTACAAAATTTTGATTAAATAAATCATATAATGAAGGATATATAAGTTCAAGGCTTTTTAAAGTTAAAATAACATTATTTTCCATTTGCATTTGAATTTTAATTAAAATATCTTCTGTATATGATTCACTTCTATCACCTTTAAATTGACTTCCAATATATATCACACTTTGTTTATTTTCATTTTTAATAATATGCTCGACTAAATTCTGGCTAGTACTATTTTTCGATATAAGTAATAAATATCTACTATTTGGATCTTTAAAATTATCCTCAATGCAATTTACTATATTATATTGATGTCTAATATCTGGGAAATTTGAAATTTCATAAAATATTTTTTTCATTGAATCAACAGAATTTATATATCCACCAAAATTTCTTTCTATTGCTTTAATTGCACATATATTTTGGATTTTTTCTAAGTTATTTTCTTTTTCTTTTTCTTCTTTTAAATATTTCATTGTAGTTCTTATTAAATTATAAAAATCTCTATTTCCATGAAAATCTTTATATCCTGTGCCTGATTCTTTTTGTTTAAATTTATAATATGACTTTGAAAGGAATATAAATAATTTTTTATTTTCATTAAAAATAATTTCATCAATTGATTTAGCAATTTCAAAAGATGTATATTTTAAATCTTCTTCATCGGGATCTTGAACACAAATTCTTATACCTCTATTCATTTTAGAAGCATCTAAAGCCCAATTTGTTAAACCAAAAAATGAAACTTTATTTTCTTCATTTTCTAATTCGGCATGCAAAACTTTTAATGGATTACTTGGGCTTTCCTCAGCAAGCCCCATTTCTTCAAAAAAGACTAAAGCATTCATTAAATCTCCATTTTTTGATATATAATTTCTTGCTTTTTGAAATGTTTTAAGTATACCTTTATATGTACATGTAATACTTCCTTGAAAAGGATATTGGACTACTTCTTTAAATTTAGGACATTTAAAAAAATCATTTAAAGAAGAAGAGCCTTTCATTGAATCTAAAAGTAATTGAACACTTAGAGTTTTACTATTCCCAGGTTTCCCACATATTATTAATGGAACTTTATTAATAAGACAAAAAAATTCGCAAAAAATATTTTCTCTTAAGGCATTATTTCTTGCAATACCTTTTTCCTGATTAATATTAATTTGGTCTAATAAAAAATTAGAATCTTTAATAGGAGCATTTATAAAATATTCAGAATATTTAAATATTTTATCTAACTTATTTGATAATTCTTCTCTTAATTCCTTTGTTGGCAATCTCAAGTAATAAGAAATATAAACACTTAGATTAATTGACCTTTTTTTGATGATTTCTTCGGTCATATCTTTATATTCTAGCATTACATTATTCATATTTTTTGGATTTTTTAAATTTTGTTTAATTGCTAAGGTTTTTAAAAATGAAAAATAATCGATAAATCCTTTATAAAAAATAATAAAATATTTTATATCTCTTAGACTTACAGAAGAGACATCATTATTTTTTTTTGAAAATAAATGACTTTCTTTAACTAAATTAACAGCAAAATTTAATAAATCATTTCTATAATTATTGCTTTTAATAACTTCCTTTAATATACTATTTATGTATAATTCTGTGTCTTTTTGTGTTAATTCTCCAAAATCAATTACATAATTTAATAAAGAATGAGGCAAAGGATTAACAGTATATACTAAATTTTTTCTTTTCTTATTTTTTAAATATAATCCAAATTCCATATTTTTAGTATTATCAGATAAAATACGATATGGATTGCATGCTCCAATGAATATATATTTATCAGGAATATGTTTTCCTCTATAAGAATGATTACAAAATATTTCAGATATTAATCCCAAGGAATTACATGTATTAATTTCATCAAAAAAAATCCACATTTGCCTTTCTTTTATTTCTTTTTCTAATTCCTCAAAATATTTATCTCTTTTTTTAATAGTATCCATATAATCATTATCGGCTTTATCTTCTTTATTTTCATTATCTTTTACATTTTTATTTTCCTTTTTTATATCTTTTTTTTTTATGTTTTTATTTTTTTTTTTTTTTTTTTTTTTTTTTTTTTTTTTTTTTTTTTTTTTTTTTTTTTTTTTTTTTTTTTTTTCTTTTTTTTTTTTTTTTTTTTTTTTTTTTTTTTTTTTTTTTTTTTTTTCAACTTTTTTTTGATTGTCATTTTCTTTAACATCTTCATAATTAATATTTGTTTCTTTATAAGTTTCATAATATTTCTTTTTTTCTTTAATAATAATTCTTTGATCTTCTTCTTCACTTTCTTTCATAGTTTTTTCCAAAAAAGAAATAATTTCATCATCTCCCACTCCTTCATGAATATTTAATATTTTCATATTTATTTCACCTTTATTTTTTAATAAAGATAGCATTTTTATTAGACTTGTTTTTCCACACCCAGTTTCACCCATCATTATAACAGGAATTCTTGCCCTTGTTTTCATTAAAATATGTATCATTTTAATATAATTATCAGTAGTAAAGACATATGTTCCAAATTTTTCTTTTTTTTTTTCTTTAGTGGACTCTCTAGATTTTTTTTCTAATACTCCTAAAAGATCTAATAAATCTTCTATTAATTTATCTTGCTTTTCTTTTTCTATAGGTTTTTCCAATCTTATTTCTTGTCCTGGTGGAGTTTGGGAATTATATAATTCATTTAATTGTTTATATTCTTCTTCCTTTATTTGACTTGAAGGAATAATTTTAATACCAATGCTATCTTTATCATCATCAAATGCAAATATACTTTGTTTTATATTATCATAAGTAATCATTGTTGTTAATTTTTTTTCTGCCAATTTTTTTATTTCATTTTGATTTTGTTGATCTTCATCTGATATTATATATTTTTCTGTTTCTTTTTGCTCTTTTATTAAATTTTCATAAGGCCCTTTTACAAATAATTTTATATTATTTATTAGGGAATTTATTATTAATTCTCTTAATTCAGTAGTTTTTATTTTGGCTTGCTTTTCACTTTTAAGTCGAATAGAAAAATTTTCAATTAATATACTGGGTTCATAATAAAATGATTTGGTAAATTTTAAAAATTGTTCAGCTAATAAATTTATGAACATTTTTTTTTGGTAATAATTTGGATTTTTTATCTCAATTTTTTCATTATTTATATTGGTATTAAAATAATAATCTATTAATTGCTGACAAGAAGAAAAATTATTTTCTTTTTGATTTTTTTCTTCTACTTTATTTAATGGTAATAATTCTTTTGAATTTAAAGGTATATTTTTTAAACCTATTTTTTTTTCTTTTAGATATTTAAATATTTGTGATACAATTTGAATTTTAGAATCTTTTATTGTTATTTCTTTATCAAATCTATAATCTTCATCTATTAATGGTGCTAATTTTTCATAATTTATTTTATCATCTTCATTGCATTCACAAAATTTTAAAATAGGATATTTTTCTATATAATTTAATATTTCATTATGTAGTTCAATATATATTTCAACATTTTTTGGATTATAACTAAAAATATTATTATTATAATCATAATATTTCATTATTAAAAATTTAAATAAAAATTCCATAACAAGATTATTTAATTCAGTATATGTTAAATCAATATGCAATATATAATCTATTTTTTCATTAAATGGCATTTCATTTTTTACTCTTTCAAATAATTCTTTTCTTGTAAAAACCCCTCCTATTTGAAAATAAATATATTTCTTTCTAGTATTTAATATTTTATTTTTTATTTTGGTGGATTTTCCTAATCCGCATATATTAGATTTTATAATTAAAGTCTTTTTGATTTTTTTGAATTGATTAAGATATTCATTATTATTTATTTTTTTATCACTTTTAATATTAAATATTTTAACTTCTTTAATAAAATTAAAACCCTTTTTTATCTCACTATTTTCTACTGAATGGAGTATTATCAATAAGCTTTTAATGTCATTTTTATAAATCTTTAATAATTCTGAAATTTTTGAAATCAAATAAATTTTATTAGTTTTTATTAAAGAGTCAGATTTACTTATAATAAATAGGGATTGTGAAGGGCATAAAAATGCTCTAAATAAGAAGCAAGTAATTTCTTCTTTAGTAGTTTCTTCATTGCATAATAAAACTGTTGAACTAATTGGATTTGAATTTGTTAATTCTTTATAATAAATAATAATTTTTTTTTCATAATTTTCATTAGAAGAAGTTGAAATATAAACCCCTTTATTTTTTTCTTTTTCTTCCTCTTTTATTTCATTTTTTTTTAATATTTTTTCAGTAGAAGTTATATTATTTTGATCAAGCACATTTTTAAAATAGTTAGAAATATTGAATAGCATATTGACAAAGATATTAATAGGATTTTCTTCCTTAATAGTTATATTTTCTTCTTCATTATTTTTATTATTATTCTCATCTTCATTGATATCCTTTTCATTATCATTATTTTCATTTTTATTTTCATCTATATTTTCTTCTTCATTATTTTTATTATTATTCTCATCTTCATTGATTTCCTCTTCATTATCATCAAAATATGAACCATCTATATTTCCATCATTATTTAAATTATTATCTGGAATAAATAAGTTATTATCTATATGATAATTGTAATCTGGTAAATTATTAGATATAGTATTATTTGTTATTGCATTAAAAATAGGTAGTAATTCTTTATATTGTTTAGATTTTAATTTATGATTAACAAAATCTAATGATTTGCCATAAAAAAATCTTATATATTCATTATTAATATAAAATTTCTCTGTTTGTTTTTCAATTTCATTTTTTAAATAATATAAATAATCTATTAAATTTTCTAATTTCAAATTTTTTTTGCCCATTATGCAATTTATATCTGAATAATCAATATTTTTATTTTCTAAATTTGTATTATTATTAATATCTTTATTTATTATTTTAACTGTTATATTATAATTATCAGGATCAGGTAATCCTATGTTAACTAAATCAACTAGATATTCTTTTAATAATTTAATTTTTTGAATTAAATCAATAAATATTTTAACAATATTGTAATTATCATTTTTTTCTTCATTTTTTATACTTTTATCTTTTGTCATATTTGATTTCATTACCAACGCTCTTTCTCTTAATTCTTCTATTTCCTCAAAATTTAATATATTTTTAGTTTTATTATCAAGAGAATAATATTCTATAATTATATCTTGATATGATATATTTGCAATTGAATTTTTTAAGATTAAAGATATTTTTAGTGAAGAAAATTCAGATTTATTTAAAGATTCATTATATAATATTTTAATTCCATTAATACTTTTTATATAATTATTTATATTTTCTCCTATAAACAATTCATGTTTTTTATTGGTTATTACTTCTTTAAATAACTTTATTAAATCTGAAAAGGTATATTTCTTATTTTTTAAATTTTCTAAGAATTTCACAGTTTTGATAAATCCTTGAACATCATTTTCTTTTAAGTTTTTTTTTCCATCAGATTCTACAAAAAAATCTAATAAAAATTTTATATTACTCTCTTTTTTATCTTTGGCAAAAATCAAAGCTTCAGGATTATTTTGAACTAATTTTAAAAATTCAAAAAAAAGTATTCCATTTTTATTTATATTATTTGAAGTATTGCTTCCATCATCTAAAAAGATATTAAATGATTGTAAAAACAATATAATTTCTTGAATTTTTTCTTTGTTTATTTTTTCATTTTTTAATTCTTCAAGATATACTTTTATTTTATTTATAATATCATCATTTTCTTTTGAATTTTCTTTTGAATTATCAATATTATTTTGAAATATATTAAATAGTTCTAATAATCCTAAAAGTGCAAAATTAATTTTATTTTCTTGAGCAAATATTATTATATTATTTTTAATTTCATTAAATTTAACTTTTTGAATATTAAAATATTTTTTTAAAAAATTTAATTCTTTGTCTAATCTTTTATTATTATTATTGTCATTAAGAGCTATATCTAATAAAAATCTAAGGCTATCATTGTTATCTATAATATTATTTTCAAAAATTATTTTCATTTCTTCAAATTTAGCCTTTGAATTTTGAAATAAAATGTCTTCATTTATTTGATTTTCATTTATATTATCTTTCTTTAATTGTATAGATAATTCATTATAAATTTTAATAAAACATAAAGATTTTTTTAATTCTATATCTTCTGATAAATCTAGATATTTAATTAATTCAGTATATTCTGGAGAATTTATAATATTGTTTATTTCATTTAATTTGCTATTCTCAATTTTATATTTTAAATCTTGAATTTTTGAAATTTCATTATTTCTACTAATTTTATAGAATTCATTAAAATATTGATTTATTTGATCTAATTTGAGTAAAACATCATATACTTTCATTACATCTGAAGAAAATTTTTTATATAATAATTCTGCTTTTTGGACAATATCTTCACTATTTGATAAAAATAATAATTTGAATTTATAAGAAGTATTATGAGCAATATTATCATATATTTCTTTAGCTTTATTATAAATAAAAGAACTATTTTCAAATTTTGATTTTATTAAAGTTATTACTTCAATAGTTTTTTTAGTATATTCATCTTCACCTTTGTTATTATTGAAAAAACTATTTATAATTAATTCATTTAATAATATTATATTTTCACTTGTATCTCTTCTATAAAATTCTTCTTCTTTAATAACATTATCTTTTAGTTTATTTAATAAATCATCTACAATGTTTCTATATTCTTTTAATTCTGATAAAATATAGGGTAATAATATTTTATTCTTTTTTGTTAGCAATTGACTCCTTTTTGATATAAAATAATTAATTATTATATTATTTATATTTTTAGGTAATGAATTTTTTAAAAAATTTATATAGTATTCAACAATATTTTCATCTGAAAAAGATTTATTTATTTGAGTTAAAAATTTTTCTATTTTAGAAGGATTTTTATCAATTAAAATTTTAATTATTATATTAAGTTCATTTTTAATATCAATTTGTTGAGAAGGCTTATATGTTTTGAAATTTTGAATTATCCAATCATATAATTTATCAGCAATATTTCTTGTAATTTTTTCTTTTGGAATTATTTGAAGAATTTTAGGCAAATATTCTATTCCTTTTATATTTTTTATAATGATATTCAAAAATTTATCATAATTAGTTTCAAAAAAAAGATATATTTTCTCTGATAGAATTAAATCTAAAATTTGATGAGCATTATTACTATTAATTTCAGTAGATCCTAAAATATCAAATTTATCTTTTTCTGAAAATTCTGAAAAATATTTTTTTATTTTTGGAATAATCTCTATAAAGCATATGGTCTTTTTATTCTTAATCAAATCTTGAATAGTAGAAAGAATTGCATTTTTGAGTATTTTTTCAAATTCATTTAATTTTTCTATTTTTTCATTTTGTTTTTTTTCATCTTCAATAAATTCTATTATTTTGATTAGTTGCTCTAAATCATTTTTTAAAAAAATAGATATGAATTTTGGTACACAAGAAATAAAATCTATAAAAAAATTATTAATATTTTTTTCTTTTTCTAAAATTTCCTTATGTATTGTATTTATATCTTCAATATTATCTCTTAGATTTATTAGTTCATATTCCAGAGAATATTTTTCAAGTCCTACATTTTTTACAGATTCAAATAAACTAGAAAAATTATTGTTGATTATTATTAAAGTTTGAATAAAATTTGTTTGAGTTTGTAATATTTGAAAAATTTCTGAATTATTAAAAAATTTCATAAATTGTTTTCTACCTTCTTTTGAAATGATATTTGTATCTTTTATTTTACTCAAAGTTTTTGTCGTAATTTTTTTTATTTTTTCATATTTAAAAAATAAAGATAATTCATTTAATTTTTTGTTACAACAAAAATATCCTATAAAAAATTCAATAAAATAATTTTTAGTATTTAATTTATCATCATCTACTTTTTCTTTTTCCTCATTTTCTTTTTCCTCATTTTCTTTTTCCTCATTTTCTTTTTCCTCATTTTCTTTTTCCTCATTTTCTTTTTCCTCATTTTCTTCTTCTTCATTTCCACCATTATCAAATTTTTTTATTTCATCGAAAGGCCATGAATTTTCATCTTTTTCATAATTAGAAAAGATTTCATCACAAAAATTAATAATTTCTTCTGTTTTATAAAAACCGTCTAAATATTCTGTTTGTCTCTTTTTTATTAAATCAAACAAAATTTGAATATCTTTATTTCTTGAGTAAATCAAAAAAAAAAACGCAATGTTAAAAAAAAGAGAATTATTTTCATTTTTTGTTTTTTCTAAATATTTTTTTACATCTTCTGCTAAACATTCCATCATTTCTGGTTGTATGCTTAATTCTTCCATATTAATTATATGATTATAAAATTGACAAAATATTTGATTGGGATTAAGGTTATAACCATTAAATTTTGAAATTCTATTTGAATTTAATAAATTTCCTATTTTAAAATCAAAAATAAAATTTGTTCTAGTTGGTTCGAAATTAATATTAACTTCATAAGATTTTTCCAGGCTTTTATTAGTATTTCTTTTAGGACTTATTACAAATTTCATTTTTATTATATTTTTATTCATTTCAAGAATTTTTCTTTTGTCAATCTTCAATTCATGCATTTCAAATTCAAATTTTCTTTCTAGATTCCTATTGATTTCAATTTTATAATTTATATTACTTTCATATATATTTTCTTCTTCTTGAAATGATTTGAATTCAATATTATTATCATTTAAAAGTTCTGTTTTATAAGAGTTTATAAAAAAAATTTTTATATTTTTAGAATTCATTTTTTATATCTTTTTATTATTTAAAATATATTTAAATAAATTAAATAAATTAAATAAATTAAATAAATAATTAAAATTTTTTTTTTATTTTATTATGAATGGGGATTGGGGATTGGGGATT
>Ga0247609_10003735_pt1 | contig 15341 bp, 28 predicted proteins | sample 172DNAGHGlowgp2_FD_193487 | JGI IMG/M metagenome (GOLD analysis project Ga0247609, IMG submission 193487) | Sheep rumen microbial communities from Palmerston North, Manawatu-Wanganui, New Zealand - 1728 DNA GHGlow gp2 | ecosystem: Host-associated > Mammals > Digestive system > Stomach > Rumen ...
AGATGCGCGTTATTCGAAACGGTCTTCGACGCAGGTCTTAAACAGGTGAAGAGCTACAAAATATTCATCTAAAAAGTAATCTTATCCTCCGAAAATAAATTACAGTAATAGGTAGGTGCTTCTGTCTCATCTACCTATTATTGTGTAAATCGTTAATACACATAACAATATTTTGGAGGAGATAACATGCTATACTCAGAAATCTATCAGAATTTTCAAAATGGTCTCAGTACTCGTTCCAGGCGTGAATCTTACAATTTACTTCTTAAGTGGGTTGTGTATTGCAGGGCTTGTCCTGAAGGTACTGTGCCTTTGAATATGCAGAGTAAGTTAAATCATCAGATTAATCAGCTTACATCTTGGCTAGATGCTTCAGGATTTTATGATTCACCGGCAAGTACACAGTATCATGAAGCATATCCTGGCGGACTATGCGATCATACTTTGAAAGTAGCATTGAATGTAATTGAACTTCAGGATCTTGAAATGTTCAGGAATGTAGATCTTGCAAGTGCTGTACTAGTAGCCCTTGTACATGATTGGTGCAAGATAGGTTTCTACATACCTTATGAAAAGAATGTAAAAGATGCTTCCGGAAATTGGGTTAAAGAAACAGCATTCAAGTATTCAAATGAACCTACAATCAGCTTAGGTCATGGAGTTAGCTCAATGTTTCTTGCCGGTAAATGGTTCACACTTTCCGATGAAGAAGCACTCGCAATAAGATGGCACATGGGTGCTTGGAGAATCGTAAATAGCGAGTGTAATGAATTACAATATGCTAATGAAAATTACCCCTTAGTGCATTTGCTACAGTTTGCAGATCAGCTTGCGATCGTTAAGTACAACCCTATCAATAACCTTTAATGTAGATATACTAACTAAGGAGATGCTACTATGAATTCAGCGGAATTTGAAATATCGTTCATGTGCCCACAATGTCATCAACATACTGTAATAGATGATGACAGGATTGCAATATCTTATGACGATGTTGAAAATAATGATTATATGCAATGCACTAATTGCGGTGCCGGTTATTATGCGTTTCGAACTGAATACGGGCTGAAGCTGTTAAATATAGAAGAGCATGAATTTGATAATGATCCTGAAGGCTTTGCGAAGCCTGAATCAACTACAGAATCTGAGGATCGAAGAGCATTTTCTTCTACAGTGCTTGGAGGTACATCTATGAAATACGGAACACTTGTTAGCAAGCTAACCGCTATTACTAAATCTTTTGTAGCAGACGCATTAGCAATGCCTGAAGACGAGGTAGTAGACTACTTTACAGTAGACGTGAGTCCTTCAACAGACGGTGAATACTATGATATTGAAGTCAGGGCTGAACTGTCTTATGACGACATGTTAGCTCTTTCGCAGGAACTAGATCCTATTATCGAAGAAGTATATCCTGATGCATGTTTTGGCTTCGACTCACCTGGAATACTTGTAGCAACTGCACCTGTTACAGCTATACAGGCTTCTGTAGTTACAGGTAATCTAACTGATTATGGCGGAGCATTTGATATTGACCCATATGCATTCTGGACTAGAGAGGATTTAGACGCCCTTGGAGAAGATGTGGAGCAGTATGCTAATGATTCCTTACGTCGCCGCGGTTGGGGAGATGCACAGTTGATGCTTTCAGGTGCATACTTAGAAGATGATTACAAAACTATCACGCTAGAATTTGAAGACTCAGACGGATATACATACGCAATATCTAGAGTAATTGATATGCGTAAAATCCGTAAACCTGCTGATTTGATTTCTAAATATATGATGGAGTACTCAAATAGTCTCGCAACTGAATATGAAGAAAATCACAACGAAGGAGAATTTGATGTATGAGTAATTTACCTGATGGATATATTGAACCTATAGACCCGATGTGTGATGATAGCGGTGATATAGAATTCACTTGTAATGTAAATGTTGTCGTTGATGAATATGGTGAGATTGAAATTACTGCAGGTTGGGAGCATAATGTCGAAGTTACGGTTCATGAAAGCGGGCTAGAGCTATTTGATCTAGATAATCTTGTCAGCACTGTAGAAGATGCTATCTACGAAGACGATAATCTCTACAATTTGTCCGCAGGTACTTATACTTTGCAAGTTCCTGTAGAAGTTGAGTATTCTATATATGATTTAGATTACGGTCCTTACGAAGGTGATTACAATACATACAATGCTTTCGTAGATTCTGCAATATATTGCGGACCTATCACTATTGTAAACTAATTGCTCTTGCCAATTAGTAAATATGTTGTTGGTAGCGATTCATCGTTTAATACGGTGAATCGTTATTGTTTGTGTAGGAGGTGAATATATGCATATCAATATAAAACTTTTAAAGGTTATGGCAGCCCCTTGGGTAGTAGTAGGTGCATTAGCAGTAGGGTGCTTTTTCATAATAAGTTGCGGAGGCGATACTTCAGTTGACGCATATCTTCAAAATATTGTTATGAATGCTGCACTTGTAGTAACGGCATTTGATGGCCTATGCTTAGTCGGATACCTGAGTTTTCCGCATCTCGCTGGTTTGACTTGTGTATGGTTAGCGAAGAATTGGAAGAAGATTGATCAGCTTGCTACACTCAGTGCAAGCTTGAAATATGACGTAGTAACCAAGGGAGGTTACTACAAGCTGTATAAGAAGGGTGTACGAACATATAATTCTCTAAATCGAGGTGTTAAGTATGATTCAACTAAATCCAGGTCAGTATAAAGCGGTGCATTGTAAAGATCCAAAGATACTTTGCCTTGCCGGTGCAGGAACAGGTAAGACATTTGCACTGTTGCATCGAATCAATCGATTGATAGATGAAGGAGCATCTCCTGATTCTATATTAGTCCTGACATTCACTAATGCCGCTGCAAAAAATATGCGTGATAGATTTGAAGGATCAAAAATCCCAACATTCCAAACCTTCCATGCATTCTGTTATTCATTACTTGCAGCTAACCGCACATTAAGAAAGAAACTAGGATATACAGAATTGCCGAAGATACTTTCAGATGCGGAATATAAGTTAGTTATCAATCGTGCAAAATTAGATAGCGGTGTGAGACTTACTACAAAACAGCTTTCAGGACAGAATTTACTTTCGGAAAAAGATAAGTTTGCTCATCAGCTATTCCTAAAGTTCTTGAGACGCCAGATGATTAAGGAGAACCTTATCACTTTTGATACACTATGCTATGATGTATGTAATTTGTTTGTGCAAAACGATCCTGTTATAGCAGAATACAAGCAACAGTATAAGTATGTGATGTGCGATGAATTCCAGGATACTGACAAGCGTCAGTGGGATTTCATTCAATCTTTCAAAGATGCTGAGCTATTTGTAGTAGGAGATGCACTCCAGAATCTATATACATTTCGAGGTTCTGATTCTTCTATCATCAAAGGCCTTTCTACAGATCCAGCATGGACTACTATTAAACTAACAGAAAATTATAGATCTACACATCAAATATGCGATTTTGCAAATAACATGAGTCATTATGCAGATGATAACTATCGCATTGAAATAACGTCTCCTCGAGAAGGGCCTGCTGTAATTACAGGAGATTCTGCAGATGTAGATATGTATATTTCACAATATCTAACCACAAAGCAGCTTACAGCAGTGCTTGCCCGCACTAACAAAGAAGTATCTAATATTCGCTCTAAATATTCTCAGTATTTTGAAAACTACGAAAAGTATCTTAGATTATGCTATGCAGTAGATGTATATAAATCTTGCGAAAATCCAGAATTTGCTGTAACCTTCTTAGCCAACTTCTTACCGGCTAATGAGTATACAGAATTTTTGCGTCAATATTCAGCTTGTCCTACAATGACAATGTCCCAATTTCTAGCTCTATTCACTAATCCTAATATTGAGAAATTCTCTCAAGAAATAATAAATATGCAAATAGCATTAGACGGTGTATCTAGTTATCCTATGGAACTTATGGTACTTTCAGAATTTTATGGGCTGAACTATGATGACATGTTTGATGTAAACATTGGCATCAATACAGCCGACGATGTTATGCACGCACTAAGTACTCTTGCGCTTAAATACAAAGATTCAACAGATCTATTGTATGTAGGGACTATTCATTCGTCGAAGGGTCTTGAATATGATAATGTCATACTCTACAATGTGGACAGCCCTTCATTCTTGCTGAATAGTGAAGATAATTTGAATCTATACTATGTCGGAATAACCAGGGCAAAAAATAATCTTTGTGTATTGAGAGGCTGATTGTGAAACGTACTGCATTAACTGAACAATTCTTAAGGACATTATCTAATCATCTATCGAGCAGGCCTGAGTGTCGTCATATATCTTATAGATGCGTAATAGGGGTAGAAGACACTAATCCAAAGCAACTAGACATTTTAGACGCCTTAGGCAAAGATCCTTCGCGTTACATATCATTCTATCCTAACATAGAAGTGTACCCAAATATTCATCTTAAGCAAGAAGCTAATAAATCCACTGTGCTTAATCATGTATTGACATACCATTTTCCAGAGATAGTCGATACTCCTGACATCTTAGGTAATCTTACAGTGTATCCAGGATTTCTTGTAAACGGAATATATGAATATCAATTATCTGTAACTGGTAAGCGTCGCAAGTGGACAAGAATACTGTAATCGTTATAAGTAGAAACTAAGTAAGGAGAATGCTACTAATATGAAAATTTCATCAGTAACCATAGAAGGATTTCATAATGTCACCAGGAAGACCTATGATTTCAAAGACATCAATTATATCACAGGACCTAACGGCGCAGGTAAATCTACTATCTTGGATGCGATAGTATATGCATTATTTGGATATGTTCCTGGTACTAGCAAAAATAGCAATGAGGCATTATTCAAGCACGCTTGCGCTGACCGAATGGAGGTTCAGCTTATTATTGACAACCATATTGAAGATATTGTTGTCACTCGTAGTATTGCAAAGAATGGATCCAAGTATGCATCGGGGTTTAATATCAATCCGGATACTTACTTCATCGAGGATATTATTGCTGATTTGGAATTACCTGTATTTAATTTTTCAGACTTCATCGGAATGTCTTCTAACAAGTTGAAAGATTGGTTCATCGATTTTCTGCCAAGCACAGATTTCTCTACGGACTGGGAGAAGGTGCTGCTTGAAAATGCTGGAGTTACAAATATACTAGACCCGGAGTTGCTACCTGCTACTATCGACAGAATACGTTCGTTCAACTTAACCGGATTAGAAGAACTAAGAAAGGCTAATGAATATATCAAGTCTGCAATATCTTTCAAGAAAGGTGAAGCACAGAGATTGCAAAGTACAATGCAGTCTTTGGTATTCTATGATGATTTCAACCCTGCAGAAGTTTCTGAAGAAGAAACACGCCAAGAGCTAGAGAGGTATAGAAACTATCTTCAGGATCTGAACTTGCATGATGAAATAGTTTTCAGAAATCGTGAAGCTGAATCCAAACTGGATGCAAGCGTAAGCCCTGAAGCTATTGACAAACTCCGCAATGAAATTGATACAACACGCGAAGAATTCCAGAAAGTTTCTTCGGAATTACTAGATGTTAATTCTCAGATCGCAAAGAAGGAAGCAGATATCCAAACTAAAACCAAGCTCATCAACGGAGGAGGTATCTGCCCTTATACATCTTCTCACTGTCGAGATATTTCTAAGCTTGTAGCGGACTATCGAAATCAGGTTATTGAAGATACAGCAGCTGTAGTAGAATTGCGTAAGAAGTATGCAGAAAAGCAATCTGCTACAAATTTACTTCGAAACAGAATTGATACTCTGGAAGCACAGTTTAGGCAAGCTATGAAGACTGTTACAGAAGCATCTTCAGCACGTGCGAATATTGTACCGGTTCCTGATATTACGCATTGTCCGCCTCGGGAAGCTGTAGTAGCTAAAATTTCTGAATTGCAAAATGCACTTGTTAAGATTGAGGCGAATAACAAGTATCAGACTATGATTGATAAATTGACGGCAGAGAAAGATGCAATAGAACAGACACTTGCAATATTGAAGAAGTGGGAAGTGCTGACAGGCATCAACGGCTTGCAAGCATCCTCTGGAACAGATCCATTTGAAGCATTTGCAGCTACTATAGAATCCTATCTCCCTGACATCTTTGAAAATGCTAAGATACATTTCATATCACAGGGCAAGAATAATACATTTAGTTTCGGATTGCTTCGAGGTAGCACTTATGTACCGTTTGATCTACTTTCCAGTGGCGAGAAATGTATATACACATTAGCATTGTTGATTGCTGTAGTTAAGCAATCCACCTCAAAGCTTAAGTTGATTGTAGTAGACGATTTATTTGATCACTTGGATGTTGCTAACATGCACAAGCTATTTAAATTGCTTAGTTCAGTTGAAGGTGTACAGATGATCTTTGCCGGTGTACCTGAGTTATCTTCTGAATTTGAAAATCTTCAAGTAATACACATTTCCAAGGAGTAATAGATGACACACGAAGAGTATTTGAAGCAAGTTAGAGAAGCATTAGCATCGTTAAATAAGTCGGACAAAGAAGCTGTACACGCTTTCAATGAATGGCGTAATAAACTATATGAAGAATATTTGAAAGGCTCAGGAGGTTCTCATGTTACGTGACTTTGCTAAGTTAATCAAAGAACTGGTCAAAGATACATTCAAGTCTCTAAAGAAGGATCCAATTAGCGACTTAAGATATGAAAGATATGACCCGTCAATCTTAGGTAACAAGCTACGCAATGAGAACTATCATGATTTATGAGGGAGGTATAATTCTGTGACACGATCAGAAATTGAAAGATTAAAAGGTTTCATGAAGTCTAGAATGATGGACATTGCATTACACCAAGACACTGAATACGATGAAAGTTTCTTAATAGGATTCATACAAAAAGATTTGATACCTATGATAGAGGAGTTCGCAGAGAATATGCAGTCTACAGGAGATCTAGAATGAAGACAGTTAAGATATACATGTGTGACGGAAGGGTGCAGACGGTTAGGGCTGAAAGCATAGAACCTGTATTGGATTGTGGATATTTCATCTTAAAGTGCGGAAAGCATGAACTATATATCGTAGAGAGTGAAGTAGAAGCTGTAGAAATCTTAGACGAAAGCAACGAATCTTACAACTGGTTGATAAAATCACAGTCTGTGACATCTTAACATGGATCAGCGTGAAGAAAACGATTTCATATATTTGCTAGAGCTAATGCCGGTACTTCACAATGTACCTGAATTTGCATGGCTACCTGAACTATTTTCTATAATAGGCGCAGAACGCCTGATCTCGTTGTGCAAGTATGCGGGTGGGGAAACTATTAAGATACCTACGATAGAGGAGCTCTCGTTAAGTATCGCGGCGCTACAACTATATTATGATAATGAAATCAAACACATAGACAAACCGGTACCTGAAAATCTATGTCAATTATATAATATTATAAAAACTGCGCTATCGCACTAACCTTACATATTATCGTTATTTCATGAAAATATGTAGGAGGAAACTATATGAAGAGATATATCCGAGCAGCATTTGATGCAAGTATGCCGAGTTGGTTGAAATCTTTCTGGAGAGGTAATCGTGCTGCTGATCTAGCAAAGCGTTACAAAGTAGGATTAGATCGTGCAAAAATATTAGACTATGACCCTGGTACAGAGAAGGTACTCACTATCTATAACATCAAGCCTGATTATGGAACTACAGTTTACATTCCTGGAATCAATGATGATCAGGAAGAGAGAATCAACGGTCGTTACCGTAAACTTGGTAATATAGCAAAATCTAAGTTGCCGATGATGTCGCAAGACGTTGCATACATTGATTTAACTGATCCTTCTAATCTTATTGAAACACGTGAGCGATATCAAGATCCTCGATATATCTACGATGGATATTCTAAGAAGGGTGAATACGGTGGGCAGTACGCTTACAAGAAGTATATAGGTGATGGTGAGTACGAAGACGAACCTACATGGACTTCAACCGGTAAGCGTGGCAGACGCGAAAGATCTTCAAGAGATAAGTCCGGTTATGTTATCCCGTCTCCTGAATCTCAAATTGCTAGGTACTATTCAATGTTCCCTGACAGGATTACAGCTAAGACCGATGCAGTCTATCAGGAGCTGACTGAACTGAGAGACAAATTGTTTAGTTTCGATTTTTCTGGACCGGCTAAGCGTGATTGGGGATCAAATGACTACAGAAATGCTCTAAGCTATTTCTCTTCGGCAGTAGACTCTTATCAGAGAATTCTAAAGAAGCTCCGCAACCTGGATATTACAGATATGGATGAATTTTCATTATATGGTATCAAGGATCTAACACGTGATTTAACTGATATTAGAAGCGATATTCAACGATCCAATACTTACTTTGAAGAAGCGATTGCTGATGAGTAATTAATTACGAGGTAGACAAAGGAATTTAAAGAAATTTTCCTTGGATGCAAGTGGCAATCTAAGACTACAGTTGATAACAATACAATTGAATGCTAGTTCTGACAACCCGGAGGACCTATAATGAAACGATACATTAGATGTGCAGAAATACCACAATCAATATTGCAGCAAGCTGTAGAATTCGCTGAAGGATTCAAAGGCAGTGTAGTTGATTTAGAAAATCACATAATAGTGATACCGTTCTACGCCTCTTCAACAGAATCTGAATTGATGTCAGAAGGTATGTTAGGTAGATGGTTTGCAGATAACGGGTTTGATGTATCCTTCGAGAAACGTGACGTTGAATACACAACTAAGGGTGATTTCAATGTAAGAAGTATGATTCGTTATAGAGGTAGAACAGCTTATTTAAGAAACAGGTTAGTAATGACTGCAACTTGGTGAATAACCGGAGGAGAACCAATTATGAAAATTTATGTAGAGGCATCAAGTGCTGATTCAAGGATATCAAGTCTCTTCAACGGAACGCCTGGTAGAATCGAGGCACTTGAAATGATTGACTGGTGTATTGATTATGATGACGCAGATAAACTCATCAATGGCGTTCCTGGTAAAGTACAATATATTAAAACAACTAAACCTATTGTTAAGATAGAGTACCCGAATGCTACTCTGGAAACAAAGGCAGCTAATAAAGGATCAAATCAAAGTTTTGTATTTACATATGACGACGGCACTAAATCTTTATATGGATATATGTTCGATGAATCTGGTTATGAATATTTACAATACTTAGGGAGAGCCTAAAATGAAGATATATGTAAAAGCGAGCCAATATGCTAGCAACACATATTATAGAGCAGTGCCTACAGGTTCAGATCCGTTAAAATTTCAGTGGTATGAATTAGGAATACATTGCGGAAGCTTAGAGCAGGCGCAGTATTTTGCAGAGAACAGAAAATGCGATATCTATAAAGTAACATTAGACTCTAGAGTTTTATTCTCTAATCCTATATCTGATTTTGAAGAGTGGTCTTCTGCAGAATGCTTAGATGAGATCCTTAATGTCGGGTTTAATGTTGATATTTCTAGGCCACAGATAATTCAAGATCTAAGAAATGGAATTTGGACAAAACAAACTGCTGCTCAGTATATTATTGATAAAGTAGGTAAAAATGCAGTAGTTAAGTATAACAACGAAATAGAATTAGATGAAGAAGATATTATCATATTAGATACTTCTGTTATCAAGCCTATAGAAAAATTTAATTAATAAGGAGAAACAAATTATGAAGATTTATGTAAAATCCTCTAAAGATTACGAAGAAAAAGGAATCATATCTTCAGAAGGAGATATGGCAGATTTCATTCATGAGAATTACATCATTGACAATGTAATTGAGAGTGTTAACGATGCAGATTATGATTGGAAATATAATACTCCTGAAAAGTTTTCTGCAGCTTGTAAGGAGTATCTTACAAAGAATATCGCTAGTGAAATAAAAGATCACGGGTTTAAAGTTAAGAAGGGTGTTGACCCTGTAGACTTGATCGGCAAGGATATTTGGGATTTACTCAAGAAGGAAGCATCTAAGGGTGATTTTGACGTAGATGCTTGCAGTGACGTATATGCATCTAGCAATTCAATAAATCCTATGCCTACATACACAGAAGTAACTAATCTGCTTTCTGATTACGGACTTGAGTTATCTAGCGGGGGTGACTTTAAACGTGGTGCAGGCAAGCAAAACTATTATACATTAATTACTATAGAAGCTTTTAATGCAGATAATACTGACACAAGTTTCGGCGATAGCCCTCTTGCAAGAAGGAATTATCAAGCTATTGCCGATAACGGATTCCAACTTCATTACAGCGAAGCCGATGATATTGAAGCATGGTTATCTGATATATTCAAATCAAATTATCCTAATTTCAATGTAAGTACACATGCTTATGGTATGGGTGATTACGCGTTGCGTATTAAGATAAAATTAACCTTTGCGAAATCTTAAAAATAACAAGTAAAATCAATTGCGGAGGTAATATTACAATCATGATGTACCCCACATGGAAAAGATTTACAACAATGTGGAAGTCTACTGTACTTCCTGTGATGAACTCTAATTTAGATATTAACCAGATTGAAAAACCTACCAATGACGAAGATTATATACTATCAGTAAATAATGATATTACTGATAGTCTTATTGATCAACTCATTGTGGAAGTAAGCCGTGCAATTTTAGATCAGGGTTATGATGTAGAAGACTACAACGGTGGTGAAGCTGATGTAATTGTCAAAGGCAGGGAAGATTTTGACCCAGAGATTTGGATATCTATTTTCAAAAATGAATTAGATGACGATGAAATACTCTATGCCTGGGATGATATGCGATGGAATAGTGGTGATATCTTCGACGATAGTTTCAATCCAAGTTATGCACAGTGGCTTAAAGATCATAATGCTGTAGATAATTCCAGTGAAATACGCAAAGGTACTAAAGCAGAGAAAGAGCTGTATTGTGATTGGGTTCGTTCTAAAATTAATGAAATCGCAGTTACCATTCGATATGTAGAGTAAACAACCTAAATTTTACAGGAGGAATCAGCTAACGAATACATATTCATGGAGTGGTAATGGTACAGCATTGAATAGTATATAAACTGATTTATTGTTACATATGAACCTCAGTCAATCATCGGCTGAGGTTTATTTTTACCATGAATCGTTATAGTAGATGTAAACATAAAACAACACTTATCAAAACTACCTGGAGGTACAATAATATGTTACATTTCTTTCATCTCGATGACGATAATGCCTGTGCAAGAGTTAGCTTCATGGTACCTATACTAGATGCTTATTTATCTGACTACGGGTACACGGTTCATCGCGTAGAACCTTCTGAAGATAACACATATCATTACGCACAGTGCACAATAGATAACTGCAAATACTGCGAAGCTGGATTACGCAAGCTAACTAGAGTGTTTATTCCACTTTACAACTATGAAACACAGCGTGTGGAAATTTGGGACAGGTCTCAATTTGTAATAGGACTTACACTGGAGCCGCTGTATAAGAGATACTCAAGCATACCTTCCAAGATGTTTAAGATAACCAGACACGGTAAGAAATTTGATAAATTAACTTCTTACGAAGTAACATTCGTTAAAGATGTTGAAATAACTGATAATATTACCGACGATATCGTCAGATATATTCAGAACGATGTGATTGCAACGCAGGAGGTAAAATTGATATGAAATTCAGATCTGATCCAAAATTAGATTTAGTTGAGGGGTTATTTTATGCTGGCATACTTATTGTTTTAGCAGTTGTTGGCATGTTAAGCTCTCAGTGAGGTGAATTGATATGAAGACAGCAGTTTGGGTACTTACAGATACAAGAGCATTATTCTCACACTATTTTACTTGCTCTAACTGTGGGCGAGTGGAAAGTGCAACAAAGCACTTTACTGATAAAGGCAACTATGATATGCGAGCTACGGTCAGTGAGTTAATGAAGGAATACCCTTATTGTCATTGTGGTTCAAAAATGCAGAGAGATTCGCAGATTGGTACTAAAATGAAGCAGATGAGAAGGACACACAAGTTAGCAGTACAAACATGGCTTATGGATAATCCAGTGAGAGAAAAGACATATTGGAAAGTAGACGAGGTGGCTGAATGAGAAAATATGAGGTAGATTGATATGGTTTATGCGTATGACACAAAAAATTGCAACCATTGTGAGTATTGTGTAAAAACTGATAAGGGTCTTTATTGTTCACATAGAGAAGGTTATCCCAGAGTAACTAGCGATGGTTGGTGTATTGATAGACAGGATAAGGTAAAGGAGGTAAATTGATATGAAACTATTAATTGATATACCAGAAGAAGAATACCATAATTACTTGAAAATGAGACCAGCTTATCCCAAAGGGGTGTTTTGTTATATTGAGGCAATTCAGCAAGGTACACCACTTCCGGAAGGACATGGAAGATTGATTGATGCTGATGAAACATTAAAGGCTATGGATACTTGGGATAAGTTTGGATTTGACCATACCTGTTGTTTTGTAAGAGAACCTAAAGATGATTATATTACTTATGTTCATTACGATGATATGGTTAAGGCTGTTAACGGTATGCCAACAATCATAGAAGCAGATAAGGAGGCAGACAATGAATAATGATTTAATTAGCCGTGAGGCTTTGAAAGAAGTAATAAACGATTTGTTTAGGGCAGGCGAGTACGATTGCAATTCAGTATTAAAGGCTATCGACAATGCACCGGCAGTTTCATATCCATTTGAAAAATTTAGGATTATGCTATGCGGAACTTGTGAAGCATATATGAGAATTGAACCTGAAAGACCGCAAGGCGAGTGGATAACTATATGCACTTTGCCAGTTATCCGTAAATGTTCGCTTTGTGGTGTTGAATATAGTAGTGACGCAATCTTATATGGTAATTTCTGTTCCAATTGTGGTGCAGATATGAGAAAGGAGTAGAATGGCAACTAAACTAATTTTGTATAGTGGTGATAAGCCAATACATCAATGGAACATAGACGAGCAAACAACAGTAAGCACTACACTAATGCCTAAAATAGGATTGGATAATAAGGTTAAGATAACAATTGAGGCTAATATGAGTGATGAATCATTACATAGCTTTTTGTCAATCATAAATGGAAAAGGTGAGAAAGAGAACCTTGTATGATATTATAACAACAAGCAAATTCATGGTTATAATGAGTTAGATTATACGGAGGTTCAATCAGATGAAAAGATACATCAAATCTTCTGATGCTCAATTAAGCCCTACTGCAGATTACGCATTACAAGTATCTCGATTATGGATAGATAGGGCTCGAAAGTGTCGTAGTGTTGAAGAGTTTTGCGAAAAATATGTACCTAGAGCAATTGAACCTGAAAACTTCAAGGGACTGTTTAATGATCTCAATGAAAATATCGTTTATTCGGGTGAACGCAGGTTGAATAAAGGAGCAATGGATACAAGTAGATTATTTACCCGACAAGCTGCATTGATTCTTGTAAAATCAGGGCTAGCGGAACTTATAAATGAATATAAAGATGGTACAGTTGATATTAGAATAATTAAATAGGGAGTAAATTATGAAAAGATATATCAAAGCGTCAACAGATTACAATTCTATATTTAGGAAAATTGTCAAGTATTACAAATCCATTGTTGAGGACGCAGGGTGCAGTTATTGCTCTTACACTGATTATTCTGTGAGACCTGATTGGGACAATGGCGGAATCCGATTTGAACTTGAGTGGGATGGTGGTAACATTTCGGAAAATGACGTAATGAACAAAATTGAAACATATTTTGGTTCAGGAATTAGATGCAGCCGTGCTTGGGGCAAATGGGATCATCAAATTACCGTATTTGTAGAAGAATACCGTTGCAGGTGATTGCAAAGACTTCATTTGATTCTATAGGTGTACTGAAGGTTGTGTTAGCACAACCTTTTTTAATGTTGTAATAGATACAGGATGGTGCTGATATGAAAAGATATATTTCTAGTGCAAATAAGTTTACAAACAAAGCTACGCAACTAGCATCTAAGGCGTTTTCTGAGAAAGAGATACTTAAGCGATCATTGGTAGGGCAGCATAAAGGTGAACCTATGATGCAGGTTTTACTGAATATCATCAATGACCCTAATATTGAAATTGCGGATCCTGATAACAATGGTAATTACACATTGTATTATAAAGGTGAGAATGCAGGTTGGATCAATCCGGATAGATTCATGGGGTGGATTGATGACAAGATTTACCAAAAGCTTGATAAATTTGATACATCTTTAATATCCTATGAAAACGCAGACAGTAACGAAGAATATGATTACTGAGAAGGTAAAGTACGATGAAGTGGTACATAAAAGCTGCAGTATCTGTAGAGAATCTCAAGACGCAATTTGCAAAAGGTATTCCTGATAGTACCTTTCAAGAGATTGTAAATATTGACCCTACTTCTAATTTTGAAGCAGGTAAAGGTGGTAAATATTGCCCATGGATATTCAGGCAATACAACTCAGGCAATCTAACATCTGAAGATTTCACTAACCTGAAAGATGCTCTAGAATTATTTTCAAGACAATACCGCAAGTATCCTAAACCTGATTTGGGTCAGTACAAAACACTAGATGAGTTTTTAGAGGCTACAGATGCTGTAGGTAACCGAGAGTTATCTGAAAAAGAAAAAGCAAAGCTTCTTAAAAAGCAAGCCCATCACGCTAGTGATGCTGATAAAAGATTCATAGTATCGGAAGATAACTGGGAAGTTTGGCAACCTCTAACGCATGCCGGATCTATTTCGTTAGCACGCGACGGCGGGCATAAGGCTCGGTGGTGCACAGCGTATGAAGGTGATACTGCTTATTGGGATAGATATACCTCGCAAGGTCCGCTATATATTTTCCTCAATAAATCTAATCCTGATGAAAAGTATCAGTTACATCTGCCTACAAATTCCTGGTACGACATAGAAGACAAGGCACAAGGTATGCCTGCGTTTTATCAATTTTGCAGTGAACATCCTATTATTGGTAAGCAGTTTGAGGTAATATCTGAAGGTGGTGTGACAATATGTGCAGGTAATATTGTGTCTTACCAGCAAGATGCTGTTGAACTCAACTACCCTGAAGGACTGGTTAATTTAGATGATCACATACGTGTACCTAAATCAGTTACATCTGTTACATTTCCTAATAGCTTAACTGCTATCGGACCGAGAGTATTTGAATCCAGTAATGTTACTACTGTAGATTTTAATAATGTTCGCACCGTTGGACCTCGTGCATTCAAAGGGTCTAAATTGCTAAGTGCTGATTTGTCTCGTGTCGAGACCATTGAATATAGAGTGTTC
>Ga0247609_10003736_pt1 | contig 15339 bp, 27 predicted proteins | sample 172DNAGHGlowgp2_FD_193487 | JGI IMG/M metagenome (GOLD analysis project Ga0247609, IMG submission 193487) | Sheep rumen microbial communities from Palmerston North, Manawatu-Wanganui, New Zealand - 1728 DNA GHGlow gp2 | ecosystem: Host-associated > Mammals > Digestive system > Stomach > Rumen ...
TTCGACAATTTTCCAATAGAAAAGCTTAAAATGACCAGAGAACAATGTATAGCCACCTATTCAGATGGTAATAAAAGAGATTTAGCTGCTTCAATTTTTACTCGCAGTGTACAAATGGTAGTAGATGATATTATTGATAATAATGTGGATTTTAAGTTTCCAGGAATCGGACGTACACAAGCATATTTGAGAATGAAGCGTACTGATGGAAAGAAATTTAAGAAAGCATTTAAAAATGGGAAATGGAATGATGTCGACTTTCTAACATCCAATTTTAGTGGTTATCAAATATCTTTAGATATGGAGAGTAAAAAAAGAACTTCACGACAAAAGGATATATATTTATCTCCTAAAGATAGAGATAGAATTACTGAGAATACTAACTTAGGAAAACAGTACTGATGATACAGAAAACGATACAAGACTATTACGAAGCATTAGCCGCAGAATATCCAGAAATTCCTATGTAGGACATTAAAAGAATTTGTTAGTACGGCTGGAAATCACTATATTTACACAATAGCTATGGCGGCGATGTTCTCCTGAGAAGGAGAGATTTTTGGTTTTATAGTGGAAGACTTATGAATAATTCTCTTAAATATTTCAATTATTATGCAAGAAAGATGAGAATTAAACTTCGTGTTCTTTATAAGAGATATAAAATTGAATGGGACGGGTATTATTATTTTGCTCTTTCCCAAACACAATATGAAGACTATTTAAGTTAGAAAAATAGTAAGGGTAGACCTCGGAAAAAATTTAAATTTGGAAAGGTTGTACTCTACAAAATATATGATGAGTGCTCAATCATAGAACACGCTAAGGTTGCACTTTTTCGAGTTAAAATGAATAGAGATAAAGGTTTTACATTATATGATGAGAACTATATTACAGGGGACTCAGAACTCATCTTAGTAAGAGAACCTTTAAAATTTGAAGATATATTATTATCGAAGTATAACTACTAGTATATTTCGGACTCATTAAGAAAATATAGAAAAAATGGCTAATACAATTAGAGCATCTAAAAATACCTTTCAAGGGGGATTGGTCATGGATTTATCTCCAGATACTACTCCTAATGAGGTATTAACATCTGCATTAAATGCTACCCTTGTGACTTTTAATGGAAATGAACTATAGCTACAAAATGATATGGGTAATGGTAGGGTAGAAACAGCTAGATTACCAGAGGGTTATATACCAGTAGGAACTTGTGAATTTGGAGACATCATTTACATTGTTTCATATAATCCACTTACAAATAAGTCTTAGATAGGATGTTTTCCAAGTCCTGAACGTAATATTTCTTCAGAAGAAATAGGAAGTACTAATTAGACTTTATCTTGGAGAGATTTCCAAGAAGGAAGTTCAGCTCCTAATGGAGAACTAAAAGCTAGTTCAGTTAAGAAAATTATATATAGAAATAAATTAAATCCTGGTGATAAATTTATCATTTATGATAAAGGTGGACAAATCTTAAATGAAAAATATATTACTGATATTGGTAATACTAGTCATGTATATGGTAAATATCCCAAGTGGTTGCGTATACATGTTATAGCTATTGAGGATGGAGGTAAAATAAATTATCTTGATTCGACATTAAGATGGTATGAATCTTATAATGGAACGCAAAGAAATGATTATTTTATAATTCCTACAAAAGAGAACCAACAAGGCTCTAAAATTCCAGATATTGATACTTATAGAAATCTATTAAGTTCTGGATATTCTGTATATCAGTCTAAGATATCTGGTAAGCTTGCTTTACTTATTGAACTTGAGAAAATAACCGGATTTAGTTGTACTTATGCTATATACGGTTCAAAAAGTCCTAAAGTTAATGGTATTCAATATAGGGATTACGATGTTTATTGGAATGTAAGTTGGGATGCTGACGATCCTAATATTAATCCTTCCCATATATGTCTTACTAAATCCGAATGGGAAGGTAAAGATTCTGCCAAGAAAGGTAAATGGTATTACTGGACAAATGTGGATGATGCTGTTGATGAATTTGGAGAAACTGTAAAAGGTGCTGAATTAACTCAGTATTTAGACGGGCAAGAAGGAAATGGTATATCTATACCAAGTTCATACGAGGCTACAATTACTGATACTTATATAACTAGTGGTAATATATTTGATAGATCTGATAATGATTTATATGGACATTATTTGGATAATTACGAATATAATCATTTATTAGAGACATTCTTAGGTGGACAAAGTAATAAAGAAGCTTTAACTAAATTAAATGTAGCTGTTGAAGACACTGGAAGTAATCCTACTTATAAACCTATCGAAGGAAGTTATTATATAAATGCTACATATTATGATAATAAAGAACATCAAGCATACACTCAAGAGAGTCAGAATGGTAAATTAAAACCAATAAATGCTGTATCAATTAATGATATTATCGTTAATAATTATTTCCATTATCCTGTTTATAAACATTTTTATTCATTTAGAATACCAGTTTCTTAGACTTATTCTAAAGATAATATTGATTATGAATTAAAACCTGATACTACTAATCTTATATATCACTATGAAATTACTCCCGCAATGCCTTATGGTTATTTAAGAGAATTCTCTATTGATGGCTATATAGATTTTAGTAAAGTAGGTACAGGAGCAATTGATATTACTTCTTGGAGATATTTTAATGGCGAGAATATATCAAATCTTACCATTGGAATGGATGCATATCTTGAAGAAAATATGGGTATCGAAGAAGTAGTATTAGAATTCTACGATAATCAAGGTATGGCTGCTGCTTATCATATTTCTGATAAAGAATCATATTCTGGATAGTTTACAGAAATTATTCCTCTAAATGGTTCCATGAATACTTATAAAATGCAAAAAATTAATGCCGAAGGTAAAAGAATACATCATTGTGGAGCATTATCTGAGGATGAAAATGATGAAGGAGTAGTATACTTTGGAGAAGACGATGGTGAAACTGTTCCAATGTTATTAGAGGGAAATAGACAAACTGGAATATCATATTATCTTGATGATTGTGGTACTATCTATTCTAATATGCTTTATTTAGTAAAAATAGTTGTTAAATATTGTCCGAAGAATGCCCTAGGTCAACTTGATACTAGTACATCAAGTAACTATAAATATTTTTATAGATGGATGTGGACAAATACGATGTTTAATAAGTATTATCATCAAGTAACTGATTATCAAGTAATTCCTCTAGATTTAACTTTAGATGTAGGAGTTACCTATGAAGCAACTGATGATTATTTTTATAAGGTATTTCCTTATAAAGCTCCAGAAAGTGAATCTTTAAAGCAAGGTTCTGATATTTATAAATATTTAAGTGCTGGAGTTCAAGTAGTTACTTCTTCCGATCAAGTTAATGAACTTGACGAAAATGGTAATCCTTATACTCCTGACGAAGAACAACATGGAGGACCTGAAGAGCCATTAGAGGAGTCTGAGATTGTTGTATCTCTTGAAGTTAACATGGGACAATTCAGAAGAATTATAGTTAATATTAACAGAACTATTCATAATGTTAATGAGGCTGAATTTAATGTAACTTATAATGGCGCACCACTATCTAACTATACATTTGATTGGGAAGATGGTGGAACTATAATAACAATAGATATAGGCGATGATATGTCTACAAGTGCTATGGTACGAGTACAAGCTACTTATGGTGCTATTACTTATGGACAAAATCAACTTAGCCCAGCATTTGATACTCAAGCTGAAAGTTAATTATGGCAGAAAAGAAATATAATGTAAAATTATCTGCTGCAGCAGGATTAGTCGATAATTATGGTGTATTTAATCTTAGAAAAGGAACTGTCAGTGATAGTACAGATGCTTATCATAATATTAAAATACAAGTATTTATCGACGGAAAAGAGTACGTTGAAAATTCTGCTGCAACATTCATGCATGCTGGCGAAAGCTCCTATAAAGAATTTGATGGAGTTTAGCCAACATTGCAAGACGGAGATTGGACCATTGGTAATTATGGACATGCTTTAGCTTATAAACTTGGGCAATATATACAATTACCTGATGGATATACTTATGGTCCTGAAATTTGGGAATCTGCATCTCAATATAAAAGTTATAAAAATTAGTTTAAAGTAGATTTTAAAGATGAAGGAACCTTATATGAAGGTGACGATACATTTATAACGTATAAACAAGAACAAGGTACTTTACATGATAAACATTATGTAGAAAGAACTTTAGATAGTCTAAGTGGTGCCTCGGATTCTAGATATATGTTATTAAATGTTAGTATAGTACATTTTAGTAAATATTATAATATATTTAGTAGTAGTTCGGTTCAAGTTCCGCAACTTGCTCCATTAATTTAGACAACCGATGACTTAGCAGAATATGGTATAGGTTTAAACGAAAATAATGAGCCATATATTGCTAATTTATGGGGTCACAAAAACTGGTCTGGTTGTTATAGTAGATGTAAGGATACAACTAAATATAGAAATCGTTTATATAGTTTTGATCCAAATTCAAATGGATATAGAATGAAATAGCCTTATGCTTATTTAGATATGTCATTTGATGATGATGGTCATGAAGTATCTATGTTTAAATCTAATTATTGGGGAGCTGATACTTTTAGGGTAGACTTAGACGAGTGGGATGAAACTTTCCCTAAAGGATTTATAGTATTTGGTATAGAAAACGAAGATGAGGTTACAACATGTTTTCAAAGTAAAAATACTGGAGGTTCTGGTGAATCGTAGTCCACATATTTATAGGATTATTAGAAAATATTTGATCTTCCAAATTACAAATATGATTTTGAATATAAATATGTACAAGATTATAATGTTCAAAGAACTCGTAAATCGTTAGTAGCTTTAGCTTTTTCTCCAGATTCGAACGGTAATCCACATATATTTAATTCATGGTTCCCAGTCAGTCATGAAGGTTCTGATGATGATACTGAAATAGTAAGACAGACAATACTATATAAATCAGGGTAGGGAGATAAAAGACCTAAAACTTTGGGAACAATTGTAGTATCTATTTTAGCCAATATTTATAGATATAGAGAAGACGTAAAAGCAAGTGCTGGTTATGTGTCAGATATAGTGTATTTAAGTCCTAATACTACATCTTTTGTTAAAGATGTTGTTTATAAAGTAAAATCCTTAGTTATTGCAGAAGTATCTAATGGAGGATTTACTACTAATACCAATAAATTATTGATATTTAATACATTTGATTATTAGGATTACTTAGATGCAGTTAAGAGTAAAGCTATTAAAGGTGTTACATCTCCTGTTATAAACTATAGTAATGTTAATGCTAAATTTAAAGATGCTATTAAAAATGTTCCATTATAGTTTAATGTTCCATACAAGGAACCTAATACCGATGCAATAAACCAAAAAGATTAGTAGGTAATAGTAAAGAAAATTACTGGAGAATCATTCCAAACCCTTAGAAGTGAAATTATGTAGTCTGATAGACTATATCAATTAAATACTGACTAGGATGGTAATGAAATTATAGGTTATCTTGATCCAAACTTTACTATTAACTTTATTAAATCTATAGTAACTAATGGTCCTGATGTTACAGCTAGTTGGGATAATAGTATTACACCTATTAAAAACCCGTATTTAAGTGAAATGTTCAAATTAGAAAGTGGATTGATGATTCCTTCTACTTCTAGAGTTACTAATTACTATGGACGTTATTATGCTATAGGTGCTTACTATGACAGCTATCAAGACAGTGGTGTTAGAGATTTAATTAAAAAAGAAATATTAATTCCTTATGCACAAATACTATAATGCCTGAGTGGACGAAGTTAATCAATAACACAATTTAGTTTGAAGTTCAAGCTAATGTTTTACCTACAAAGGGTAATTTAGTTTACGAATATAACCCTTTTAGAAATTATAGATTAAATCAAGATATGTTAGAATACTAGGGAGAATTATATACAAAGGATGAACTCGAATAGAAGTTCGGTATAACCGCATCTGGTAATTCTTGGATGAAAGGTACTAAAAATGTAACAGATCAAGTAACTCTTCGAGAAAAAGGAGAATTAGTTGATTTTATTACAGATGAATTATCTTTCTCTATCAAATCTCCAGTTACTATTACTCCTTAGTATTCTTATGACGGTTCAGTTAACCTCATTATTAATGATGGGGTTAACATCCCTCGTATGATTAATTCTCGATTCAGTGCTACAGGTAGAAATACTTATGAAATTGTAGATAGAAAAGGAAATAATGATACAAATATTTACGATTAGGGAGAACAATTTGATATAGACACTTCTCTATATAAGAGAATTGTTAAGATTCCAAAAATAAATTTCCAAGGTGTGACTTCTGGAGGTAACTTAAAAGTAGGAAATTATCATTTCTATTTTAAACTTTCAGATGCCGATGGAAATGAGACTGATTTTATTGGAGAAACTGGTTTAGTTAGTGTATTTATAGGATTTACTGATCCTCATAGTTTAACAACCGGTCAAGCCAATGAAAACAGTTTTAAATGTGTTTAGTTGTAGATATCTAATATAGATACAGCTTATAATTACGTTTATGCATATTACTCTCGTTACACTGCACAAGGTGGAGAAATGTTAAATACAGAATATATAAAAATAGACAAGAAATTTGTTGTTAATAATTCTGGTATATGTAATATGCTTATTACTGGTTTTGAGGATACTATTCCATTATCTGCTGCTGATATTAATCTTAATTATAATGTTATAGATGCAGCTCATACAACTACTGCTTGTTAGAATATGTTGTTTATGGGAAATGTTCATAAACCAGAAATACCTTATAACGAATTATCTGATTTATCTTTACACTTCTTACCTTTCTTAAAACAAGAAAATTATTAGGTTGATATAGATAAGGATTACAATGTTACTACTTCTAACAAAGGTTATTTTAGTCCTAAATTTATACATGATAAGACAGGATATTGGGGAGAAGAGATTTATCGTATAGGTGTTGTTTACATAATGCCTAATAACGAATTAACTCCAGTATTTAATATAAGAGGTGCAAATGATATTAGTGAGTTTGGAGCAAGAACAGGACTTACACATTCTGGAAAATATAACGATGGATAGTTCTCGGATGTACCTGTATGGTATACAGATGCTAATAATAATAAAATTCGTAATTATATTCAATATAGTGAAAGTAATTATCACTTATTAATTGATTCAGAATAGAATAGAGGAACTAGAGGCTATCTTAATGATGACATTGAAAATATTAAAGGTGTAGTAAGATTCTTACCTACTAAAGATACTAATATAATTTACGGATTGGATATTCGTATTGATGATGAAGCAATGTAGGAACTTAAGAAATATGTAAAAGGATATTTCTTTGTACGTCAAACTCGTATTCCTACAATTCTTTGTCAAGGTATTACAATAGGTGTAGACCAAAATGCTCATACTCCTTGTGTTGCTACTGCTGATGGTTATTTAAATTCTTTATCAGAACAACTTGAAAAGACTCACGTAGAAACTAATGATATTAATGATGTTAATTATGTTTCAGAAGGCTTTTTAAGAAGATATACATTTAAGTTTGAAAAGAAACATTCTGGACTGTTCGGAAAAATTCTTACTGGCGTAGCTATAGGTGTTGGAGTAGTTGCATTAGCTGCTGCTACAGTATTTACTTGTGGTGCTGCTGCCGCTGTTGCTGCTGGTGCCACTATGGCCGCTGCCGCTTCGGCTGGTGCTGCTGCTGTTGTTGGAGCTGCTGCCGTAGTCGGAGGTGTAGTAGTTGGAGCCTCTGTTGCTGCTGCTATAGGTACTGCTGCTGCAGCTGGTATTGGTATTGCTGTAGTTGGAACAATTGCTACTGTTGGTGTAGCTTCCACTATTGGTACTTTAGGTGTTATCCAAGAAATACGATACGGTACTGGTAGACTATTTGCGAAGAAAAAGTTGGAAGGACGTAATACAAGATGTCCATCTGGTTATAAGATAGTAGAAACTGATGAGTCTAGAAAACTAACTCAAGATTTCTTAGAAAGAATTATTATAAAAGATCCTTCTAAGGTTAAAGTTCAAGCTATTCTTTGTCCTGACTATGAGGTTAATCAAGGATACTTTAATTCCGTATTTACTGGAAACTTGCATAAAATAGGACTTACAAATACTCAATGTAGTAATGGTTTGATGGGTCATTCTAGTAATTACTTTACTAATGAAGATAGACATTTCTATGTTCCTTCATATTATGATATGGGAATTAGAAATTCATATAATTTCAAAATTATTGGAGTACCTGATGATGTAACTCTTACTGGTATTGATGATATTAAATTCCGAAGTAGAGCAGGAACCGCTGAAGAAGCTTGGAGATATGAATGTATCGGTGACGATTACAAATCTGATTATTCTAAGAATAGTGAAACAGAGGATGAAGAGACACTTTCTAATAAGCAAATAAATACTGATATTGTTAGAGGTAGTTTCGGACCTTATTTAGCATTTAATGATACTCAAAATAAATTCTCTCCTGCTGAAACTGTAAATATCTATATTCCAGAATATTCAGTTTCTGATATGGAGAAATATTTTGGTATCCGTATGCAAGATAATACACCTTTCCAAGCAATATCATTTAGGTATGATATAAATGAAGCTGATAATTAGTTGGTTGATGCTTTAAACTTTGTTGGTAGTGATATAAACGCTAAACGTCAACAAGGTTATCAATACGAACTATATAGAGGTGACTGTTATATTTGTCAATTTACTCATAGAATGCATCGTAATTTTTGCGACCCAGGAGCACCTTACAATGATGAAATTGTACAAGATGATACTTGGAAGGAAAATTACGATATAGAAGAACCAGAGAAATTTAATGAAATAAATCTTGGAGATGTTAATGCTATTCAAATAGGTACTTGGGTAACATTTAGAGTTCGTTCAAGTTACAACTTAAATATTAGAACTATTGATGGAAGCGATGTTGCAGAAACAGCAATGTGTGGACATCCACGTGCTTATTTCCCATATAACGATATGTTAGTTGAGGGAACATATAAGCATCCTGATTCTCAAGTATATAATAAAGGATTTAGTAAATCTCTTAGTGAAAGATTTAATATGGAACTTCCTGATGTTCCTTACATTAAGAACTGGTTCGGAACAAGAATCATGTATTCAGATATACATATAAATGACGCTTATAAGAACGGTTATAGAGTATTTAGATCAACTACATATCGTGATTATACTCGTGAGTATGGTGAGATTGTAAAATTAATTACTCTTGAATCTGACCTTATTTGTGTATTTGAACATGGTGTTGCAAGACTTCCTATAAATAGACAAGCAGTGGCTGAACAAGTCGCAGCTGGAGGAAATCAACTAACTACGCATAATGTCCTCCCAGAGGCTCCAATTATTTTGAGTGATATGTTTGGTAGCTAGTGGGCAGATAGCGTCTTGAAGACCCCAGGAAAGGCCGGAAATGCGAAGTAGTATGTCTATGGTGTGGACACAGTTGCAAAGAAAATTTGGCGTACTGATGGACAATCTTTAGAATGTATCTCAGATATGAGAGTACAAGAATTCTTGAACAATAGTATTACTTTAGGAGAGCGTGAAAATACTCCAATTTTAGGTATTAGAAATGTCAAGACTTGTTATAATTCATTCAAGAGAGATGTAATGTTTACATTCTATGACAATACTTATGGTTTCGAAGAGAAAGCTTGGAATTTATGTTGGAATGAACTTCTTGAGAAATTTATTACCTTCTACAGCTGGGTTCCAGCAATGATGGAAGATATTAATAATATTCCATTCTCATTTGATAGAAATGTAAGTAAATGGATTGCTAAACTTGGAACATCTCATGCTGATAATTCATTTGCAGATGGTATTACTCTTACTAATACAGTATTAAATAATTACTTTAGAAAGGTTGATGATAATAGCAATAAATTGATAGTCGATAATTTCTCTTATAACTTTACTTATAAGACTAAAGACGGAACTATGAAGACAGTATCAAGAAAGATTGCTAATGATTCACTTCATAGAGATGGTTTTATCGGAATATTAGGATTAGCTAATAGAGTATTACCTGATAGTAATTTATTCTATACTATAGAATATACATTAGAAAGAGATCCTTGGAACAATTATAAAAACTTTGAAATAAAATCAGTAGATGAAATAAATTTAGCTAATGAGTATGCTGATTCAGCATTTACTGAAAAGTTCAAAGTTTATGGATTATATTTAAAGACATCAGATGATCCTAAACAAGAAATGAATTATGTATATGATTCTACAAAAATTGGTGAAGATTCTGGTGTTTGGGCTATAGATCCACCTGCAGTTGAAAACTATGAAAGTCTATTAACTGACGATAGAAGAGTATTTACTAAAGGTGATATAATTAGTCCAGAAGTTATGATGACTGAACTTTATTATCGTAATTCAGCAGGTCATGCTTATGCTGATTATGATATTAATAAGATTAAATATACTGCTGGTGATAATGGTGAAGTTACATATGCTGGTATAAATAGTGATTTCCGAACAGACCTTCCTTTAAATCCAGAGGAAAGATATACTATTGATCAAATTGTTTTATATGTAGCAAGAAATTGGTACAAAACTGAAATATTACCAAGTGGTACTCCAGATCCTAGCAATGTATATGCAAACGAATGGGCTAAAAGTTTATTAAAACAATATGGTGGTCCATTTGAGTTCGATACTGCTGTATATTTAGGAGGATATAATAGTGGTTTCTATGCTTGTAGTGGCGGACTTGGAGATCTTATTATGAGAGGTAATAGACATGCACCATTTAGTGACCACTTTATGTTTGGTAGTTATGTTAATGAAATCTTAGGTAAACGTGAGGACTTTGAAGATTTACCAATATTTAAGGATATTAACGGTAGACGTCCTATGTTACCTCATGATGAACAATTAAATCCTGATAAGATTGTTACGTTACTTAACATAAGAGCTAAAATTAAAGTATTAGACAAAGAAAATCCAAAGAGTTTAAGTGATACTTATTACAATATGAAAGCTTCATATACTAATAATTCAGGGTTAATAGATGCTGGTCAATATGAATCAGTAATAGGTATAACAACTAAATGGAATTTACAATTCTTAACTTCGGATTTCTGGAAACATGGTCAGGCAGGTCTAATTGATATTGCTGATGAGATATATCCAACTTATTGGTATGGTAAACAACATCCATTTGAATTTGAATGTGTTGTAGTTGATGATCCATCAGTGCATAAGATATTTACAAATCTTGAACTCGTTGCAAATAAAGCAAAACCTGAATCTTTCCATTATGAAGTGGTAGGTGAGGCTTATGATTTTGCAAAGGACAAGGTAAATATGTATTTTAGACAAGAGGCTTTAAAAGCACTTTGGTAGTATAATGGTGCAGATATTACTTATGACAGAAACTTCTTGAAGGTTCAACCTAGACAGCAACCAAAATCTGCGGATCTTATTCATAGATATTATACAAGACAAGATACTATAAATGATATTGAGGATTATTATATCCATGTAACATATCCGAAAGGTTATGATTACCGTCATTTATCTGGAGCTGAAATTGTATATTACAGAACAAGACAGGAATTTAGAATTTGGAATCATGCTATGGCTGTTGATCTTAAGGATTTGAGTCAGGATGATGCACGTTCTATTATTGCAGGTAACTGTGAATATTTGGAAGATAGATGGAAGGTTACTATCAACCCAATTCTTGTATGTTATAAAAATGAATACAAGAAGACTATTGGAGATACATTACCATTAATTAATCCTGCTCATACTACTTGGGCTAGAGCCTTTGAAAGTAATCAGTTATTACCACCGTTACCAATATCTAACTCTCCTATACCTGATAAAGTTATGGAGAAGGGTGGTATAGATTTCCCAGGTGTTGTTGAAAGTGATACTGATTTAGATAGGTCTAACGCTTTATATCATTTATATGATGTAAGTAACTTTGGTAAGAATGGTGATTATAGACCTCTTGATCCATCAAGTTGGTTAGACGATAAGAATATTTATCGTTATGATTTTGGACTTGATCACAACAGAAAGGAAACTGATGTAAGAGATAAATTTATGAAAGTTCGTATCAGATATTCTGGTGATGAACTTGCTATTATAGATTTCTTAAGTACAATTTATTAGGTTAGCTACGCATAATGGCACAAGTTTTATCATTTGAACAGTGGAAAGCTGAGGAAGAGAAATACGGCCGGTTAGCTGGCCTAACCCCGGACTAGATATTAGAACGATATAAATAGTATGAGGCTAATTTTGGGAAGACTCAATAGCAGTCTTCCCTAACTAGCCCACAAGGTATAGATGATACAGTTGCTGAAAAGAAATCAGTAACAGGTTTACAAGAAAGTAATAACGTAAATAACATAGACTTACTAGGAGCTACTAATACTTTTACACAAGTTGGTATAGCTACTGGTAATCAACCTATTACTAAGGCTGGTATACTTGGTAATGCTGCTGTTAGAGCGATAAAAGGAATTCAAGCCACTAAAGGAATGACTGGTGTTGCAAAAACAGGAGGGATCACTAGTTCAGTTGGAGGATTTGCAGATGTTGCCGATCAAGAATTATTTGGAGATTAGGTAGCTAAAAATTCCGATCTTACTAATGGATTAAATACTGGTTATGATGCAGTATCTTCTGCTATAATGACAATGGGACCTTATGGTGCTATTATTGGTGGAGCTATGAAGATAGGCGGCCTTCTTTCTGATGGTCTTACTGCTATGGGAGTAGGTACTGATTAGATGACTACAGCTGACCAAATACTTGATAGTAAATTCTTAAAACTTACCCCTGCTGGTCTTATTAATGGCATAGGAGCATCTTCTACCAATAAGTTCTCTATTGATAATTCTATTAGAGAACGAATAGGAGGTTCTTATGGTGGTGCATATGCATTTATGGATAATGCTGCTTCTAAAGCCAATAAAAAATATGGATTATTCTCTAGTGGTGCTAGAAACGATGCTAATGAACAAATAGCACAAGCTAAAGTATATCAAGGTCAGATAGGTAGGATTAGCAAGGATGCTAATGATAGAAGATCCATTGTTGCTAATACTAATGATTTACTTTCTGCAAATTATCAATTTAATTTATCAGGAGGGTATGATTAGCGTTATTTACGTGCTGCTAAAGAAGGCGGAAAACTTGAACGTATAAAGAAAATCAATCTAACCTTTAGAAAAGGAGGATAGATACACAATGTAATAAATCTTGAAACTAAAGAGATTGAATGGAAACCAGTACTTATAGAGGATGAAGTTCCTGAATATAAAAATGGTGGTAATATTGAATGGCAATATGATACTTGGGAGCCTACTCTTATTGAAGATGAATGGGAACCTGTTATTGTGGACTTCTTTGAAGATGGTGGAAAAACCGAAGAATCAGAAGAAGAACCATTATCAAATCAACAAAACGTAATTCCAGAAGGTGCTTTACATGCGCGTAAACATCATATGGAAAATACAGAAGGACTTACTCAAAAAGGTATTCCAGTAATCGATAATAAAGGTGAACAACAAGCAGAAATAGAATTAAATGAAATTATTTTTAATCTTGAAGTAACTAAGAAACTCGAAGAACTTTGTAAAGATGGTTCTGATGAGGCAGCTATTGAAGCAGGTAAACTTTTAGTACAAGAAATATTATTTAATACAGAAGATAGGACAGGACTTATTAAAACTTTAAAATAGGGAGGAACAATAAATGGCAGCACTGAGTGATTTGTTAGTTTCTTACAAATAGGTGGAAGCTCCGACTTATGACTCAACTCCGGAACTTCCTATGGATAGATTTGCTAGATTACAACAATATATACAAAATAGAGATTCTGATGAAACTTCTACTGAAACTTCAGAAGAAACTCCTACTTCTACATTCAGATGGCACTATGACCCAGGAACTAAACCAAGTTCTTATACAACCTCTACACCTATGAATTTTAATAATAATATTGGTAAAAATGCAGAATACGCATATAAATATTTTGTAAGTCATGGTATACCTGCTGCATCTGCTGCAGGAATTGTTGGAAATTTATATCATGAAGATCTTGGTAATCCAACTAGAACTGTAGGAGATTCTAATCATACTACAGCATATGGTATTGCTGGATTTAATAGCAAAGGTGACCTACCTAATTTAATGAGATGGGCTAGAAGCAAAGGTATTCAAGGTAATCCTGACTTTGATTAGCAATTAGAATATTTAACTCATGTTGTTCAATCTGGTAGAGATAGAGATTTAACAGCTGCTATTATGAATCCTAATACTACTCCTGAAGACGCTTCTTATGCTTGGGGTAGATATTTTGAAAGGTTCGCCGGGAAAACCATTAAAAATGGTAAACGTGTAGGATATTTATATAAAGATGATCCAGAACATTAGAAGAGAGGTAATACTTCTAGGCAATTATTTATTAAGTATGGACAAAGTAGTAGTTAATATAGGAAAAAATACTTATAATTGTCAAGTAGCTAAAACTGAAGAGGAAAAAAGAAAAGGTCTAATGGGAGTCGAACATCTTGCACCGGACGAAGGTATGTTATTTGTTTGGGAAGATGAGGCAACTCGAGAAATGTGGATGAAAGATACTCTTATTCCTTTGGACCAAATAGCTATTAATGACGATGATGAGGTAGTATTTGTTTATTAGGCTTAGCCTAAGGATGAAACCTTGGTTCCTTTTATGAACGCTAAATACATACTTGAAGTAAATCAAGGGAGTGGTATAGTAGAAGGTGATGATTTTGATATTGATGATTCGGAAGATTTAAACAAATACACTATGAAAGTTCTCGCTCCTGATGGTACTACCCAAATGTTCTTACAAGGTGGAGAAAGAATTTTTAGTAGAATAAATACTCGTACACTTATCCGTAAAGCTAAAAGAGCTTATGAACATAAAGAAGATAACTTCGATAGATATTGTAAAGCTCTCGGAAAATATATGTTTAAGTGTATAAAGATTCAAGATAATCGAGAACCTGAATATGTTTAGGTTCCAGGAGAAAAGAAAGAAAATTCTAACGTTGAGAATTAATTATTTAATATATAATGAAAAATTAGTTGGGATTCCAGATAAATATGTCTATCTTAGACATACATAGATGATAAAGATAATTATTGCAATAATTCAAATTTGATAGAATTACTTATGAAACTTATTAGTAAATTTCAAGAAGGTGGAGCAGTGCCTCCACAAGGTGGTGCTCCTG
>Ga0247609_10003744_pt1 | contig 15329 bp, 10 predicted proteins | sample 172DNAGHGlowgp2_FD_193487 | JGI IMG/M metagenome (GOLD analysis project Ga0247609, IMG submission 193487) | Sheep rumen microbial communities from Palmerston North, Manawatu-Wanganui, New Zealand - 1728 DNA GHGlow gp2 | ecosystem: Host-associated > Mammals > Digestive system > Stomach > Rumen ...
ATAAACACTTAGTATTCTGGATTTTATTCCCTCTTGGATGGACATTAATCACTTTGTTTCTCATTTTCTTTTACGATTTAACAAATGGCCCATTAGCGGTTTTTATTATTCAACTCGTTGTTTTAGCGGCTTTCTTTGTTATTCGTCTTCTTTTCATTAATAAAAAATTTTTATATCGCATTTTAACATGGGCCGCTTTTTTAAGTATCACGATAGCGTTAATTGCTTTTGATCAACCTATCGAAAAAAGAAAAAGCGCTGCTTATTATAAAAATCCTGAATTAATTAACGAACCATTAGTGCTTAATGAAGGCAAAGTCCAAGGCTTTTATAATGTTGATAAAAAAGTCAAAGTCTACGCTGGCATTCCTTACGCTAAAGCGGAAAGATGGAAAGAAGCTAAACCATATCATTGGGATGATGTGATTGATGGAAGATATTTTGCCCCTAAAAGCATGCAACCTAAAGAAAACCCAATCACTAATACTTTAGTTACGATGTATAGTGAAAAAGCTTGGCATCCAAACTATTTAATGGAGATGCAACAAAATAGAAGCGAAGATGGTCTATATCTTAATATTTGGAGGCCAAATACCGAAGAAACAAATTTACCAATTCTTGTTTATATCCATGGTGGCTCTTTAACAAGTGGCAGCGGTGGCTTTGATGACTATAACGGTGAAAGCATGGCCAAGCTCGGTGTCATCATGATCACCATTCAATATCGTTTAGGGGTCTTTGGTTATTTTGCCCACCCTTCTTTAAAAGAAGAATCTCTTCATGAAACAGGTCATGCCACAACAGGTAACTATGGCTTATTAGATCAAATATTCGCCTTAAAATGGATTAATGATAACGCCTCTAATTTTGGAGGAGATAAAAACAATATTACTATTGCTGGAGAAAGCGCTGGTAGTTCTTCAGTTAGTGCAATTTGTTCTTCCCCTCTAGTAAAAAATCTTTTTAAAAGAGCAATTGGGGAATCTTCTTCTTTAGTCATTAAAAAAGCCCCTCATACGTACCGCACCTTAGAAAAAGGATACGAGACAAGTGAAAACATCTTAAAAGAATTTAAATGTAAAACCATTGATGAGCTTAGAAAAGTATCCGCGAAAAAATTAACGGAAACTAAATTTGCTAATTCAAGTATGACATTAGACGGCTATGCTTTGACTAAAGACCCTTATCAAGTTTATTTAGATCACGAAAATAACGAAGAAGCTTTGCTTAATGGTTATAATCTCAAAGAAAGTGACGCTTTCGTGGTGCCGACTTATCTCACTTCTCCAACTAATAAAAGAAATATCCTAGGTCGATTAAAAGAAACATTTAATGAAGATATTGCTAATCGTATGTATGAACTTTATAAAGATAAAATCGAAAAGGATGCCTTTACCGCTTTTAATGAAATCATCTCTGTTTATTGGTTTATTATGCCGCATCATACCTGGTCCAATTTAGCGATTAATAATGGTGTTAAGGTTTACCGCTACTTATTCACTAAAGAAAACGGTTATCACGCTACTTATCATTCTGGAGAAATGGTGTATTGCTATGGCAATATTGCTCGTCAAAATCGCCCATATGCCTATAATGACTCAGATTATAAATTGCAAAACATTATGCTCAATTATTGGGCAAACTTTGCTAAATCTGGTAATCCAAACGGGGAAGGTTTACCAACTTGGAATGAATATCAAAATAACGGAGATAAAGTCATGGAACTAGGAAGTAATGTTGGTCCAATTAATGATGAATACTTACCTTTATACGACATCATCAGTGACTTTATTGACGCGACTATTGAAGATATTTGAAAAGAAAATAAATTATATTATAATATTCAAGCATCATTTAAAGGAGAATGACTATGTTACAATATCGTTATGACACTCAATTATTAATTGAAGGCAAAGGTTTAGATGAAGATGAAATCACTGATTGGATTTTAGAAAATATGAAAGGTGACTCCCTTATCTGCGTTGGTGACGATGAAATGATTAAGATTCATTTCCACACTAATGAACCATGGGATTTATTATCTCACTGTGCCACTTTAGGCGAAATCTTTGATATCGTTGTCGAAGATATGGATCGTCAATCTCGCGGCCTTAAAGGCTAATTTACAAATTATTAATGCATTATTTTAGCGAGTTATGTTATAGTATTACTCGCTTTAACGCGGACCAGTAGCTCAAAGGAAGAGCCTTCGGCCCATAACCGAATGGTTGCAGTATCGTGATCTGCCTGGTCCACCAACCTGGAGAATTACCCAAGTGGTTGAAGGGGCTGGTCTTGAAAACCGGTAGGGGGTTTATAGCCCCGCTAGGGTTCGAATCCCTAATTCTCCGCCATGTAAGAAGAACAATTCTGATACGATAAAAGTGTCAGAATTTTTTTCATTTTTAGGGCTTTTTTGCCAAAAATAGAAACATATTTCAAAAAGAGTCATGAAAACGAGGTTTTCGAACAAAACTTTTATTATTTTAGAAACGAAAGGAAACGCTAGAAACGAAAGGAAATCTTATGAAAAAATTATTATCGACATTTGCTACTATGATAGCTTCAACATTTGTTTTTTCGACCAACAATGCAAAACGTTTATATGCTGATGAGTCAAATACAAATGCATACAAGTGCAAGTCTTAATATAGTAAGAGTCTCTTAACTTAAATAAAATGACCTAATTGCAATTATAATCAAATAAATCGTTTGTAGATTATATGAGTTTTTTATCCTAATAAGGCTATATAATGATATAAAATAATGATATAAAAACAACAAAGAACTCTTATTAAAACGATTGCTAAATCTCTAACGCTTTTTGGCAAGTAAGAGTTTTGTAAAAATTAGTATTTAAGAAAGGAGTAATTGTAGCAACAAGGTGTTGCCTAAAGACACTATTATGAAAGTTTTACTCACATTCATTGTTTCTATTTTTCTTTCAACATCTAATTTATGCTTGTCGAGTGAATCAAATCCAAAATCGTACAACGCATCAATGTCTGATCAATCTGTCCAGACGCTTTTTAATACTCTAATCAATAATCAAAGTGAGACAGTACTAAATAACTATTCAACAGTTTATTTTTCTCATCTTAATGATAATTTCCCAATAAATAGTCATGGTACATGCTCATATGTTGGAATAAGCATGCTCTTATCATTTTTTGATTCATACTGGGATGATGAATTTATTGCTACGGATTTTGAACAAACAACTACTTTTAGTTCAACGATTACAACGAATCAAAACATAGATATTCCTTCTTTTGATACAGAATCGCCAGGTGTTATTTCTGAGGATTGGGATGATGTTAGTGGTCTTAGTTTATCTCAATATCAAAACTTTGTTTTAACTAATGAAGAAAACTATCTTCAAAGTTACTTAATAAAACTAGGATATGATATGTTTGATAGATATTGTTTTGATGATGCAACAAATCCCTATGGCATGACTCTTTATGAGCAAACCCACTTAACTTTATACTACTTAACATATAAAAGGAATCTGTATAATAGTCAAGCCTTTGTAACTTACGCTACTGATTATGATCAAGATGCTTTAGAGGAATACATTATTTCAAGGCTTCAAGATGGTGTTCCGGTGATGATTAACACCTTAACGAGTGTGGGATATCATTCAGTTGTGGCTTATGATTATGATTCGTCAAATGGGACAATCTATGTACATACAGGTTGGAAAGATACAAGCGGGAATGCTTTAACTCACGTATCTCTTTCTCAATTAGGTGTGACGCTTTCGTCAATTGAAAGCGCTGTTTCAATCGATATTGCCGGTGGAAGTCATGGGTATCATTGCCCTAATTATGTTTCATCTACTAATTTAAGTTACTGCTCTTGTCAGATGGCATTTCCAAGAAATATTCAGATGACATCAGGCAATTATATGGATATTAATCCAAGTTTTAAATGGGATTCTTTGTACGAGGAAAAATGGTATAACTTCGACAGTTATAATACATATAACCCATATATAGAATTTAGTATTTTAAGCCATAATCAGGTTTTGATTTTTTCAAAAAATATATATAGTGGTACCGAATATACATTAACGGATGAAGAATGGCACAATTTGAATATAATTGACCCATATGACGATTATTATGTCCGCATTAAACTTTGCTCGAACACATATAATTTCTCTAACAATTATTTTTTGAGATGTTTTACTAAACCAATTGATTATTTAGCCGATGAGCCAATAACCATCACACCGACTGATTATACTGGATATACTGATGCTTATGCTACTGACTATAATACTAGATATAATTTCTCAACCCATACTACATCTGAAGGCTATATTTTTAAGACAAAAAGATTTAGAGCTGGTTACATTCACAATGAATGCATTGTTCTTTCTCCAAAAAGGCTCGGATATCAAGAGGCATTTATTGAATACCAGTTCATTGTTCCAGTTGATAGAATCGATATCGAACTTTCCCATTGGAGAGAAACAACAACAGAGGGTCTTACTTCAACGACCGGTAAAGCGGTTATTGAAGTTTTTAGGTATGGAAATTATAATACAAACCAACCTGTATTAGATTTGCTATCTGCCACAACAAATCTTCCTGAGGACAGAAACAACAAAACGATGTATAAATTGTGTTTCGCCAGACCTATTACTCGATTTAGAATTTATGCTTCAACTTATGATCAAAATGTTAATGATAATAACAGAGGACGTATTTGTGTGGGAAATATAAGGCTTTTTGAAAACCGTGGCTATTTAAATCATGGCGAATACGTCAATATTCAAACATCTGGCTCGGAAATAAATTATAACCCAGCTATATGGAATAACGATGAAGAAACAAGAGAAATTAACAATTGCTATTCATACGCATTGAATTACTTGACTGATTCCCATATTAATCCTGGCGAAAGTGGTTGTGGCTATTATTCACGTGTCCACGATACTTCTAATGGCCTTTTAACATATTTGACAGAGAGTAATATTTTTAACATGGTTACATATGACTCTTATCCAAATATATTATCAACATATGGTTTTGAGTTTTCGAGGGTGGAAAAATATGAGAATGTTCAAGCAGGGTCATATCGTGTTATGCTTGCTTTTGATTTAGAATCATCAATCCATGATTACCATTGGTATAGGCAAAATCCAGATGGATCATGGTCTCATAAGCCAGCTGAAGGTGAAGTAAGGGATTTTGATTTTGATGGCAATCCTATTTTTGATCCACAGTTTTGTAATAGAAAATCTTCAGCGTGTATAATCGCAGAGATGAATAATGATGCTCCTGATTTCAATTATTCTACATTTGTTGGCTTTTATTCTGTCAGATGGAGAACTCAAGCCGAATAGGAGGAACAATCAATGAATAAAAAATTTAGCCTTGTCATAATCATAGCCTTTATTATCTCTGTTTTATTCGCTGTAACTAGTTGCGAATTTTACGATAGTTCTAATAGTGGCAGTAATAACGAGACTTCAAGCAAAAATGAATCATCTTCTAGCGAAAATTCGTTTACTCCTTCTTATTCATCTGATTCATGCATTTTTTACTGGAAAAATAATCTTTCTGAATATAGATTTGGAACAGCGGTATTAAGAGATTCGGCTCCAAGTTTAAGCTTTTTTACCGAAATGCAATCAACAAATAACTGCTCCCTTTCGAAAATTAAAGAAATAATAAAAAAAGAAGGGAACGATACCGATAATAATAAACTTTTCGAAATCAATTATCCTATGGAAATAGAGGATGTTAGAGCTTTCGACAATATGTCCTTTCCAGGGTTTCCTTCTAGAAACAGTTCAATTTATCAAGAACTAGGCTTACTTCGAACATATAACAAGTACTATTCCGATAGTAAACAAATATATTGCGACCATTCGTCATACAAACTAGAAAAAGATAAACTATTCGACATATATACGTTTCATTTTACTAATTTATCGCATATATACGTTTGGCAAAATGCTGATTTAGAGTATATGTGCGGAATAACTTCAGAGAAAGATTATGAAGTTGCTGAACTTACACCGATAAGGTATTTTCAAGAATATCTGCCGTGTTCATTGTCTAACATGAAAAAAATCGTTAATGCATATTACGAAAATACAAAAACAAGTTGTGAGAATTTGGTAATAGAAATACCGACAATCAGGAATATAAACGATTGGAGAGAATTTGTTAAAAATCCATATCCGAATAATATTTCATCAAACAAAGAACTCTATGAAGAGTTGGGCATTATTGAATCCTTTAATAATCATTTTAATTTAAACTAAAAGTAATCTATGCTTTTTCTATGAGCACTGGATACGATGAAATTATTAAAAATGCTTCGTGTAACATAGCTCCTAAGTGTGATATTCCAGAAGGCATGAAGCGTTTTTCAATCTATAGAGATGAAGAAGAGACAAAATACGAAAAATATTACCAGTTCGATGAGATGAGCTATGACATATCATTCTTAAATAGTCTTTTTTAAGGTGTGCGAACTGTATTAAGGTATACGAACTTTATCAAAATGGTGCTTTCGACCCAAAACAAAAAGAAACTCCAAGTTTGGAGTTTTATTTTATAAAACTTTTTTCTAAACAGTTTCTAATAAACGGCGACCACCATTCAAGATAGCCGGCTTTTTTAGGATGGATTGGATCACTAGTGGCCCATCTATAATATTTATCACTAGCTTGTTTATTAAAATCTTCATCATTAAATAAATCAATAATTTCAACTTGATAATCGATATATTCATTATATTTATCTGCTATTTCTTTGACTTGATCGATAAAAGCCGCGTAGTCACTTCCCTTTGGATTATTATTTTGTCTTTGTTCTTTATTTGAACCATCAGAAAAATAGGCGCCTGAATAAAAATAGATTGGACAGTTCCAAGTCTCACTCACGTAAGTGATGATATATTCAATGCCCCCTAAAGAAGTTTTTAAATCAAAAGATTTTGGATCGATATTGTTTTTAGAAGTCATTCTTCCTCTTTTTGCTAGATTAGCGCTGATGCAGTCATTCGTGGATATTTGACATATAAAAGCATCAATCTTTTCATTTTTATCAAAGATTTCACTATTCGTTAATCTACTAGTATATGATTTTTCTCCAGAATTAACGCTTGAGCCATCGCTAAAAATAGTGGTGCCACTAACGGCGTCTTTTTTAAAATTAGATTTTGTTAATCTAGCGATATAATCTGCCATTGAAACGCCATCAGAAGCAGAGCCATAAGTCACTGAACTTCCTAACCAATAAATCGTTTTATCTTTTAAAGGACTTTTTCTTGGTATGACGTTATCTATATCATAATCTTCCCCATTAGGGTCAACGTTAATATCTAATTCTTCATCATCTAAAATAGTGTATTCAGGTTCACCAATAACAAATGTTTCTTTACTATCTTCCTTATTTGTTGAGAATGATTCTTGATTTTTATTACAAGATGCACAAAAAGAAATAAGAGCAATTAACGATAGTGAAATAAGAGATTTATTAATGATTTTCATATACGTGCTTTTCTAATAAATTATATAATAGAATCAAGATGAAAAAGCATATATCAATTCTAACTATTGTTTTGTTATCTTCCTTTTTAGCGCTTTCTAGTTGTAATAAAGCACCTAGCAAAAGTGATGCTTTTCCTTTTAACGAAAATTACGTTGAAGATGATTTACCTTCTCCAACCGGTATAGTCGTTAGTGAAAGCGAAATAGAACAAAGAGAATATGATTTTCACACTCCTTTACAAGCCGCTTATTTAGCCTCTAGTTATGATAAAATATCTTCTTTTGCCAAAGGCAACAAAGAATTAAATAAGCCATATCCTATCTCATTTAAAGCGCCTAGTGACGCTACGACATGTCGTGTCTATGAAACTAATAACAAAAAATATCACGCTGATGTCACTTTTAGAGATGAAGATGATGCTCAATATGTCGATGTCATCAACTTAAAAGCGGACACTAATTACACAGTTGAATTTAATGACGCTAATAAAACAAAAACAACGTTTAAAACCGATAACTGTTTACCTCGTAACGTCTATATTGACGGGGTCAAGAATGTTAGAGATATCGGTGGTTATACATCAAAATTAGGTGGCAAGATTAGACAAGGCTTATATTATCGTGGTGGCCGTTTTAACTATAGTGATGAAAAGACGACAATCGATGAACCTTCTACTTTTAAAAACGAATTAACTGATGATGGTTATGAAACCGCTGTTGGTACATTAAGACTTAAAAGCGAAGTCGATTTAAGAATGAATGAGTCGCATTTCCGTACCACATACGCTCATGAATATGGAATGATGGATAATAGTTCTTATCCTGATATTGAATATGTTCCTTTTCCACTCGATTGGAAATATAGCAATATGATGAAAGACGAAAAAGAAACCATTGGTAATATTTTTAAATTCTTAGCTAATGAAGATAATTACCCAGTTTATGTTCACTGCAACATCGGCACTGATCGCACTGGTATGATTACCTACCTTCTAGGTAGTTTATTAGGCATTCCTCAAATCGATCTATATTACGATTATTTATTCTCTAACTTTGCTAACATCAATGGTTCTCGTGATTTAACTAAAATTACTAATCTATATCAAAAGACATTGCTCGAATATCAAAACTTCAACATTTATTACGACACAAGAGATTACCTTAAAGACTGTGGTGTCAGTGACGAAGAGATGAACAAGATTCTTAGAATCTTCATAGAAACGATATAAATAGGCTTAAAATATAACGATAGGTACTCCCATAAAGGGAGTTTTTATTTTTTAATGTGTTTTGTGTTTGCTTTTTATATTTATATATATTAGGATTATATGCGCAAAATAATATGTCTTTATTTAACAAAATTGACATATAACATAAGTGAAAGGAAATTTATGAAAAAGAAACTTTTATCTCTTGTTGCTGTGAGTGCTCTTTTAGCAAGCGGCTTGACCGCTCTTGCAGCATGTGGTACAAGCAACCCATCCAAGAAGGATGACAACACTTCCGAAAAGACATCAGGAAAATTTGTTGTCTCTTATCAATCTAGTGAAGACTACGAAGTCAAAGGCTTAAAAGAAGAATATGCTGCTGGCGAAACAGTCACCTTCACAATCACCGTTAAAGCCGAAGGCAAAGAAGTGAGCTCCGTTAGAGCGACTGGTGAAGAAACCAGTGTCAAAGCCAAATTTGAAAACGGTCAATTCTCATTTGAAATGCCAAACGAAGATGTCTCCTTAAGAATTACATTAAGCGATATCGTCGAACCAGTTTTAAACGCTTCTTATAGTGGCAAAACTGTTGTCGGTGAAACATTAATCATCAGTGCTTCTATTGATGAAGTTGCTATCTCTGATTTCACAGTTACCGCTAAAGTCGGTGCTAATTTAGTGACTGTTAGTGGCAAACAAGTTACTTTAAATGCTGTTGGTGCCGTCACTTTAGAAATCGCTGCTACTAAAGATAGCTTCAACTTAAAGAAAGACCTTAGCTTTGCTATCTCCGCTGGTGAAGCAAGTTATGGTCAAAACATCACTTATGATGATCACGCTCCAACTGCTGGTATTGAAAGCTCTACCAAAACACATCGTGGTACCATTATTACATGTGGTGTCGATGGTGGTTCCATCTCTTCTTTAACTTATAATAAAGCCAATAATGAATACACTATGAATTACACCAATGGTTGGGAATTCTGGAGTGTCCAATTATTCTTTGATTTACCATATGCCGAACAAGGTGATACATATCACTTTGCTTGGGATGTTAATAGTGATGTGGCTGGCCAAATGACTATTTCTGGTCACGCTGTTGATTTGCAACAAGGCGATAACTACATCAATTTTGATGTCACTCAAGGTAGCGGTGCTTTAATCTCCATCCAATTCGGTGTCAATGGTGGCACAAATTTAGGTGGCGAAGTCCTTAAATTCTCCCCATTCCGTTTATATGACGCTGATGCCGCTCATAAATATCACCATGTCACATTCGTTAACGGCACAGAAACATTAAAAGATATTTATGTTAGAGATGGTAAAACAGTCGTTGCTCCTGAAGTGACTGTCACAGGTAATTATTTATTCCAAGGCTTCTTTGAAGGCACAACTCCATATCAAACCGGTTTAGCCGTTACTAAAGATTATGCTTTCGTTGCTAGCATCGTTGAAAAGAGTGCGGAAAATACCAAACACGTTACCATTAAACTTGGTAGTAAAACTCTTAAAGTCGTCGATGTCTTTAACGGCAGCACACTCGTTATTCCTACCGATTTAGATTTAGGCTTTGGTAGAAGCGCTGTTGGTTACTTTAAAGATGCAGCTTTCACTCAACCATATAATTTAGATTCCGCTGTTACAACTGACTTTGATTTATATGTCAAAACAGAAATTAATTTTGAAGCTACTTACACTAATGAAGGTGGTTTAGGTTATCAAATTCCTAGCGACTGGGTGAGCCATGATGCTAGTGGTGCAGTCACCATCACGTTCAATGGTTGGGGTGCCACAGGTTGGTACGTCCAAGCTAACTTTGATAAGAGTGTCCCAGTTGGTGAAGCTGGTAAACAATACACCATCACATTCACATATTCCATCAACGTTGAAGGTGGCACATATCAAATCTACGATGGCAATAGCATCGGTGCTGGTTCTTTAGAAGTCGGCACAAATAAAGTTGGTTCCATCACTTATGAAGGTGGTTCTATCGGTACTGGTCGTAAATTAACATTCGAACTCGGTGGTACTCCACTCGATCAACAATGTGTCTTCACATTAAGTGACATCGTTTTAACAATTGCTTAATTCGTTTAATCATGGGGGAGATTAATTTCTCCCCCCTTCTTCTTTATGTCTAAAAAAGTTATTATTCCTATCCTATTAGCCTTAGTTCTTTCTTCTTGCCAGTTGAATCATATTAGTTCTAAAGAACAAAATAGTTCTAGCGAGTCTATTTTTTCTAGTGAATCTTCTTTAAGCACAAATGAAGAGTCAACTGACACTTCAGCTAGTCAAGAAGAACAAGCCTTTATCCCAGAAGGATATAACTTAAAATGGTCTGATGAATTTAAAGGTTCAACTTTATCAAACAATTGGGAAGCCATGATTGGTGACGGCTCTAACTATGGAGTATATCGCTGGGGTAATAATGAAGACCAATATTATAAAGAAGAAAATGCTTTCGTAAGCGGCGATAATCTTCATATTGTCGCTGTGAAAGATCATGTTGTAACTGAAGATCATACTTATACAGTTAGCAGTGCGCGTTTAAGAACTAAAGGTAAAGTATCCTTTACCTACGGTTATTTTGTAAGTCGCATCAAACTTCCAGCGGGAACTGGCTTATGGCCTGCTTTTTGGATGTTACCAGAAAGTAATTATCAAGATAGATGGTGGCCCGATAGTGGTGAAATCGACATCATGGAAGCTAGAGGTCGCTTAGTTAATCAATATGGAGCGACAATTCATACCGCTAATATCAATCATCAAGATGTCTATAAAAATAAAGACTATAATTTCACCGATTCCGATATCACTTCTTACCATGACTATGGTGTTTTATGGGATGAAAGTGGCTTTAAATTTTATATTGACGGAGAGATGTTTTTTGAAGTGAAATCTTCCACTTATCAAAATAACAATCCTTTCTATACTGATACATCAAGTAACGCTCCATTTGATCAACCATTCCACATCTTGTTAAACCTCGCTGTTGGTGGTAATTATGATAATGGTAGAACCGTTGATTCTTCTTTTGAAGAAGCGGAGATGCTTGTTGATTACGTTCGCGTTTATCAAAAATAATATGAGAGAACATAAAAAATCATTTATTAACATAGTTAAAACTCTTTCTTTAATAAGTGTTTTTTTATGCTTGTCTTGTAGCAAAAATAATATTACTAGTAGTGAAAATGAATCTAGTTATCGTCAACCATTTATCGTTGATTTAGATGGGGAATTTGTCGCCAATGATTATATCAAAGTTAAAGGCGCTAAATTAGTTAATCAAAGAAACGAAGAAATCCATCTTAAAGGTTTTAATGTCGGTGGCTTATTCGTCACAGAAAGTTGGATGAGTGCCCCTCGTATGAGCGAAGGTAAAACTGATCACCTCACTTTAACTAATACTTTGTATCAAAGATTTGGTGAAGAAAAAACTTTAAATATTTGGCATAAATTCCGTGAGAATTTCTGGACGGAAGATGATTTAGAAAACGCTCATTATATGGGTGTCAACTGCATCCGTATTCCTTTTTCTTATATGTCTTTAGATCCCGCTTACCATAATGTCCCTAAAAAAGAAGGACAAGAATTTAATTTCGATTATTTAGATGAATTCGTTGAAGGGTGCGCTAGATATCATATTTATGTCATTTTAGACCTTCATGGAGCGTATGGTTCACATAATGGACAAGATCATTCTGGTGAACTATTATATGACGCTAACGAAGTTGATTTCTTCAAAAATGAAGAAAAGCAAAATAAAACAATCCATTTATGGGAAGAAATCGCTAAACACTATAAAGGTGTTAATTCAATCGCCGCCTATGATTTATTAAATGAACCAGGTGAAAAAGCGGCTTCAACTGAAGAAAGACACTTTGTCTTTTACGATAAACTTTATGAAGCAATTAGAAAGATTGATACTACTCGTCCACTCATCATGGAATCGTGTTGGGATGGAAGAAATTTACCTAAACCAAGTACCTATCAATGGAATGATGTCATCTATTCTTTCCATAATTATTCAGGAACAAGCGATAAAGACGCTAATATGAATAGCTTTAGAAATAAACTTAATGGAGTTTATGAAGAAGAATTTAACGTTCCATATTATATGGGTGAATTCTCTTGTTATGGTAATTATGATAGTTGGACAAGTACTTTATCTTATCTAAATGAAGAAAACTGGCATTGGTCAAGTTGGACTTATAAATTAGCTAATAACCAAGATAGATATCCAGGTTGGGGAATATATTTTTCCAATATGGACTATATATATTTTGATACTGAATCTTATGAAGATATCGTGTCTAAATTAAGTAGTTTGAAAACTACTTCAGTACAAACTAGGAAGATGACATTTGATAATGGCATCACCTTAGAAAGAGTATTTAAAACAAACTGTAACTAATAAATCTAGGAGGAAATTTATGAAAAAAAGAAATTTTGTGGTTACTGCTTTAGCCGCTTTAGCGCTCACAACCTTAGGTATTGGTGCTTTAGCAGGTTGTAACGGAGGAGAAAAGAAACCACAACCATCAAGCCAAGAAAGCATCGTTTATTGCGCTTTAACTTGGAAAGTCGCGGAACATGCTAAAGTGACAGTGGAAGGATATGACGATTTACCTTCCCAAGTCGAAGAAGATACCGCTATCTCATTTACTATTCAAGTTGATGAAGGCTATGAAGTTGATTCTGTTAAAGCCAATAATAAGAAAGTATCTTTCAAAAATGAAAAATATACCGTTGGTATCACAAGAGACACCGAAATTATTATCGAAGTAAGTCAAGCCATCACCGATTTAAAAGTCCAAACTAATCCAACTAAGTTATCTTATATAGCTGGTGAATCAATTGATCTTACTGGTTTAGTGGTTGTTGCTACTTTAGGAAACGGGGAAACAAAAACCATCGAATATAACGAAGATACTGGTTATTCAGTTTACCCAACTGTCTTTATGGGTGGAGAAACAAGTTTTGAAATCACTTATAAAGATCAAACCATCAGCGTCCAATTAAATGAAGTCGTGCAGTTTAAAGTCGTGATTGACGCTAATGGTGGCCAATTCACCCAATCTTATTTAGATACATTAAGCGCTTTAAACTTAAATAATTATTCTCATAGTAATGGTGTTATCACATTCACTTATTACAATGATTTAGCTTCTCCAGTACCAATGCCAAAAACAAGCGATGTCACTAGAGAAAACTATTCATTGACTGGTTGGAGCTACGCTAATAGTGTCATTTCTAATGCCACTTCCGCTAACGTTGAAGCAACTGCTTCATGGCAAATTGAACTCGTCAGTTTATCATCCGTTAGATTATCTTTAGAAGGTAATGTTCCTTATTTAATTATTAAAGGTAAATTTAAAGCGGCTACCGAAGTTTATCTCTACTTATATGAAGGCAACGCTAAAGTCGAACTTAAAGGTGATACATATACCGGTAGTTCTAATCAAGATTTCGAAGTCAAATTCGATTTAAGAAGATTAAGTGAACAGGGCGATGATTTTGAAGGCAAATGGATGGACATTAGATTTAATGCTAAAGTCGGTAATACCGAAGAAAGTATGGAAATTTTCGTTAATTCCACAAGCACAATTGAAGTCGATACCGCTGAAAAAGTGATTACCAATAACGTTTCTTATGTCTTTGCTGTTTATAATTCCGCTTTAAAAGTCTATTTCCAAAACATCGCGATGACTTATGAATTATTATGTCATGCGGTTACTGAAGGTGGAGTGACAACTGACTACTTAAGAATAAGTGGCCAAACTTCTGACTCTGCTCACTTTAATAAATACGTTCATATCTCTTGTTGGGGAAGCGGTGAAACCGAAGGTTATGGCGCTAATATTGATGCCTCTGGCCATTTCGCTGTTGAATACCCATTACAAGATTTTGCTTCTTTATTAAAAACAAATATCTTCTTCCATATTGGTATTTATGAAGATTCTTCTAGAGCACAAAACATTTGGGGTGGCACAAGCACTAATGTCGCCATTAGTAGTGTTCTTACTCCAATTTCAGCCTTAGCGAAAAACTTAGGCGATATTCATCACGCTAATAAATATGTCGGTAGTGATGGTTTAGCATATTACGTTGGTTATGCATGGGATGGCTTAATGCTTTATGTTGTAGATGAAGGCAATGACATTACTTTAGAAATGGCTAAAGTTGAAGAAAGAGAAGGCGTTATCTATTACGTCTTAACTGGTACATGCGCTGGTTATACAAGCGATAACTTCTTATATGGTTTCTATTTCCAACACATTAATAACCTCGATGGTTTAGGTGAAGGAGATGTTTATGATAATAATGCAGTCGATCAACACGCTGTTGTGGATGCTAGTGGTAACTTTGAAATTAGTTGTCCAGTCTCAACTTTAATTACTCCTAGCTTCAAAGCTAGCTCTGATGCTAAATGGGGCTTAATCGCTAAATATTATGTTGGCGATAAAAAAGCAGCCGCTGATCGTATTGAAATTAAAGCACCAGAATTTAGTGCCCAAACAATTACTAAAGATGGTGTTAGATATAGCATCTATGCCGGTGAAGAAACTTGGTCAATCGATTGCTTAGTTTTAGAAAAGATC
>Ga0247609_10003745_pt1 | contig 15329 bp, 16 predicted proteins | sample 172DNAGHGlowgp2_FD_193487 | JGI IMG/M metagenome (GOLD analysis project Ga0247609, IMG submission 193487) | Sheep rumen microbial communities from Palmerston North, Manawatu-Wanganui, New Zealand - 1728 DNA GHGlow gp2 | ecosystem: Host-associated > Mammals > Digestive system > Stomach > Rumen ...
ATCTTTGTGATGTGTTTCGTCGTATCAAGAATACAGCCAAAGATGAGATGGTGAACCTAGTTGCCCATAAGTGGCAGCCCCAATTGGCTCCTGCCATCTATTAAATCAGAATCAAATTTTTAAAGAGTACTAAAAATATGGTTGTTATAGGCCTTAACGGGTCTAAAATGACCGCTTACCTTCGTTCAGCAGGATATGCCATCCTGCTGCCCTGAATATCAGCATTTGTAATGCTGGATGACAATCAAAAACTTCGTTCAGCAGGATATGCCATCCTGCTGCCCTGAGTATCAGCATTTGTAATGCTGGATGACAATCAAAAACTCCCGGCCTCTGACAGGCCAGGAGTAAAAAATAGACCACTACACGATACAGCTCTGAACAAGAACGCTTGAGCTGATGGCGGTAAGAATGGTTACGATGATCTGAATAATGGTCTTCCAAGTGTTACTTTTCATTTGGCTTTAGACTTTAGATTGAAAATTCATTTTTCCGCTCGGCTTTGCCGCTTGGCTCGTCCAAGAATTCTCAATTTCCTTAGGGTCTATCCTCCTCGTCGTCGCCCCCGTCGGTTCCTCCGCCCTCTCCGTCTGAGGTGTCCTCATCCTTCTCGAAGGTGAAGGATGCGCGGTTGGTCTGCGACTTCGAGTTCCAGTCATAGTCTTTCGATTTGTCGGCCAGGAACTGGATGCTCACCTGTTTGATGTTCGACGTGCCGAAGTCCTCGGCGTTCTCCTCTCCGATGGTCTTCACGGCCAGGTAGAAGGTGCCAAGGCCGTTGAGCTTCACCTTGTAGCCCTCCTGGAGCAGTTCCTCGATGCAGAGGGAGAAGCGCTGCAGCACACCGACGATGACATCTGAGGTGAAAACGGATCCATGTTTCTGGATGTGCTTAGCCACATCGAGGGTGTCCAAGGTTCCGAGGTGCTGGATGCGGCCGTAGGTACGGCCATACGACTTGAGCTTGCTGTTGTTGTTGACGTACTTTTTGATCTTGAGTTTCATAGATGATAAATGAAGTGAATAGTGAAAAGTGAAGAGCTTGCTACCGCGCGACTTGCAGTGCTGTCACCCTGCCAACGATTTTCATTGACAATACAAAGGTACAACATCCGGACGATGCGTTTTCAGTTTTCTGCAGGTTGCTACACGTTGACGCAGAATTTTTCTTACACTATAAACTATTCACTCTTCACTATAAATACTCTATTCTGGGAGCAAACAATATCTTTACCGCCGCCAAACAATATCTTTGCAATGAATGAACAGCCTCGCGCGTGTTATTATTAATAATTATAATTAAATTAAATTTGCCCTTAAAGGGCAAATAATTAATTAATAAATAATTAAACAAAAGTACAGATGAGTTGTCCGTCTTACAGCAAGGATGGGATGGCGCATTTGTTGCTACAGTCTGCAGATGGTACGGCCAGCATAAGTATTGGTAGCAGCTCCTATTCTTATGTGACCGCTTACTCATAAAATTTGCAAGTTATTCTTGGAGAATTTGAAAAAAAGTTGTAACTTTGCGGTCACTATTGCAATAATGAATATGAACGATATGCATACCACTCAGATGGACGATTCTTGTATGGTAGCGGCAGAGCCTGTAGCTACTTGCAGACAGGACAGCTTGTCTGGTATGCTTGCCTATATTACAAGTAAAAACGTCAGCGCAGCCCTGCGCAGGGAATTAGGACATAGATTGATTGCCGGGGCAGACCATGACATGCGGGTTAGACCTGTGTTCGAATTGGAATTACAGCTGAGGGAGCTACAGAGACGTAAAGACTTGGAATTGATGCCAGACCGCGAAACCTTCGACAATGCATATCTTTTATTAGATGCATGCAGTGATACCACCCTGCTTTCAAAAGCATCTGTATATTTAACGAAACATGCGACTCTGATGTTGAAGATTATCACTGGCAATACGACTTCGTCTGTTGACATAGGTCGGCAAGAGTTTACATACGCTATCGTAAACACGAAGACCGTAGCAACAAAAATGGGGAAGGGACGTCCTGATGACATGAAAGCCATCAAGGACTTCTATAAATCATTAGCATAGACATGCCAGAGCAACAGCCAGTCAGGGAAGAAAACATTGTTAGAGACGATGAGATCGTTTACCGACTAATCTCCTCACCAGAAGGTTATAATGAGATTACTGGTGTTTCTCCTGAATGTTTTAGGCTGTTTCGGAAAAACGAGTCTTACGTTTCTGTAGAAAGAGCCAAGTATTGTTCACTTGACGATGCTTTGTCCAATGGCGGAAAAATCAAGATGTGGTTTGCTGATGGCGAGACATTTTGGGGATTGGCCAGCTTGAAGGTCGGAAATATCAGGAGGCATGAATTGCTTGATGTTGTCTCCAAATATACTGAAAAACATCCTGGTCATGCAGGTATTCAGATGATGCTTTCTGAGGGTTTGGTTTACAAGAATACAATTGGAGAACCCACACCGATGGAAATATTAGCGCTACAGACCTATTTGTCTGGTATAATCGAACAAGTAGTAAAGTGCGATACAAGCATAGATTAAGGTAGAAGAAATGCCATTTCATTTTTGAGCGTTTATTTTGTCATCTCTTTTAGAGGTGACCCTTTTATATTTGGAATATACCAAGATCGTAGTAGTTCACGCTGTCGATCGTGAAAACAAATCATACAACATGAATGTAATCAAAACCGCTATTGATGGCATAGTCATCATCGAGCCGCGTGTGTTTGTGGATTCCCGCGGATATTTCTTCGAGTCATTCTCCCAACGGGAGTTTGACGAAAAGGTTGCTCCCATCCGTTTTGTTCAGGACAACGAGAGCAAGAGCTCATACGGCGTAATGCGAGGTCTCCATTTTCAGCGTCCTCCCTTCACCCAAAGCAAACTCGTCCGTTGTGTCAAAGGTGCTGTCCTTGATGTCGCAGTAGACATCCGCAAAGGTAGTCCCACCTATGGTCAGCATGTAGAATGCCTGCTTACTGGCCGTGATGAAGAAGGGACCCGTATTGCGAATGAGCTTGGATGCACAGTTTTCAATTCTTCATTTTCAATGTTCAATTCATGCGTTGGCCTCCAGTTCTTTATCCCCAAGGGTTTCGCCCATGGCTTTGCCGTCCTCTCTAAGACAGCCGTATTCCAATACAAGTGTGACGAGTTTTATCATCCGGAAGCCGACGGCGGAATCAGTATCTTGGATGACTCATTAGACATTGACTGGAGAATTCCAACAGACAAAGCCATCCTCTCAGAGAAAGACACAAAGCATGCATTGCTGAAAGATTTTGATAGTCCATTCGATATTAACATAAATCTATACTGATAATTGAACTGCCTTCCCTCTGGTTCTGAGCAACTAATCCAAGGGAATTGGCAGTTCTTTATCAGTTCTATATGAGAAGAAGAATAATGCAGCAAGAAAATTCGGTACAAGGGTTATCCATGGATAATCATCCCTGTGTCGACAATTCAGCCAACAATAAACGGATAGCGAAAAACACTCTACTCCTCTATTTGCGCATGTTGGTCATGATGCTGATAGGGTTGTTGACAACACGATATCTTCTCAAAGCCCTTGGCGTAGATAATCTTGGAATTTATAATGTTGTAGGTGGCGTTGTGGGAATCCTGAGTTTTTTTAATTCGGCCATGGCTTCAGCCTCTACTCGCTTTATTTCTGTTGCATTGGTATCAGAAAATATTAGAGAACGCAGAAAGGTCTTTTCTACGACTTTTATGATGCATCTATATATTGATATAATTATATTGCTACTTTTAGAGACAATAGGATTGTGGTTCGTTAATACACAGTTAGTGATACCCAGTGAACGATTATATGCGGCTAACGTGGTTTATCAGTTTTCCGTCTTTAGCTGTTTTTTAAGTATATTAGCTGTTCCATATTCTTCGGCTCTTATTTCTCACGAAAAGATGGGAGTGTTTGCTTATCTTGCGATTTTCGATGTCATATTTAAGCTGATTCTGACGATATCTGTTTGCTTTTATAATGGTGATCGACTGATATTGTATGGCGAATTATTACTCTTCTCTTTTTTAATAAACTATGTATTGAATTTATGGTATTGCATAAGGACTTTCGAAGAATGTCAACATCTTTCTCTTAGAATAAACAAAGAGTGCGCAAAAGGGATAACGAGATATTTGGGATGGAGCATGTATACAAATACAGCCCATATATCTTATCTTCAAGGATTGAATATATTACTCAATTTGTTTTTTGGCCCAGCAGCAAATGCGTCGCGTCAGATAGCAGGGAACGTACAGGAAAAGTTGATGAGTTTTGTTAATAACTTCCAAATGGCAATCAACCCACAAATAATAAAGTCGTATGCAGCAGGGCTCTATAAACAGGTATTTGAATTGTTGTATCAAAGTGAAAGAATTACTGTTTATATGATGGCCGTAATGATGATTCCAGTTTGGCTTACTACAGATGATATTCTTTTTATATGGTTGGGACAGGTTCCTTTGTATTCTGATGTCTTTTGCCGACTTATTTTAGCGATGAGTTTTGTAAATGCTTTGGCTAATCCATTTATGAAAATAATACAGGCTGATGGAAGACTGAAAAAGAATAGTTTATATACCGGAACGGCTCTTTTTTTGATATTACCTATTTCTTTTGTGTTGCTGAAAAAGGGATTTGATGCTCCAATAGTTTATGTGGTTAATTTGGCTGTTTACTTTACAGCATATCTAATAAGATTAAAAATCGTTCACGACTTAGTGAAATATGATGTGGTAGATTATCTGAAACATTGCATAGCGAAACCATTATGTGTGGTTTCAATACCATTAGTTATAGGTATCTCTATTGCTTCATTTATGACACACTCTATTATTAATGTGATTGTGTTTGATGTCATGTTGGCATTATTGATCTCATTTTTTATATATACATTTGGTTTGGAAGAACGTGAAAAAGCCTTTGTGAATAAAAAAGTGTATGCAATAATAAACAAAATAAGATAAATGAAATACAAGATACTTGTTTCAACCTATGCTGGGACCAGTAATAAAGGAGCTGAAGCCCTATTGAGAGGACTTGCTACTATACTGGAGAAATCTATTGGATTAGATAATATAGAATTGAGCATGTCTTCGATACAACCTGAAAAAGATTGTAAAGGAGGACTAAAAAACTATATCAATTTTTATCAACGGTATAGTATAAATCTTTCAGGAATAAAAAGATGGGTATTGATTAAGCTTTCGCAAATTACAGCAAAATTGCATTTGGTTGACCTTTCTTTTTATTATGCTCATTATGACATGCTTCACGCTGTTAAAAAACAACATCTGTTTATTGAAATGGGAGCTGATAATTATGATGTTGAGTATGGAGAAGGATATAAATGGTTATATCGTTTGCACGAATGGATAAGAAGGTATACTCATGTTAAGATGCTTCTTTACGACTGTTCACTTAATCCGAATTCTGTTACTCCAGATTTTATAAAGGAAATAGACAGATTCCAAGCTGTTACTATACGCGAATCTGAGTCTTGGGATAATCTGCATAAACTATATCACGGAAATCTTACTCATTTTTGTCCAGACCCTGCTTTCGTGATGCCACCGGAAGAAACGACATTGCCTAAAGTGCTTTTTGAACGCTCATGTGTAGGTGTTAATCTCAGCGATCTTATTCTACGTGACACATATGGGATTTCTCATACATTGGCTTTCGCAAACTATTATAATCTTATAGACTATATTCTTCAATATACGGAAATGGGAGTCGTTTTAATCCCACATGTGATGAAGAATCAAGATTTGTCAGTCCTGAGAATCTTATATGAGAAATATACTTCAAATGAGCGAGTCGCTCTAATTGACAACGAGGATTTGAAAGCATCTCAGCTGAAATATATCATTTCCAAATTCCGTTTTCTGGTTACAGCCAGAACTCATGCGTCAATTGCTGCGTATTCATCTGGCGTTCCAACCCTGGTTTTGGGCTATTCCGTTAAATCAAGGGGCATAGCGAAAGATTTGTTCGGTACTTACGATAACTATGTTGTCTCTATTAATGAGTTACAAGAAGAAGTAGATTTAAAAAACAAATTCCAGTGGGTCTTGGATCATGAGGAAGAAATCAGGAAGCAACTAAAGGCGATACTTCCCGATTATATTAGTAAAGCGATGAATGTAGGCCTCATTATTAATAATATATTGGGTGATCATGAGTAGATTTTTGTATTGGTTGCTGTTTGTCTTCTTGTATTTAGGCTGTAGACAAGAAATTACCCCCCCCAACTTGAAAAAGAAAGTTGTAGAGGCTAAGGCGTATAATCGTAAATGTTCTGCATTTATCGAAATACCTCCCGTAGATTCAACAAAAAAGGAAATCATATTCCTTGGGCATTCCTTGATAAATGAGTTTTTAGTTGATGAATACATGCCTCATGGCGATTCTGTAGTCTTTACCAATATGGGTATAGGCGGTGATGATGTGAGGGGAGTGTATAATCGTAGGAATCTTGCGTTTAACCGTAAACCAGAACTTATAGTTATAGAACTTGGAATCAATGATCTCCTCAATTCTGAGCCAATGGATTCTGTTTTCTACTATTATGGATTAACCCTTGAAGATGCTCATCATCAAGGACTGAAGGTCTTGGTTTGTGCAACGATTCCAAATAGGAAAGACTTATTCTCTAAAATAGATTCATTGAATATTTTTTTAATTGGAAAATGTTCAGAATTTTCATTCCATTATGTAGACATATGTACTCCAATGCTTGAAGCAGAAGGTTTGGCTTCCCGATTTGATTGTGGTGACAATACTCATCTAACAGGAGCCGGATATAAATTATGGGCTGATTCCTTGAAAAAATATCTATGGTGAATTTTTATAAGACATTTCGGGCAAGAATTATATTCAAATGCGCCATCAGAATTTATCGTCATACTTCATTCAGAATGCTGAATGGTAGTGTATGCCATCTTAATGGAAAGATTGAAGTAGGCAAAGTTTGGCCAGGATGGGGTTACTCTCAACCAACAACAATACTTGTAAAAAGTGGAGGGAAACTGGATATAGATAATTTTCAGATACACTCAGGATGTACAGTCGTAGTGATGAATGGCGGACATCTGTCATTCGGTTCAGATGGCTACTTAAATAGGAATGCTACAATTGTGTGTTCAAATGAAATTACAATCGGTAAAAACGTTGCAATTGCACAAAATGTCATTATTCGAGACTCTGATATACATCATGTCATTGTTGACGATAAGGAATTACCGAACTCTTCTCCGATTTATATCGGCAACAATGTTTGGATAGGAACTGCTGCTCTCATTTTGAAAGGCGTTACAATTGGTGATGGGGCTATTATTGCAGCGGGGGCTGTTGTCACTAAAGATGTTCCCAATAATTGCTTGGTAGCAGGCAACCCCGCAAAAGTTATAAAGGATAATATTAGATGGAGAATATAAAAACAAAAAGAAGCATTGAATCAGTTCTCGCAAGTGATTGTACGGGTTGTTATGCTTGCATGAATTGTTGCCATAAGGATGCCATCTCCATGATAGAGGATGAGCGTGGTTTTTCCCATCCTGTTATTAATCATGATTTGTGCGTAAATTGTGGAGCGTGTTATGACATTTGTCCTGTTAATAAAGAGGTGTCTCAATCAATGTGTTTTACGCCTACATCATATTCATTAACTGCTAGTCCAGAGATCAGTTCTCGCTCTTCTTCTGGTGGCGCCTTTTCTATCTTGGCAAATGAATTATTAAAACGCGGAGGCATTGTATTCGGCGCTCGTTCAAATGGGCTTGAACATGTATGGCATGAAGAGACGGATAACATAGAGGGTTTGGACATTTTAAGACGTTCGAAATACTTTCAAAGTGACATAGGTTTTTCTTATCGTAAAGTCAAGAAGTATTTAGTCGACGAAAAAGAAGTTCTTTTTGTAGGGACTCCATGCCAGATAGCAGGATTAAAGAATTATCTAAGAAAAGACTATCAGAATCTGTACACTTGCGATTTGATATGTCATGGCGTACCTTCAAAAATGGTATTCAGACGATTTGTAAAAGAACTTGAGGAAAAGAAACATGCGAAATTGTTAAGATATTATAGGGACTCATCACAATGGGCACCAGTTATATTCTCGAGCGAATATACAAGGTGCCTTAATGCCCACCAGTTATATTCTCGAAAGCCTGCGGCAATAAATGAAAAAAGCATTGAGTCTTGGAAAGAAGTCTATCCTTATGATAAAGATTGGTTCAATCTTTTGTTTCATTCGAACTTAATTCAACGTCGTAGTTGTAGGCATTGTCGTTTTTGCAAGGTGCCAAGAGTTGGCGAAATTACATTGGGGGATGACTGGAGATACTATAGCCGACACATAAGCGACACGGACAAGTTGAGACTTGGCAGGTCTTTTGTCATCGTCAACAACAAAAAGGGAGAAAGTCTGTTCAAAATCGCGACGAAAGCCGTAGAAGACATTCAACCGGCAGGCTATACGGAAGGCCCGCATATCAATGTAGCGCCCGTGGAGAATCCGCTTTCAGAAAAGTTCTTTGAAGACATAAGAAAAAGAAAAGTTACTGAAGCCATGTGGGACTATACAACAAAGAAAACACTACGCGTCAATTGCTTTCTTTATATGCTTCATCTGAAACTAAATACCAAGAACAAGATAAAAAATATCACCAAGAAGTTCTTTCAATGAAAATAGGAGTATTAACATATCACTGTCCTCCAAATTTTGGGGCTCAGTTACAAGCAATATCCACCATCGGTTACCTTAGGCGTATGGGACATGAGCCCGTGATGATTCACTGGTATGCAAAGGATTTAGAAGAGATGTACTCTCGCAGAATACCCAAAGAGCAAATCCTTTGCCATGAAGAATTTACGAAGAAAGTATTTCCGTTAAGCAGAAGATGTCAAACGGAGCAGGAACTAATTGTAGAAATAAATTCACTACACCTTGATGGGATCATTGTAGGAAGTGACGCACTTTTTAAATACACCCCAAAAAGAAACAGAAGATATTTTAGTAAGCGAAAACTGAAATATGTCTACAACGATGCGCTCTCTTGTGAGTTGATAGACGGAAATCCTTTCTTTGGCGGTTTTCTTGGAAAACTCGAAGAAAAGATTCCTGCTGTTGTATATGCAGCATCATCTCAGAATTGTCCATTCAAACTGATGAGCAAAAAGGAACGGCAGCAGATGAAAGATGCCTTGTCACATTATAAATATATCTCTACAAGAGACACATGGACACGGCAGATGATAGAAACAGTCATGCAAATTAGCGGCATAAGAGTATTTCCAGACCCCGTATTCTCATTCAATCAGAATTGCTACATCCCCATTCCGACAAAAGAGGAAATCCTGAACAAATATGGTCTAAGGCAAGATTATGTTCTGTTAAGTTTCAGTGATTGGTACAATAGCCCAGAGTATGTCGGTGGTATTGCTGCCGAATTAGAAAAAGCAGGACTTCAACCCGTAGCTTTTCCTATGCCGGAAAAGCTGTTTTCTGCAGGAATAAGCAAGTGCATAAATCTTCCATTATCACCCATTGATTGGTATTCATTAATTATACATTCTCAAGGATATATCGGTGAACGAATGCATCCAATTGTTGTGTGCTTGCACAATGCAATTCCTTTCTTTTGTTTTGACGAATACGGCATAAAAGAAAACAAAAGTCTGTTCTCCAAAGTCGCTTATAATCCAACGTCAAGTAAAACTTATTTAATTGTTTCCGAGGCTGACTTTACTGATAACTTGTATTCGTATAAAGGACAAGAAAAGCTCCCCATGCCTAAGGATGTTGTAACACAAATACAGAAATTCAATTGTAAAAAATGCAAACAATTTGCTTTACAGAAAGGACGTAAATATGAAGAAGGAATGAAAAAAGTACTAGATTCATTGCTAATACTTAACAAATGAGAGTTATTTATTATACACAGGCATTTTTCTCTGATTGTGATTTCCCTTTAATTCGAGAATTACAAAAGAAGATGGGAGATAGTGTCAGAGTTTATATACCAATTCAAACATTTCGTAGAAGATCTGGTATTATAGACATCAAGGAACTGAAAAAGAATGTAGGTATATACAAGGCATCGAAATATGCTGAGTTTGCAATCTATCGTGACTATGTAGACCTTGATAGAATCTACATTATAAATCTTCCTGATGAAAGAAGGAGAATTCAGGATGTCTTCATTTGGCTGTATGCTTTTATACACATGATGCTGTTTCGTCCCCAGATATTTCATTTTAATTGGCAATTGGAAGGACGTGAACGCTGGCTTTATAAACTTCCTGCAGTCAAATACATGACAGTACATGACCCCATATCTCATTCAAGTGTCAAAAGTGACAGAGAAGAAATATCTAGGCTGTTGGCATTCTCTTATGTGAATCGTTTCGTTTTGCTTAGCGATGTTCTAAAAAAGGAGTTTTCTCAGAAATATGGTATATCGGAATCTAAAATTGATATATCAAGAATGGGAGAATTTAGTCATCTGAGAATTATAGACAAGTCATCATCAAATTATGATTATCAGTATATTCTGTTTTTTGGACAAATTTTGTCTTACAAAGGTCTTGAATACCTGTGTGAGGCTATGACTCGAGTCCATACTGTATTACCTAACTTGCATTTGATTATTGCAGGACGTGGAAAAATCTATTTTGATTATTCAAAATACGAGAAATTAAGCTATTTCCATCTTTTGAACGATTTTATACCCATAGTCGAACTAGCACAATTACTTCAAAATGCATTGTTTGCAGTATGTCCATATAAAGACGCGACTCAAAGTGGTGTTGTTCAAACAGCCTTTTCTTGTGAAACACCGATGATAGTTACAAATGTCGGAGCTTTACCAAAAGCTGTTATTAATGGAGAAACTGGTATGGTAATTCCTCCGTGTGATGTTGATGCGTTAGGAAAAGCGATTACAGATTTAGCGTCTAATCCATCCAAATTGGAACTTTTTAAAAATAACATAATTAAAAAATGGAGACCATCTATGGAATGGTCTTCTATTGCAAAGAAATACATAGAATCATATAACAAATACAATGAAGCATAGGTTAATTGCTATTAATTTACCCCAGTTTCATCCTTTTCCTGAAAATGATGCGTGGTGGGGTAAGGGATTTACAGAGTGGACAAATGTTACTAAAGCTCGCCCAAGGTTCAAAGGACATTATCAACCCCATCTTCCATCAGATACAGGCTTTTATGATTTGCGTTTGCCCGAAGCACGACAAATGCAGGCTGATTTAGCAAAAGAATATGGAATATATGGCTTTTGTTATTATCATTACTGGTTTAATGGTAAACAGCTCATGGAGCGACCCGTTAATGAAATATTATCATCAGGAAAACCGGATTTCCCCTTTATGCTTTGCTGGGCAAATGAGAACTGGGCGCGTAATTGGGATGGTGGATTTAGGAACGTTTTGATGGAACAAGATTATAGTCACGAGGATGATGTTGATCACATGCGTTGGCTGTGTCAAAACGTTTTTAATGATAAACGATACATACGTATTGACGGTAAGCCTGTATTCGCAGTTTACAGAATAGAGCTGTTTCCAGATTTCAAATGTACAGCTGAAACGTGGAGAAAAGTTGCTAAAGAGGAATTTGATATGGAACTATATTTAATTCACGCTCAATTTCCCACATCTCCAATAGGAGTAGAAAGTTTAAAAATGGGATTAGACGCATCGTTTGATTTTCAACCGATTGGATGGTATAAAACGATTGGAGAAGTGAAAAAAAACGAGAAAAAAAAGAAATTGATTCGTCGATTGCATATTTATAGACTTTTCCCCTTCTTACGTAATCATATAGACCGTATGCCTGAGATCGTTAGCTATTCTGACTATGTTCAGAAAATGAAAGAAGCCCCATTACCAGATTATAAAATGTATCCATGTGTAACCCCATCATGGGATAATTCTCCGCGTCGGGTTGATAAGCCTTTTTTGGCCTTCATTGGTTCAACACCTTCTTTGTTTGGAGAGTGGCTGGGAAGTGTTCTTGAAAAGTTTGAGCCATATAGTAAAGAGGAAAATTTAGTGTTTATCAATGCATGGAACGAATGGGCAGAAGGTAATCATTTGGAACCTGACCAAAAATGGGGACGAGGCTATCTGGAAGCAGTAAAGAAAACTATCAATCTTTATGAATGATAAACAACGAATAATGATGAGCACACCTTTTGTTAGTGTAATTGTTCCGAACTATTGTCATGCACAGTTCTTGGATGAGCGCATAAATAGTATATTGAGCCAAACTTATGAAAATTATGAGATAATCATTCTTGATGATTGTTCTCCCGATAATGGAGCAAGTAAGTTTGTTATAGAAAAATACAGAAAAAATTCACATGTCAGTCAGATTGTATATAATGAGGTGAATACAGGCTCTCCTTTCGTCCAATGGGAAAAAGGACTTGAATTGGCAAAAGGCGAAATTGTTTGGATTGCAGAGAGTGATGACTCTTGTAAATCAACGTTTTTGGAAGAGTTACTCGATAGTTATCTTAAATCAGATGCAGTTCTTGCCTTTTGTCGGTCGATAAGGATGGATGAAAAAAGTAGGACATTTGAAACCTTTGGTATGCAGGACAAACTCAAACATTCATTTGTAATGGATGGTGCTGAGTTCAATGGCAAGTATATGTCCGTTGTTAATTCTGTAATGAATGCAAGCTCGGCAATATTTAGTAGAAAGGCAGCTTTAAGGCTTAATAAACAGTACATGTTCTTCAAAGGATCAGGTGACTGGCTTTTTTGGATTGAGATAGCCGAAAATGGTAAGGTCTGTTTTTTAGATCGTAACCTAAATTTTTTTCGAAAGCATGGGACAAACACAACTGAGAGAACAATTCGTGAAGGTTCCAATATTCTGGAAAATAAACGCGTGTTTGACTATCTTGTTGATAGGAAGATGGTAAACCGTAGACAAATCATTAGGCGAAAGTTGTTTTCTATAGAATTTATAAGAAATTCTTTCCCTCATCTAGATGAAGGAAAAAGGAAGGAGTATTTGGCACAGTGGGGCTATACTGGTTTCTTTATACCAGTTTTTCATGTTCTGTATCTGTTCAAGAGAATAAAGCGACGGTTGGATAGAATTAACAATAAATGATTATGTGTTATGTTTGAGAAATAAGGAAATGCTTGAAGTTTATTCATTTGATATTTTCGACACCCTTCTACTTCGTCCATACGCTAATCCTCAGGAAGTGTGGCGCGTGTTGGAGGAACAAGAACATGCTCCAGGATTTGCAAAAGCAAGAAAGGCAGCTGATGCAAAAACTTTTAAGGAGGCGATTGCGCGAAATGGAGAAACAACAATAGAAGCTGCATACGAGTTAATTCCTCAATACAAGCATCTGATGCAAAAAGAGATGGATTTGGAACGTCAGGTGCTACGTGCCAATCCTGAAATGTTGAAGATGTGGAAGGAATTGGGGGCACAAGGAAAGCATCGCATCATTGTTTCCGACATGTACCTCTCTTCTGATTTTATTCAGGATGTATTACGTGAAAACGGCTTTGACGGTTGGGACGGCTTCTATCTGAGTCGTGACTATGATTGCCGCAAATCGTCTGGTAAACTCTTTGAACTGATGCTTCAAAAGGAGAGTGTAAAACCTGAAGATGTTTTGCATATCGGTGACAATCTGATTTCTGACGTAAAGATGCCTGCATCTTTGGGCATACATACTCAGCATTATAAGAAAGTGATAGACAGACTCTATGAAGTGTGTCCTTTTACAAAACACATAGACGGTCGCTTGTCGGGGGCTTTGGCTATTGGCTGGCATCAATTCTTGTTAGATCATCCAAATGCCACCTATTGGCATCGTTTGGGCTTTATGATGGGAGGTGTCTTAGGGTACATCTATGTAAAATGGATTGTAGAGACTGCTAAGAAATTAGGCAAAGACCGTTTGATGTTTGTAGCCCGTGACGGCTTTGTTTGGAAAGCCATGTGTAATGTGCTCTATCGTGAGATAGAAACCGATTATTTTTATGCGCCTCGATTGACAAGTATTGCTGTTTTAGGAGCAATCGGCTCTGACCCATGGGCTATTAAGGATAGACAGAGCTACATTGACAAACATCTGAGGAATGCTGATGTTTCTGCCATTCAAGATAGCTATTCTCATTATCTAAAGCAGTTTGCTATAGATGAAAAAACAGCAATGGTAGATGGATGCTCGTCTGGTTTTTCTGCGCAGAGATTAGTGGAAAAGGCCGTAGGTCATGACGTGTTTTGTTTTTATCTGTTAGCCATGGCTAAAAAAGACGATCTTGCAGCATTGTACCAAACGAATCTGTATTCCCTGCAGTGGCAAAGGTTTTCAGAATTTCTTTTTGGAGCCCCGGAACCTCCGATTAGGGGGGTAACGAATAATAGTCCCGTCTATTCAAATGACATATCAGGCCAAGAACAGTTCAAAATGGATGTCTCGAACGATATAAAAGATGGTGCACTGGCTTGCGCCCTTACCTTAAGAGACGAGCAGATTGCTGTGAGTGCAAAAGATTGGATTGAGTATGTAGATGTGTTTATGATGAATCTTACTGAAGAGGATAAGCAAGAATTATCAAAAGCAAAAAATGCCGCTGATGTTGAGCAGAAACAGTTCCATCAAATCAGTTATGAGCCATTGCCAATGAATCGTGTGTTTCTGCGGAAACAAGGTAACTATTTGTTTTCTATCAATGTCACAATGGGGAAAAAATGGTTTAAGGTATGGCTTGGCCGTGATGGACTTCATTATTTCAAAAAGGATGTTTCCATTGCATTTGAATCATATAATTGTAAATCATGAAATACGACTACCTCATTGTAGGCTCCGGCCTTTTCGGAGCTACCTTTGCCTATTGTGCGAAGCAGATGGGCAAACGCTGCCTGGTGATAGACAAGCGCTCGCATTTGGGCGGCAACGTCTATTGCGAGCAAATCGAAGGCATCAACGTACACAAGTATGGGGCACATATCTTCCACACCTCAGACAAAGATGTGTGGGACTTCGTGAACAGCATCGTGCCGTTCAACCGCTATACGAACTCACCGGTCGCCAACTACAGAGGCAAGCTGTATAACCTGCCTTTCAACATGAACACATTCTATCAGATGTGGGGCGTGACAACGCCCGCAGAGGCGCAGGCAAAGATAGAAGAGCAGAAGGCCGAGGCCGTATCGGCATTGCATGGCCGTGAGCCCCGGAATCTGGAAGAACAGGCTCTGTCTTTAGTAGGCAGAGATATCTTCGAAACA